>Ga0316189_10000552_pt1 | contig 37832 bp, 37 predicted proteins | sample LowCovwburrow_MG_FD_204930 | JGI IMG/M metagenome (GOLD analysis project Ga0316189, IMG submission 204930) | Coastal sediment microbial communities from Maine, United States - Lowes Cove worm burrow | ecosystem: Environmental > Aquatic > Marine > Coastal > Sediment | place: USA: Maine...
TATTGTTCTGTTAAGGCAATAAAATCATCAGGATATTTTTGCATAAACTGTCTTTGCCATTGGCTACCAGTCTGTCGGCTTTCGACACGTTGTCGAATAATATCAAGATAGAACTTACATTCATCGGAAGTAACGCCTAAAGACAGAAGACCAGCCTGTGCGCGAAGCAAGCAGTCGGTCAATAACAATTGATGCAGTCGTTGGCGTGTGTCATTGAACCAAGTGATATGACTATTTAAGCCGTGGCGTGCGGCACGATAAAAATTATCACGTGCCTGACTAAATGCCAATGGCAAACCCTCACTGATAATGAGGTCAGATAGATTTTTTGTTAAGCCGAAATAAAATGCAGCATTAGCGACAGTATCGATCAAAGTGGGGCCAGCCCCCGGTGTTCTATGCTCGATTCGGACATGGGGCTGCCCGTCATCATCAACACCAATTAGCGGCCTATTCCAACGCCAGATAGTGCCATTGTGAAGTTTGAGGTGGGGGAATGACTCTGTTGAACCGGATAAATCTTCAGGTAATAAGATTGGGAAGTGCTGTAGGTTTTCTTCAAAACAGTCCATCAAAGAGTGTCTAGCATAATCTGTCCCAAAACTAACCCGTTTGATGGGACCTTGTGCTGCACCATTATAGCCACCGATATCAACTGCTTGTTCAAACAAGGGAATGCGTGATTCGTGCCAGAGATTTTTACCGAATAAATACGGCGCATTGCCACAAACAGCGACCATAGCGGCAGAAGCAATAATCGACGCATTATAAAAATGGTGAGCAATATCAGCAGGGACTTTAGTGTGTAACTGTAGTGATGTGGTGGCAGATTCCATCATAATATCGTTGTGATATAAATTGAGGCGTTCTTCGCCGGTTATATCAAGATGGATAGGTCGATCTTGAGCCGCTGAAATCTGTTCATTTAAGGCCCGATAACGGTTTAAATCTGACATATTGTTAATCGTCAGATCCGCTGGCACTAAGGTGGGCAAAATACCAATCATGATAAGTGCGCTTTGCATTGTCTTGGCATGGTTATCAGCGTTTTTCCACGTTGTCTGTAATTGCTGATGTAATTGACTGAACACAGTGCCTTCGATGGGCAGCGGGTGTGTATTGAGCTCAATATTGAATTTAGCCAGTTCTGCACTAGCAAGAGGTTCGTTAACGGTGGCTAAATACTGTTCATTGAGCGGGGCAGGGCGCATGTTTTTATCAATGAGCCAAGCTTCAATTTCTAAGCCTGCTACAAGATCTGTATCGGAAAAAGCAGCTTGCTCAAAAAGTTGCCTTAAATGCAGTGTTTCCGCGACAAGGTTTTGATGAAAGCGATTAAAATCTTCAGCATCAAAATGTGACTGAGATATTTCTTGCCCCATTGCCTGCTCCCTATTTCATCCATCTGTTTAGTTATAGCACAGTGTTCTAGCTTGTGAAATAACAAGGCTAGAAAAATTTTCTAGCAGCGTCTATAAAGGAACACTGTTATGATCTGCACATGCAAAAATTAGATAATTTAAGCTTCGATACGCAACATATCTGGCATCCTTATAGTAGTATCAGCAAACCATCGCCTATGCATGAGGTTATTTCTGCAAAGGGCGTGAGGTTAACCCTAAAAGATGGCCGACAAATTATAGATGGCATGTCATCTTGGTGGTCAGCTATTCATGGCTATAATCATCCACGATTAAACCAAGCGGCTAAGCAGCAGATCGACCAGATGTCGCATGTTATGTTTGGTGGCTTAACCCATCAGCCTGCTATTGATTTGGCGAGGAAGTTAGTCGACTTAACGGCAGAATCGTTGCAGTATGTCTTTTTTGCTGACTCGGGTTCAGTCGCTGTTGAAGTGGCTATCAAAATGGCGATTCAATATTGGATGGCACAAGGCTACACAAATAAGCAACGCTTGCTTACGGTTCGTAATGGCTATCATGGTGATACCTTTGGGGCGATGGCGGTGTGTGATCCTGACAATGGCATGCACAATCTATTTGATAAAGTGCTAGCAAAACATCTTTTTGCTCCTGCGCCTCGCTGTCAAACAGATGAAGATTGGCATGATGGAGATATTAAAGGGTTTCGTAGTTTGATACAACGAAATCATAAAAAGATCGCTGCAGTTATCCTCGAACCCTTGGTGCAAGGCGCGGGGGGTATGCGAATTTATTGTCCTGAATATCTACGCCAAGTAAGGCAACTATGCGATCAATATGATGTGCTACTGATCCTTGATGAAATTGCTACTGGCTTTGGCCGAACAGGCTCGATGTTTGCCTATGAGCAAGCGGACATCTACCCCGATATTCTCTGTCTAGGTAAAGCCTTAACAGGCGGTTATATGGGCTTAGCCGCGACATTATGTAATAACAAAGTCGCCCAAGGTATATCAGCCGATGGCAAGGGTGTGTTAATGCACGGGCCAACCTTTATGGCGAATCCGCTAGCCTGTAGCGTGGCGTGTGAAAGTTTAGCTGTATTAACAAGATCAAACTGGCAAAAAAACGTACAAGATATTGAGCAGCAATTATTGACAGAATTAATGCCGTATCAAAACCTACCTTTAGTAAAAGAAGTCAGGGTAAAAGGCGCGATAGGGATCGTCGAATTAAACCAAGAAATAGGGGATGAAATGGGTTGGTTGCCCGCATTCATTGTCAAACAAGGGGTTTGGATTAGGCCTTTTAGAAACCTGATTTACATCATGCCGCCCTATATTATTAATGCTGAGGATCTCAGTCAATTAACCTCAGCGATTGGCAAAATAATTGAAGCATTAACGGAAAAAATGGCTACAAAAATATAACAATAACGCGTTATGATTGTGGACAGCTTGGTTTGAAAAAGGAGAACACGATGTCAAATGAAGGCTACCACGAACCGATTAACGAATTGAGCGATGGAACACGTGATATGCATCGCGCCATCACATCATTGATGGAAGAACTAGAAGCTGTAGATTGGTATAACCAACGCGTTGATGCCTGTAAAAATGAAGAGCTCAAAGCCATTCTTGCTCATAATCGCGATGAAGAAAAAGAACATGCCGCTATGGTATTGGAATGGATCCGACGCCAAGATCCAGCCATGGACAAAGAACTAAAAGACTATCTCTTTACCGACAAACCGATAGCACACACCTAAGTAAAAATAATCTGAAGACATTGGCTAGTTTTTAGTCAATGTCTTTAGCAATGCTTGCTTGAGCACTACTATCAAAATACCACTCAAACTGTTCACCATTCTTGGGATCCCTAATCGTCATCACATCGTATGATTTTTCATTGCTTTGCATTAATGAGCGACTGACTATTTCTAAACCATGAAACTCAATAAATGCATCTATTTCAGCAGTACTTGTCGAAAAGAACGCCGTAGCAATTAACTCACCATCACCCGTAGCCCAAATCGCTTCTAATAGTGTATTTAACACAGTCTCATGATACTGACCTTGTTCTTTGTTGCCTGACTCCAAACTACACACCATTGCCCCATATTGGCTATTTAGACTGATGTAATTGAGTTCTAGAGCCTCATTCGCCTTTTCAAGACATACAGACCAGTTATCATCAGCCATCGCTTTAAATACGCTCTGGTTTAATGTCTTTTCATTAGTCGAGTTTGTCTTATAAATATCAGTTAACACATAAATCTGTCTTAACTCTGTGATTGCCGCTAGAGATGGTTTTGCTTTTACAGTAGTAACAAGGTCGTTGTAATGGGCATTATATTGATTGCCCGCGCCGTGGCTTTTATCTTGAGTTTCTTGCACCGAATTACAGGCAGATATTAAAAAAGCTAAGAAAAGGACTAAAACTCGCATGGTGGGTTTCATTGATGGTTAGTGAGTTATGTCTTATTAATACGATTGTAATACATTCAGTTACGAACATCTTTAATGAACATAGCTGAGCCATTTCTAATTTCCACGTCAAACAATTCACTCGCCCGGATTAGATCGCCGAGCTTTTTATAGCCGAATAAAAGGGGACATGAATAAAAGGGGACAGATTTATTTTCTTTAAACAAGTTATATCTTTCCATCAGAATATAAACTAGCTGTCCTTTGCTTAGTTGTGACTATAAATATTTCTGAATTGAGGGGATATCAGGGTATTCCTTAGCAGCAAGCGCAGCATATTTTTTTGTTTGAGCAAGATCGCCTTTCTCTTCTGACGCATAAAATGCTTCAAGATAAGCATTAAGTTTTAGATCCACATCGATAGAATCGATATTCGCTTCTATCAGTGCAATCGCTTCATCAAAATCACCTAGGGTTCTAAGAGATGCGCTTTCATCTATGATATCTTCGCCTGCCATTTTAGGTTTCCTTATTGGTTGGTTTGAGTGTTTTATCGACTGAGTTTATTTTATATAGGCCTTTTTGCCAAATCAACGAGTGATTTGCGAACTGCCATTGCATTGCTGACAGCTTGTTCAAATTCGATACGATGAATTCGGTCGTCAGTTCGAAGATGAAACCCCGCATTATCAATGCCAATTAATAAGGCTGCTGGGTCGTCATTATTTGTTGGAATTTTAAATAATTCACAATAGTGTTGGATAGCATCAAGGTGATCGCTATTCATATGTTCGATCATGTTTGTTTCTTCTTCAAAGCTAAACGGGCTAGTTTTTAATAAGTCCGTTTTTTCTAACCAATAGATTTGGCCAAAGCCGCCGATGTAACGTGCTCTGACGAGATCGAGGCAATAGAAGTCAAAGTCATGTGTTTTATGAAAGTCGCGTGATGCTGGGAAGAAGCGATAATAGCGTTCGGCCATGTCTTCATCATCAGACCGTATGGCATCAGCGATATAAGTGACTCTGCCAGCGGCTTGTCTGTCATCGACTTGCTTGTCGTAACTAATCAAAGAGACTTTATTGTCTGCTTGAATATTACGGGTATGTTGGGCGATGGTGCTGATAAGGATAACGGGTTGGCCTTGGCTATTGAGGCAGTAGGGCGTAATAGAGCCGAAAGGGTAGCCGGGCAGATCGATTGAATGGGTACTTAGCACACCATCAGTTTGTGATTGAAGTAATGCACGCGCTTGTTGAGCCGCTTGTTGTGTTTTGCCCATTAATTAATCCTTGAAGCGATGAGAAGTGCGATAAATTTAATTTGCTGACTTTGACTGATTAACGGATTGAACGATTAAGAAATATTAATTTTCACCACTTTCATATATTCAAAATCCATGCCGGCAATAGTTTCGGTCTCTGGGTAGTAAATAATATCAACACGCGCACCTTGTAGAGACTTATAGGTTTTTTTTCGTTTGTATTTAAAAGGTACATCTATCCCTTCAACTAACACGGTGTTGAAAACCCATTCACCTTTGCGTCGTTGGACATGGGAGGTGATTTTTTGCATGGTGGAATGAACGAGTTTGTCATTCTCAGCCAGAAATTTCTTGATGCTTTTCATAATTAAAGCACCTGCTGATATCGTTGATGGAGAATGCCTACACGCTTGACATAGACTTTAGTTTCTTTATAGGGCGGAATGCCATTATATTTTTTAACGGCATTAGGCCCAGCATTATAAGCGGCGGTTGCCAGCTGAATATTGCCATTAAATTGTTTGAGCAATTGGGCAATATATTGCGCGCCACCCAAAATATTTTGGCTTGGGTCTAAGGCATTTTCAACGCCCAGTTCTGTTGCAGTCGCTGGCATCAATTGCATTAAGCCTTGTGCACCTTTATGTGATAAAGCCTTGGCATTGAAAGCAGACTCAGCATGAATAAGTGCGCGCAGTAATGCGGGATCAACTTGATGCTGCTTAGCAGCCAGTTTAACAGGGTCGGCATAGGCGGTCAGATTGAGCTTCACTTTATACCAATCAATCGCTGAATCAGGATTACAGGCGTAACAATCATATTTCAGCACTTCATAAGTCGATATATTCTGTGGCTTTTGATTGGTAAACATAGTGACATCACCAGACTGTGGATATTTATAGATGATGGTCTGTTTAACGGCCTTTTTTTTCTTTTTGGCACTGACATTACTAAATTCAATAGCGCCATCGTCAGTTTCGATACGCTGAATGCTATCCGCAGCGAGGCTGTATGAGGTCAGGAGTAGGCTGAGGAAAATGAGTTTCAGCATCATGTTGTTATGATAAAAGATAATATTGTCCTGCACTACCAATAATAGTGGTGATAAGGCCTAAGCTTAAATTGAAAAAAATCAATATTCTAATTTGGTTTAAGTCTTTAGCCGCGGCTTGCCAATCTTGCTTTGCCACGGCCCGGCCCAATCTTTTATAAGGGGCAAAAAAGACGTGCATAAACATCAGCATCATAATAATAGCAATCAACAGCATAATATGAACATGTGAACCCACTGCGCCCATACCACCGTAGAGTTTAATCAGGAAAAAACCAGTCGCAAACAGCGTTATTGCAGAGACCCAGACCCAAGGAAAGAAGCGCTTAAAGGTCAGAGACCAGAGTGTTAGGTGCACTGATGGCTCTAGTGTTCCCGCAGCAGGGCGTAATGCCATATAGGCGAAGAACATGCCGCCAACCCAAATGACGGCGGCTAATAAATGTAAGGTAATGGCAAGCATGGACACTCCTGATTAAACAATGATTATTTTTTATTAATGGCAATATCAGCAATATTCTGACGCCATTCTTTGGGGCCAGACTCATGGACTGATTGGCCAAGACTATCTACAGCGACAGTCACCGGCATATTTTCAACGGTGAACTCTCTAATGGCTTCCATGCCCAATTCTTCAAATGCCACAATGCGGGATGACTTGATGGCTTTAGAGACTAAATAAGCAGCGCCGCCGACAGCAATCAGAGAGACGGAACGGTATTTCTTAATAGCAGTAATGGCAGCTGGGCCACGTTCTGCTTTTCCTATCATACCTAATAAGCCAGTCTGACCTAACATCATATCAGTGAATTTATCCATCCGTGTTGCGGTGGTGGGGCCAGCGGGGCCAACGACTTCTTGCTTGACTGGATCAACAGGGCCGACATAATAGATAAAACGTCCTTTGAAATCTAAATTGTCAGGCAAAGGTTGGTTATTAGCGAACAAATCAGCAATCATTTGATGGGCAGCATCTCGACCTGTTAACAAATGACCGGTCAGCAATAAGGTATCACCAGGCAACCAAGTCTGAATATCCTCGGCAGTCACGGTATCTAAATTAATGTGACGGGTATTGGCAGCAGCTTGCCGAGTAATGTCCGGCCAGTCTGATAAGGCGGGCGGATTAAATTCAGCGGGACCAGTGCCATCAAGTACAAAATGACAATGCCGGGTGGCGGCACAGTTGGGAATCAATGCCACTGGTAAGGATGCGGCGTGGGTCGGGTAGTCATTGACTTTGACATCTAATACCGTTGTCAGTCCACCAAGGCCTTGAGCCCCAATACCGAGCTGATTTATTTTTTCAAACAGTTCAACGCGCAATTTCTCAGCTGAAGTGACTGGGCCACGCGCAATAAGGTCTTGTATATCAATGGGTGCCATTAAGGATTCTTTAGCCATTAACATGGCTTTTTCTGCTGTGCCGCCGACACCAATACCAATCATGCCCGGTGGACACCAACCGGCACCCATTTTAGGGATGGTGTCTAAAATCCAATCGACTAAATTATCGTTGGGATTGAGTACGGTGAATTTGGCTTTATTTTCAGAACCAGCCCCTTTAGCTGCGATATGGATCTCGACTTTATCGCCCAGCACCACTTCACTATGAATCACGGCTGGCGTGTTGTTGCCGGTGTTCTTGCGTGTTCCAATAGGATCTTCGACGATAGAGGCGCGTAATACATTATCGGGATGGGTGTAAGCGCGTCTGACTCCTTCATTGACCATATCTTCAATGCTCTGGTCGCTATCCCATTGCACTGACATGCCGACCTTAATAAAGACATTCACAATGCCGGTATCTTGGCAAATAGGGCGTTGATTCTCAGCACACATACGTGAGTTAATCAGGATCTGAGCGATGGCATCTTTTGCAGCAGGCGACTGTTCTTTATCGTAAGCATTAGACATCGCTTGGATGAAGTCTTTGGGGTGATAACAGGCAATAAACTGTAAGGCATCTGCAATGCTATCGATAAAGTCTTTTTTTGCTATAACGGTCATATTTAATTTAGGCGGTCAGCCGTTGACGAAGTTGCTCAATCACATCGCTGATAGCAAATTCTGCTTCACTGCCATCTGCTCTGCATTTATATTCCACCATACCATTATCAAGGCCACGCTCGCCGAGAATTAGACGATGTGGAATACCTATCAAATCCATATCAGCAAAGGCCACGCCCGGTCTTTGACCACGATCATCGAATAAGATATCAAAGCCAGCATCAAGCAGCTGGGTGTACATGGTTTCGGCAGCTTCACGCAAACGGACAGATTTATGGGCATTAATCGGCACTAATACTACTTGGAAAGGCGCGAGTGCTAATGGCCAAATAATGCCTCGGTCATCATGATGTTGTTCAATCGCCGCAGCAACAACACGAGACACGCCAATACCATAGCAACCCATGGTTAAGATTTGCGATTTACCAGATTCAGCCAATACATTAGCATTGAGTTTTTGGCTGTAATTGTCACCCAGTTGGAAAATATGACCGACTTCTATGCCTCGGGCTATCTCTAATGATCCTTCACCATCAGGACTTGGATCCCCAGTGACAACATTACGTAAGTCGGCAATTTCAGGTTCGGGTAAGTCGCGTTGCCAGTTGACGCCAGATAAATGTTGCTCATTTTGATTAGCGCCACAGACAAAGTCAGCAAGCTGGGCCGCAGCACGATCAACCACGACTGGAATGCTTAGGCCAACAGGGCCGATAGAGCCAATATTGGCGCCACACGCGTTAGTGACTTGCTCTGGGGTTGCAAAGGTGAGTGGTGAAGCAATAAGCGGGTGTTTTTCGGCTTTAATTTCATTGAGTTCATGATCACCACGTAATACCATTGCGACAACGCTGCCTTCTTCGACACCTTCAACTAATAAGGTTTTGACACATTGCTCAGCTGCGACGTCCATAAAATCGCAAACTTGCTCGATAGTATGTTGTTTGGGTGTCTCAACCGTTGTTATAGTGGCAGAAGGCGCCGGGCGAACACCGGCTGGCGCAACGGCTTCAGCTAACTCAATATTAGCGGCATATTGACTTTGATTACTAAAGGCGATGGCATCTTCGCCTGAACTGGCTAAAACATGGAACTCATGAGATGCATTACCACCAATGCTGCCGGTATCAGCTAGCACGGGACGGAAATTTAAGCCCATCCGTTCAAAAATGCGTGAGTAAGTGGCAAACATTGTGTCGTATGTTTGTTGGAGTGAATCTTGATCAAGATGGAAAGAGTAAGCATCTTTCATCAAGAATTCACGCGCACGCATTAGGCCAAAACGCGGTCTAATTTCATCACGGAATTTAGTTTGAATTTGATAAAAGGTAATAGGTAATTGTTTATAACTACGGATTTCTTGTCGAACAAGATCTGTAATGACTTCTTCATGGGTTGGGCCATAACAATACTCGCGATTATGGCGATCATTAATACGTAGCAATTCAGGGCCATATTTCTCCCAACGTTGGCTTTGTTGCCACAGTTCAGCAGGCTGAATAGAAGGCATTAATAATTCTTGTGCATTGGCTTTCGCCATTTCATCACGGACAATCGCTTCTGCTTTGCGTAATACCTTTAACCCCATTGGTAACCAAGTGTATAAGCCCGATGCTAAACGGCGAATCAGCCCAGCACGAAGCATTAACTGATGGCTGATGATTTCCGCATCAGCGGGTGTTTCTTTCAATGTGGCAATAAGAACTTGTGAGCTACGCATGTGCGATGTGACATCCTATAGAAGTGTGAAGAATATGAATAAAAAGTATGGCTATGTTTGCAGTTAGAAAGTTTGGTGATTCCAACCCCAATTTTGGCGCTCTGAATCAGTCATGCTGATATAAACGCGCTCTCCAGAAATAGCGAGTTGGTCTTGAATTAATTGGCAAAGTGCATCCGAAAAAGCATTACGATCAGCAGGTAGTCCTAAGGCACGGTAATCCAAATAAGCTAAGGGATCGTCACTGCCGCCCATGAGCATATTAGGCTGGGTATCAACGCTAACCATCACGTAAGTTTCTGCTTTACCCGTCGATTTACTGACGGTTTGGCTTGCTGCCTTTAACAGTGAATCTTCATCGGCAACAGGTTTATTGGTCACAATATTTAAATAGGGCATAGTGTTCTCCTTATTGGCAATATTTCTCAATATCTTGCAGTAACTGTTTGATCTTTTCTTGGCGATCATTTTCGTCAACCCTAATGTATTCGCCAGCAGCATTTTTATAGCGACCACGAGGGTTATTTTGATATTGATCTAAATTATTCTTAGCGATTTCACAGTTCTTTGATAATGCTTTTGCTTTTTCGGCTTCCTGCTGTTGCAGCTGTTCATTTTCTTGCTGACTCTTTTCATCGCTTACTTGCTGTTCGATCATCGCATCAACAGCTTGTTGCGATTGTGCAGGTTCAACTTTAGGGCCAGAACGCGTTTTGATCTTATCAGCCTCATAATCAACAGGTGGGTGTTGAGAAAAATGAACTTGACCCGCGTCATCAACCCACTTATAAGCATCGGCATAAGTCGGCTGGGCAAAAGCTAAAATGAACATAAGGCAACAGCAATATTTCAAATAATGTATAAACATGAGCGAGCCCCCAGTCAAAAATTATAATTTTACGTTAAACGAGTGGAACATGACATGTCTGAGTTGCCAAGCCGGTTCGAAAAGCATATCGAAGTGACACGACAAGATGCCATTGCCGTCGATTTTTTAGCGACAGAATTAGCCTTGTCGAAGCAATTGATAAAACAGTTGATGCAAAAAGGGGCTGTTTGGCAAACAAAAGGCAGCAAGACGCAACGCTTACGCCGCGCAAAAAAGAGTCTAAAACAAGGTACAAAGCTACATCTTTATTACGATAAGGTTGTCTTAGATATGCGCCCGGCAGAACCTGAACTTATTGCCGATGAAGGGCATTATAGTGTTTGGAATAAACCTTATGGCATGTTATCTCAAGGGTCAAAATGGGGAGACCATTGCACGATTACACGTTGGGCAGAACAACACTTATCTCCACAACGTAATAGCTTTACCGTTCATCGCCTAGATCGGGCTGCGAATGGCTTAATTATCGTAGCGCATGAAAAAAAGGCAGCTGCCGCATTATCCCTTTTATTTCAACAGCGACAGATTGAAAAACGTTATCGAATTTGGGTTCATGGTCAATTTGATCATGAGGTGACAGTCGATAAACCCACGCACATTGACAGTGAAATTGATGGTCGGCACGCAAGGAGCCACTTTTCTTTTGTTGAGTATGACGTTGAAAAGAATCGATCGTTATTAGACGTCAGTATCGAGACCGGTAGAAAGCATCAAATTCGACGTCATAGCGCAGAACTCGGCTTTCCTGTTGTTGGCGATCGCTTATATGGTGATATTAAAGTCGAGGAGAATTTACAATTAACAGCTTATCACCTTGCTTTTCAGTGTCCCTTTTCTCACAAGCAACTTGTTTTTAATGTATTGAACAATCAATAAAATTAGCTATCTAGATCGTCGAAGTCATGCTAACTCATGACGCAACCAAAGCGATCGGGCTTTTTAATCAATAACCTAAAAAGCGCGCAGCCTGATAAAACCCAGTACTAATAACCCAAGCGAGTGTTAGTGGCCAGACTAATGATATGGTAGTAAACCAGCCTGATTTTGCCTCGGCACGTAAGGTCGCAATAGTCGATAAACACGGTGTATAGATAAGGGTAAATAGCATAAAACTATAAGCTTGCACCCAATCTATTTGCTGGGCGATACCCGTCATGAGCGCGGAACCTTCTAGGCCATAGATCACGGCCAATGCACCAATCACGATTTCTTTGGCAACAAAGCCAAAGATTAAGGCGATAGTCAATTCTGGGTTAATGCCTGCTGGTGATAAGATCGGTGACATAAATTCACCAATGATGCCAGACCAACTAGCCGCACTTGCGGGTTCAACGCCAAAGGGCATATTGGTCAAGATCCAAACCATTACCACACCGATAGTAATAAATTTGGTTGCGCGCTTTAAAAAGTGTCCAATCTCATGCCAGCCACGTAATATCATCTGGCGTGTTGTGGGTAAGCGATAGGGTGGTAATTCGAGTGCAAAAGGTTCTTGGCTATTAAACCGGCCTTTAAATAATAATGCGGTCAGAATGACGATGACAAATGTCATCATATAAAGGCTAAACAACACGATGGGTGCATGTTGTGGTGAAAATAAAGCCGTTGTCATAAACACAAAAACTTGTAAGCGAGCACTACAGAGTGAAAAGGGGATCACTAACATCGTGAGTAATCGTAAACCACGACTTCGCATCGTTCTCGTGCCCATTAAAGCGGGGACATTACAACCAAACCCCATTAACAGCATCACAAAACTACGACCATCAAGGCCCATGCGGCTCATCAAGGCATCCATTAAAAAGGCGGCACGTGATAAATAGCCGCTGTCTTCAACAATGGCCATAAATAAGAAGAACACGATAATAATCGGTACAAATGAAGCGACGGTCGCAATACCATCATAGACACCGCCAATCAAAAAACCGTTTAATAAGGGCGGTAAAGCTGACAGTAATGGTACAAGGGCGATATCACGAAATGTCTCAAATAGCCAAGCTGTGGCTTCTTGTAGTGGCCCGCCAATGGTATAAACGGCTTGAAACATAAAAAACATAAAGCCGAAGAAAAGGGGTAAACCTAACACGGGGTGCAAAGCTACACGGTCAATTTTTTCAGTTGTCGAATTGCCAACTTGTACTGGGAAATCAACACTGTGTTTGACAATGCTATCGAGTTCGGTCTCCATAGCCTGATCGACAGCAAAATCCTGCTCTAAGGATTGTGCCGGTCTTGCACGGCTATGTTGCAGTGATGATTCGATAGTCTTGTAGGCCTCGGCATAGCCTTGGCCATATTTAGCACTTAATAAAAGCGTTGGATAGCCAAGCTCCGCAGACAGTTTTTCAGCATCGATGCTGATCCCCATTTTCTTGGCTTCATCTGCCATATTAAGTAAAAGGACGGCAGGCATATCGAGAGATTTTAACTGTAATGTCAGGCTTAATTGCCGATCAATTTGTGAGGCGTTAGCCATGATTAAGACTAAGTCGACCGTATTATTGGCAAGGAAATGCCGGACAACTTGTTCATCATCAGAAAAGCCATGGAGATCGTAGATGCCGGGCAGGTCAACAAGTTCAACCATTTCACCCGCGAGCAGTAGCTTGGAACTCAGTAGATCGACAGTCACGCCAGGCCAGTTAGCGACTTTTGCGCTGGCACCACTCATCCGATTAAAGAGTGTTGATTTTCCTGCGTTAGGCATGCCTATTAAGGCAATGCGTTTCACATTAATACCTCGATCATCTTGGCATCTTGTCTTCGCAACATCAGTTCAGTGTTGCCAACACGTAAGTGAAAAGGCCCATTGAAAGGCGCATGCCGAATGACTTCGAATGTTTTACCAATACGTAAGCCAAGACCATTTAAGCGATATTGAAAGCCCGTATCGACATGGATGGCTTGGATTGTCGCGGTTTCACCAATGTTCATATCAGCAAGGCAGTGTACTGTTTTCATCATGTATTCCGAATCTAAATGATAACGATTATCATATAGTCTATCGTATAAGAGTACAAGGTTTGGATGCTTATTTATTCGATAGTATGCGAGGAAGATAACAAGCCTGACTGATACCGCGCGCGGCTAAAAAAATAATTAAGGCTAGCCATAGGCCATGATTACCGAAGTGTTGTAAAAAGTACCAGGCAGGCAAGTAACAGAACAAGGTAGAAAATAGCATGGTGTTTCGCATTTCAGTACTTCGCGTTGCACCAATAAATAAGCCATCAAACAAATAACTCCAAACAGCAAAAACAGGTGCGATAATTAACCAGATAAGATAATGATTAGCCGCAGCGATAACATCTGGGATAGTGGTGAGTAAGCGAATAATGAGCGACCCTAAGATTAAATAGCTGAGACTGAATAACACGGCAATTGTGCCAGACCAAAATGCGGTGTAAAGCAAGCCTTGTTTAAGCTGTTGACGATTTTGGCTACCCACTGCTTTACCGGTGATGACTTCAGCAGCATTAGCAAAACCATCTAAGAAAAAAGCCATGAAAGTAAGAAAATGCAGTAAAACGGCATTGGCCGCTAATATGATATCGCCTTGTTTAGCACCTTGTGCGGTAAAAAATGCAAAACTGAACATCAAACATAAGGTTCGAATAAAGATGTTGCCATGCAGCTTAAGGAGCTTACGTAATTCAAACTGGGACTTGCTTGAAAAAACAAGCGGTAATAGGACGATGCCATGTGTTTTTAATAAGATTAAGCCAGTAATAAGGCCAAGATATTCTGCGATGACAGAAGCCAAAGCCACGCCTTCAACCGCCATATCAAAGACACTGACAAAGAACAGATCTAATATAATATTACTGATATTGACAATAAGAATTAGTAGCAAAGCAGAGCGTGTGGCTGCAATGCCGATTAGCCAGCCTAGAATAACGTAATTCACTAAAATAGCAGGTGAACTCCAAATTCTTATCGAAAAATAATCTTGTCCGAATTGGGTCACTAAGTCACTTGCATCCATTGCGTAGAAAGCGAGGTGGGAAAGTGGCGACTGAAAGAGCAGTAATAAACTGGCAATCAGTAAGGCAAACAAAAGGGTTGTTTGAATAATGTGTTGCTGTTGTACTAAATCACCACGACCAACAGCTTGGGCTGTGAGTCCTGTCGTGGCCATTCGAAGAAAGCCAAAACCCCAGAATAACAAGCTAAAGATTAAGCTACCAACGGCCACAGCACCCAGATAGTGGGGTGCCTCTAGGTGACCAACAACAGCGGTATCGACCATGCCTAATATCGGAATGGAGATATTGGCCAAGATCATAGGTCCAGCTAGTTGCCATATTTGGCGATGGCCAATAGCGGTGATATCTGTTTTCTTAGTCATGTCTTCCAATAGAAAAAGCCGCATAAGCTGTGCTAGCTTACGCGGCTTTTAATTTAAGCAGTTAACAAAAAATGCTTACATTTTTAAGGTTTATACTAAAAGGGGGGCGATAACTAGGCTGACTATCGCCATCACATTAATTAAAATATTCATTGCTGGACCTGAAGTATCTTTCAAAGGATCACCGACAGTATCACCTACGACAACGGCGGTATGAACATCTGATCCCTTACCACCAAGATTGCCTTTTTCGACATGCTTTTTAGCATTATCCCAAGCACCGCCGGCATTGGCCATCATTAAGGCCATCATTACACCGGTAATGAGCGCACCACCTAACATACCGCCAAGGGCTTCTGGACCTATACCGAAGCCAACGACTACGGGTGCTAAGACTGCTAAAGTACCCGGTAGAATCATTTTGTTGAGTGCTGCTTTAGTCGCAATATCAACACAGCGAGCAGTATCAGGTTTAGCTGTACCTTCTAATAAACCAGGAATATCACGAAATTGGCGGCGAATTTCATGAATCATATCGAAAGCTGCATCACCGACGGCGGTCATTGTCATTGCGCTGACCAAGAAGGGGAATATACCACCTAAGAACATTCCCACTAAGACAGTGGGATTATTAATCAATAATTGGAACTCAGGATTGCCTAGGGTGATGGTTTCAATAAAGGCACTGATTAATGCTAATGCCGCTAAGGCAGCAGCACCGATAGCAAAGCCTTTACCAATAGCCGCTGTGGTATTACCTAATTCATCCAATGAGTCCGTTATTTCACGGGTATGTTCTTCCATTTCAGCCATTTCAGCGATACCACCGGCATTATCGGCAATAGGGCCATACGCATCGATAGCCATAGTGATACCTACAGTGGCAAGCATACCAACAGCAGCAATACCGACCCCATAAAGACCCGCATAATGACTGGAAACGAAGATGATAGTCGCAATGGTAATGACGGGGATGGCGACCGACTGCATGCCGAGTGCTAAACCACTGATCATCACTGTTGCTGGGCCTGTCTCACCGTCTTTAGCGAGCTTTCTGACGGGCGCACCACCGGTATAATATTCTGTGACCAAGCCAATGATAATACCGCCTATAGCACCAGATAAGACCGCCATCCACAAGTTAAAGGTACCGCCCATTGAGAAAATCATCATTAGGGCAACAATGATAAACAAGATTGAAGCACCCATTGTGCCCATTCTGAGTGCAACCTCTGGACTTTTATCGGCAAAACGTTTAACCGTGTAAATGCCTGCTATCGAACATAACAAGCCGATAGAGGCTAATGCCAGTGGCATAAACATCAATGTTTGCTGATCGTCAGCAAGCGTATGTATGGCCGCTAAACTCATCGTAGAGGCAATAGCGAGACTGGCAATCATTGAACCACAGTAGGATTCAAAAATATCCGAGCCCATACCTGCGACATCACCGACATTATCACCGACATTGTCAGCAATGACGCCAGGGTTACGCGGGTCATCTTCAGGAATACCGGCTTCAATCTTACCCACTAAATCTGCACCAACATCGGCACTTTTAGTGAAAATACCGCCGCCAACACGAGAGAATAAAGCAACGGAAGAGGCGCCCATACCAAAGCCATGAATAACATGAGTAGTATGAGGATCTGAGCCAAACATTAAATACAAAACACCTAGGCCTAACAATCCCATCGAAGCAACGGTTAGTCCCATAATAGAACCACCGAAAAAGGCAACGCTCAATGCTTGGGAAGAGCCTTCATCCTGTGCCGCGGTCGCAGTACGAACATTAGCTTGAGTGGCAGCATACATACCAATATAACCCGCAGCACCAGAGCAAAGTGCGCCTAATAGAAATGCAAAGGCAGTGGCACCACCGAGATCACTTATCCAGATAGCAAGGAAGACGATAGTACAAAAAATGGCAAGACGATTATATTCAGCCCGCATAAAGACCATCGCCCCGAGGTGTATTTCATCCCCAATATCGGTGACTTTGCCCGAACCAGCAGGTGCACTTTTGACAATGCCATACACTAAATATGCGCAATAAAGACCAAAGATGCCTAATAGGGCTGGCAGGAAACTAAACGCTGACATAAAAATAACCTCATGTTAATTGTTAGTAGTTAAGTGCTGTGACGACACTGAGAATGTAGTTTTTTTCAAAAAAATCTACTTCTTATACCTTGTATCAGGTTCATGTGTAAAGTGGTGTTCAAGATTTGTTTAAACCTGATAGATTAACGGGCTATGGACGAGTGGAAAAGTTTTGCAGTTATAGACATATTTGCGGGCATTAGCGCAGGTCTATCAGGCCGCTGGCAAGCGGGTCTTGTTGATTGGTAGGCTTTTGTAGGATTGATTAGCCCGGTATCATCTTGGCACCATTAGCGGCAAAGTAGGTGAAGAACTTACCGGTGACATTATTATAAAAGTTGTTTTCTTTAGTGCTGATGGCGGTGTTGGTATCATTATTTTTTTTGGTAGTAGGAAGTGAGAGATGAATAAGTGGATTTGTACAATATGTGGCTTTATATATGACGAGGAAAAAGGGCTGCCTGAAGAGGGTATTGCACCCGGCACGCGTTGGGATGATGTGCCTGATGACTGGCTGTGTCCGGAATGTTCTGCGCCCAAAGAAGATTTCGATATGGTGATATTGGAATAACAACCGAATTAATGCGGGCTTGAGTTTAATAGCCGGTTAAATTCTTATATAATCAAGCCATTTTCCCACACGCTTTATTTGGAGCATTAGATTTATGAATCTTGACCGCGTCGGCTCAGGCAAAAACTTACCTGAAGATATTAACGTAATTATTGAAATCCCATCTCATTCAGACCCTGTTAAATATGAAGTTGATAAAGAGACCGGGGCACTATTTGTCGATCGTTTTATGAACACAGCCATGTTCTATCCCTGTAATTATGGCTATGTACCCCATACTTTATCTGATGATGGCGATCCCGTTGATGTATTAGTAATGAGTCCTTATTCTTTAATCAGTGGCTCCGTAGTACAGTGTCGACCCGTTGGCATGTTAAAAATGACGGACGAGTCTGGCGAAGATGCCAAAATTATCGCAGTACCGCACGATAAAATGTATGAAGATGTGTCAGATGTATCTGATATATCACCTCGTTTATTAGACCAACTTGCCCATTTCTTCGAGCATTACAAAGATTTAGAGAAAAATAAATGGGTCAAGTTAGAAGGTTGGGTAGGAATTGAAGAGGCGAAAGCTGAAATTATGGCAAGCGTTACTCGCTACAATGAGGCACCTGTTAAGCCGCACTTTTAAACTCTGCGGGGTATTACAGACGGTATTTTCGGCGAGCTGATCGTAATCAGTCTCGCCGAAGTTGTATTTGGAATAGGGTGAACAATGACGACATTAGTATTACAAGGCACAGGTTTAAGCAATTCAATTGTCCAGTCGATTTGCAGTGAGGTGGGCGGGAAAGTGAAGTTTAAGGCTGATTTTAGTACGGTTATAAGCCCTGATCAGCTATCAGCAGAACAAATACAAAACCTGCGCCAACGCTATGGTTTTGATATTAACGCGATCCCAGAACAGTTTGAACCTGATAAAGCGGCTTTATTGGTGACTGATATGGATTCGACATTAATTAGTATTGAGTGCGTTGATGAAATTGCTGATTTTATTAATGCTAAAGCAGAAGTATCGGCGATTACAGAATCTGCCATGCGAGGTGATATCGATTTTGAAACCTCTTTGCGACAGCGTGTCTGGTTATTAAAAGGTTTAGATGCCTCGGTACTTGAGCAGGTGTTTGAGCAGAGATTACGCCTGAACCCAGGTGCAAAAGTGATGCTGGCTGGCTTGAAACAGAAGGGCATTAAGACTGCATTAGTATCGGGTGGGTTTACCTTTTTTACGGAACGATTAAAACAGCAATTAGGTCTAGATTATACTCTTGCCAATGTTTTGGCTGAAAAAAACGGCAAATTAACAGGCGAAGTAGAGGGCGAAATTTGTGGGGCCCAAGCGAAAGCTGATTTTTTAATCGCACACTGTGAAAAATTGGCTATTACACCGTCGCAAGTGATTGCAATGGGTGACGGTGCCAATGATCTGCTAATGATGAAGGAGGCTGGACTGAGTATTGCTTACCATGCCAAACCTAAAGTGCAAATAGAAGCACAAGCGGTATTAAATTATTGCGGCTTGGAAGGTGTATTAGGTATGTTGCAGTAGATTTTTAACTAGCATAAGCTTGAAATTAACAACATGATCCCCATTTATGTGGGCGAGGATCAATTAATTATTTATAGAGGTAGTACGATGGATGTAATGGAGCGAATTAAGCAGGCAATTGAGTCTAATAATATTATTCTGTTTATGAAAGGCACCCCAGACTTTCCACAATGTGGTTTTTCAAGCCGTTCATCAGCAGCATTAACAGAGTGTGGCGAAGAGTTTGCTTATATTAATGTATTAGCAGAACCAGAAGTACGTGAAAATTTACATCGCTATGCTGATTGGCCAACTTTTCCACAATTATATATTGGTGGCGAATTAGTCGGAGGGTGCGACATCGTAATGGAACTCTACGAAAATGGCGATTTAAAAACGATGATCGAGCAAGTGAGCAAGTAATAAAAATGAGTGATGAACAAGATCATGATTGGCACAGTGACAATGGTTTAACCGTTTCACCGGTAAAGCCTGATTTAAAACAGCCGCCAAAGTATCGGGTGTTGATGCTCAATGACGACTATACGCCAATGGATTTTGTGATCGAAGTGCTTGAAGGCTTATTTAGGATGGGCCCTGAAAGTGCGACTCGTACCATGCTTCAAGTGCATACAGAAGGTTTAGCGCAATGTGGCATCTATACCTTTGAAATTGCTGAAGCAAAAGTTGAGCAAGCTAATAGCTATGCACAGCAACATGGTCATCCGTTGCAATGTACTATGGAAGAAGAATAAACGTCAGTTGTTGAGTTAGAAAGAGAGGCAAAACATGCTAAGTAAAGAGTTAGAACAAACACTCAGTCAGGCATTTAGTCATGCCAGAAAATGTGCCCATGAGTTTCTGACTGTCGAGCATTTACTCTTAGCACTGCTCGAAAATGGTAATGCACTTGCGGTGTTGAAAGTCTGTGATGTCAATATTGCGACCTTGAGACAAGAATTGGCAGATTTTTTGGCGGATAATTTACCGACGCTTTCTGAAGACAGTGAACGAGAAACTCAACCAACACTCGCCTTTCAACGTGTATTACAACGTGCGGTCATGCATGTACAGTCTTCAGGTGGCAATGAAGTGACGGGGGCTAATGTGTTGGTCTCTATTTTTTCAGAACAACAAGCACAAGCCGTTTATTTGTTGCAAAAGCAAGATGTGATGCGCCTAGATGTCGTCAATGCAATTAGTCAAGGGGCTGATGAAGACTTAATCGAATTACAAACCGATAATAATATTGACACCGAACAGGCTGCGGATGAGAAAGACAGTAAAAACCCATTATCGCTATACGCAAGCAATTTAAATGCACTGGCACTAGAAGGTAAAATCGATCCCCTAATTGGCCGTGAACACGAGGTAGAACGGACATTACAAATTCTCTGTCGTCGTCGTAAAAACAATCCTTTATTTGTCGGTGAAGCGGGTGTCGGTAAAACGGCATTAGCAGAAGGTCTCGCGAGGCGAATTGTGCGAAGTGAAGTGCCAGAAATCCTAGAATCAGCAGTGATTTATTCACTGGATATGGGCGCACTAGTGGCGGGGACTAAATACCGGGGTGATTTTGAAAAACGGTTAAAAGCCTTATTACGTGAGATCAAGAAACAATCGGATGCGATTCTTTTTATTGATGAAATTCATACCTTAATAGGTGCAGGTTCCGCCGGTAATTCAGCAATGGATGCCGCGAACTTATTGAAACCACTATTGGCTACAGGTGAGTTGAAATGCATTGGCTCAACGACCTATCAAGAATATCGCGGTATTTTTGAGCATGATCATGCCTTAACGCGCCGTTTCCAGAAAATTGATGTGTCAGAGCCATCGGTTGAAGAAACCAAACAAATTTTAAAAGGCTTAAAATCAGGCTTAGAAGAACACCATGATGTCAGATATACAGCGGCCGCAATAGATCAAGCAGCAGAGCTGTCTGACCGTCATATCAATGATCGCTTTTTACCAGATAAAGCCATTGACGTATTGGATGAAGTGGGCGCAGCCCAACGTATTTTACCGAAATCAAAACGTAAGAAAATGATTGGGGTCAATGACATTCAAAATATTGTGGCGAAGATTGCACGTATACCAGCTAAAACAGTTAATGATGCTGATAAAGATAATCTTAAAAACCTTGAGAAGAACCTCAAGCATGTTATTTTTGGCCAAAATGAAGCCATCGCTACTCTGTCATCAGCCATCAAAATGGCGAGATCCGGCCTAGGCCACCCAGAACGTCCTACTGGTGCATTTTTATTTACAGGTCCTACAGGCGTGGGTAAAACAGAAGTCACGCGTCAGTTAGCGCACAATCTAGGGGTTGAACTTATTCGTTTTGATATGTCGGAATATATGGAAAGCCATACCGTCTCAAGGCTGATTGGTGCACCTCCAGGTTATGTGGGCTATGACCAAGGTGGTTTATTGACAGAAGCCATTAGTAAGCAGCCTCACGCGGTCCTATTACTGGATGAAATCGAAAAAGCCCATCCTGATGTCTTTAATTTATTATTGCAGGTCATGGACCACGGTACATTGACCGATAACAATGGCCGTAAAGCAGATTTTCGCCATGTTGTCTTAGTGATGACCAGTAATGCAGGTGCCCATGAAATGGGCCGAGCTTCAATGGGCTTCACGCAACAAGATCATCAAGCGGATGGTATGGAAGTGATTAAGCGCGCATTTACACCGGAATTCCGTAATCGTTTAGATGGGATTATCCAATTTAAAGCGCTGACTAAAGATGCGATTTTGCGTGTTGCTGATAAAGCGGTGCTAGAGCTCGAAATGTTATTGCAAGACAAGCATGTCACCTTAGAAATTGATAGTGATGCTAGAGAATGGCTTGCTGATAATGGTTATGATGTCAGTATGGGCGCCAGACCGATGGCTCGCTTAGTACAAGAAAAGATCAAACGTCCACTTGCAGATGAATTATTGTTTGGGCAATTAAGGAAGGGCGGACATGTCAGAGTTGTCTTAAACGAGGGTGAATTAGCCATCGAGTTTGAGAACGAAACAGAATCTGTCTAAACCCGGGAACTTTTTAGATAAATAGTAATCACTACCGCATTAAATCCTGAAATTGTGTTGAAAATAACGGTTGACAATTCATAAGTTATTCACCTGCTATTTTTAGAACGTCAAGCTGTTATTACAAAGTCTCTCTAAGCTATTGATTAATAAAACAGCAATTATAAGTAATTGATTTAATAGGGTTTTATAGGGTTGGTTAAAAAGTGAACAATGTATGCTAATCGCTTATATACGAATAGTCTACTGACTAAGATTGGACTTAACCACAGACTTATCCACAGGAATTGTGAGTAACTTTACAGTTTTGTGACAAAGTTCCTTGCAGATGAAATTATTACAGTTCAATCCCTTTCTGAGCCTGTATGCCATCTCGAAATGCATGTTTTACATCGTCAATTCGGCTCACGGTATCGGCGGCTTCTATAACCGCTTCTGGGGCACCTCGACCTGTGATGATGACATGCTGCATTGCAGGGCGGTTAGCAATATCATTTAACACGGTATCAATATTTAAATAATGCATCTTTAACACGATATTGAGTTCATCCAAAAGTACGACATCAAAAGTAGGGTCTTGTAACATTTTTTTACAGACTTCCCAGCCGGCTTTTGCAGAGGCAATATCTTGTTCTAAATCCTGAGTATCCCATGTAAAACCATCCCCCATAACGTGATAATCCACATCATTTGGAAAGCGTCTAAAAAAAGTTTCTTCACCTGTACTAAAAGCGCCCTTAATAAACTGAACAACGCCGACTTTCATATCGTGTCCAAGTGCACGGGCTACCATACCAAAACCTGACGAACTTTTCCCTTTGCCGTTGCCAGTAATGACTAGTAATAAACCTTTATCTTTACTAGCGTGCTCAATGTGCTCGTCAACCACTTGTTTTTGTCGTTGCATACGTTGTTGATGGCGTTCAGATTTATTCATAATAGTTAGTTTTTATCAGAAAGAAGTGGGAATTCTATCATTAGTCTTTTTAAGAAAAAAGGCGCCTCGAGAGGCGCCAGTCTGATTAATCGAGACGATAAGATGCTGATAAATAGGCCGTTCTTTCAGGTAATGGATAGGCATTAAACACACCAGCAGTGAAAGTACTACCTACACCAAAATTAAAATACTGTTCATTAAATAAGTTATTAACCTGCAACGCTAAACCAATGTTGTCAAATTGTTTAGATAATTTTAAATCAACAGTTTTATAGGAAGGTATTTTTTTAGCAAAATTATTACCTAAGTCATTGGCTAACAAAGTAGCATCGACGTAGTTAAAGTTCATCGAACCTTTGATATCAGCAGGGAGCGAAGCCAATAATGTAACATTGACTGTATTGTTTGGAGTGAGTGTAAGATCATTAGCCTTATTATCACCATCGGTAAATTCAGCTTTGAGATAAGTATAATTCGCTTTCATTGATAGATTAGAGTTGATATCAAATGCTAATGCTAATTCAACCCCATCATGCTGTGTATTATCCAAATTGATATTTTGGAAGCTGGTAGCATCAAAGTGAATTTCATTTTCAATACTTTGATGAAATAAGGCGATACTTGTTTCAAAACTGCGATCTTTATAGTTGATACCAATCTCAATATCGTCAGAGACTTGGGGTTTAAGTTGTGAAAATACTTGTTGTGAGCTGAAAGAAATAGGGTCAAATTCAGATTCAAACAATTCATCGATGGTGCCAAAACGAGTACTGCGGCCAAATCGACCGTAAGCACTTAATTGAGTAGTGAAAGTATGTTTTAAACCTAGTTCATAACTGGTTTTACGATCTGACTCGTTAAAATCGGCTGCTTCCGAACCAAATGCAGAGCCTGGGGCTGTTGCATCGAAACGGTCACGTGCTTTTAAGCGTGTTCTTTGACCCCGTATTCCTGCAGTTAGATCAGTATCATTGCTTAAAGCGATAGTGGCTTGGCTATATAAAGCAAAACTTTTTTGATCGGCGGCAAGCGTGTGGGCAGGTTGAGCAATGTTTCGTTTAAAATTTGAACGGTTAGAATCATACTGTTGTAGATATAAATCAGCACCAATAATCCAGTTAATAGCGTGTTGTCCAAGTGCTCTATTTAATGTTAAACGGGGGGTGAGTGACAGTGTTTGTAATGCTGTTTCAGAGTAGGCATCAAAGCCAAAACCATCATAGTCAAAGAACATAGCGCGTTGTCGTTTACGACGATAACCCGCATCAATAACAAAGCTATCATCCGGGTTTAAATTTCCGCTAAAACCAACAGTGGCGAATTCAGTGTACTCATCAGCCCAGTCATTTGGGTTAGTTGTGCCTGTTCTATTAGATGATAATTCATCAATATTGGCACCAGGATTAACAACACGTTCTCCCGGCAGTTCACTATCTTGCTCAAATGCACCCGCTTTAATATATAGTTCAGCGGTATTGGCAATGGGCACTCTTAGGTCGAATTGTCCTGTATCTTGGCGAAATTGATTGTTATCACGGTAGCCATCATCTTTAAGACTATTAATATTACCTGTGAGGCTAAAAGTATCATTGGTGTAACTGAAAAAAGCATTAGTTTCTCGGTGATCAAAAGAACCTAAGGTTTGGCTAATTAGGGCATGATTCTCTGAGTCACGCGGGTCCTTGGTAATAATATTTATGGTACCGGTTGTTGCACCGTCACCATAAAGGACACCACCGCTACCACGTGTGATCTCGATCCGTTCAATATTGTCGATAGCAATAGCAGCATAATTGACAGGTGAAAGATCTATATCGTTTAAGCGGCGGCCATCAAGCAAAATAAGCGTATTTTGAGTAGCTGTTTCACCGAAAGTTCTAAGCCCGACTGTAGCAGTGCTCCCATGACTAAATAAGCTATTAGTCGAGATACCTACGTATTCGGATAATAACTCTGGCAACGTGTTAGATGGACTTCGCTTTATATCATCAGCGGTGATGATGCTAATACTGGCAGGTAAGGTTGAGACATTGCCAAGTCGACTAGCTGTGACAACCATAGCGTCAAGATCAGAACTATTGTCAGCATAGACTTGAGTCGCAATAAGAGGAAGTGATACAAGAGGTAAAACTATAAATTTAAATGACATAATTGTGCCTTTGATAATACTTGATACCCACCCGGGATCAAGTCATTAAAAATGACCGAATATTAGCGTACAGCACTAGAAAAATTGACATGATCAACTTGTAGATCGCCCGCCGCAATAAGGTCGCTAGCACTAGGCCGGTCTCCGGACTGATGAGGCTCAAAACAAATGCCTTCCCATGTTAAGAAACACAGTGGCTTATTATTTGTTTCACTCAATTACCGTTGCGGGGGCAGTGTTGGATTTTTTTCACCAACTTCCCGATTATCCCTCAGTTTATTCAAAAAGAAGGCACCTAATGAGGCTCGAAGGGTAGAGTTTATAAAGAACATTGTCAATCAGAGGTGTAAGCAACCATGGCGTTCAAGGGCACAAACAAACCGTAATATTCACGTAGTAAATATATTTTCACCGTTACCTATCGATAGTTATAATAGTGGGTATATAAGTTTGCTCTAGCAGTAGATTGATCAATCTACTCAATGACCATCCCATTTGATCCCATAGCCAGCGAGACCTCACATGACGGAACAGGTATACCAAGTAGCGATTGTAGGGGGTGGCGTTTGTGGTACGGCTTTGCTCTATATGCTGGCAGAGTACACAGATATCAACGATATCGTTTTATTAGAGAAGTATGATGGCTTAGCCAAAGTCAATTCAAATGGTCGCAATAATAGTCAAACATTACATTGCGGCGATATCGAAACCAATTACAGTCTAGAGAAAGCCAGTAAAGTAAAAAAAGCAGCCTCAATGGTTGTTAATTACACAGAAACACTGACTAAACGCGATCACATTATCTTTAAATTCCCCAAAATGGTTATTGGTGTTGGCGAACAAGAATGCCAACAGCTTAGAGACCGTTTTGACAGTTTTAAGACTGTTTTCACCACTCTAAAACTATTAGAAAAAGAACAGATCGCGAAGATAGAACCCAATGTAGTACTAATAAATGGTGAATTTCGTCCTGAACCTTGTATCGCATTGGCCGTACTGGATGAATACAGTGCAGTAGATTTCAAACAACTGGCTGAATCCTTTGTTGAGCAAGCGAAAAAGGTTACTGAAAAGCATATTGACATAAAATTTGGCCGTCATGTCGAGCAGATTACTCAGGTTGATGAGCTATTTGAGATTGAAACAGAGCAGGGTGTGATTAAGGCACGCACTGTCGTCGTGTCAGCAGGTGGTCATAGCTTATTATTGGCACAGCAAATGGGCTATGGATTAAATTTTTCGTGTTTACCGGTCGCGGGCAGTTTTTATTTCACGCCTAAAGTACTCAATGGCAAAGTGTATACCGTTCAAAATGACAAATTACCTTTTGCAGCGGTGCATGGCGATCCAGATGTCTTAGTCCCAGGAAAAACGCGGTTTGGGCCGACAGCCTTGATAACACCAATGTTAGAACGTTATAACCGTCAAAGTTTTTTCGACTTTTTGCGGGTATTGAGGCTGGATATGAATGTGGTTAAAGTACTCTGGGATTTATTTAAAGTCAGTGATATCCGAAACTATATATTCAAAAACTTCTTATTTGAAGTGCCTGGTTTAAGACGTTGGCTATTTCTAAAAGACGTCAGAAAAGTGGTGCCATCATTACAGCTAAAGGATGTTAAATTTGCAGCTAAATATGGTGGCGTCAGACCACAACTCATCGATAAAGAAAATAGAGTATTAATGATGGGAGAGGCTAAAATTAATCCAGGTTCAGGTATTATTTTTAATATGACGCCTTCGCCTGGCGCCTCAAGTTGCTTGGAAAATGCCGAATTAGATATGCGATTAGTGGCTGATTATTTAGGGTGTCAAATTGATCAAGAAAAGATAAATAAATATCTTAATAAATAAATATAAATCAAGATATTAAGAATTTAATATAATCTTATACATTAACATTGTGAAACAGTAAATAGCCCATTATTTTATGAAATCATCTCCTTATATTACCGCGCAAGGCATGGCGCAATTGAACGAAGAGTTGGAAGCGCGTTGGCAACGTCGAAGGGATGTTGTGAAAGCCCTAACCGCTGCTGCAGCGGAGGGTGATAGATCGGAAAATGCCGAATATATTTATCGAAAAAAGGAATTGCGAGGAATAGACAGGCGTATTCGATATTTACAAAAAAGAATGCCGGATCTAAGAGTCATATCTGAGTCTCCTGATGATGTAGAGACAGTGTTTTTTGCTGCTTGGGTAAAGTTAGAAACGCAGCAAAGTGGCGAGGTAGAGTATCGAATAGTCGGACCTGATGAAATTGACCAGAAAAAGGGTAATATCAGCTTGGATTCACCGTTAGCAAAGGCTTTGCTGGGGAAACAGGTCGAAGACGAGGTGACTATCCAAGTTCAAGAAGGTCGAAAAACCTACGCTATTTTGGCGATTCGCTACTAGGTGACAGCATAAGGATTTTGCCAGAATCTGTCGACAGATAAATTAACCCTTCTGGATCTTCAATCACATGTCTAATCCTTTCACCTATGTCGCTTAACAACCTTTCTTCATTTACAGCCAACTGTTCCTCATCTAAGGTGATTTTATTTAAATGTTGTAATTTCAGTGCGCCAGATAACAGCTGACCTTGCCATTGTGGAAAGGCTTTACCCTGATATTGAATGAGTCCACTGGGTGCAATTGAGGGGGTATAGACTTTGATAGGTTGCTCCATGCCGGCTTTATGGGTGCCTTCTCCAACCGCAGCAGGGCTGCTGTACTCTTTACCATAGGAAATGACTGGCCAACCATAATTATGACCTGGCTTAATTAAATTGATTTCATCGCCACCACGCGGCCCATGTTCATTAGACCAAAACTGCTGTGTTGCTGAATTAAAAAACAAACCTTGGGGATTACGATGACCATAAGTCCAAATCTCTGGCAGCGCGGCATCATCATTAATAAAAGGATTATCTTTCGGTACACTGCCATTAAGGTTAAGCCGGATAATGGTCCCCGCATGATTGCTTAAGTCTTGGGCATTGTGACGAACACCACGATCACCAATCGACATAAAAACATGGCCCTGTTGATCAAAGGCAAGTCGGCCAGCGAAATGATGGCTGGTTCGCGTTCGACTTTTGCTGACCAATAAATCTTGCCAATTAATCAGTGAGTTGTTAGCTAACTTAGCACGCGCCAAGGTGGTCGCCCCTTGGCCATCAATATTTTTGCTATAACTAAAGTAAATCCAGCTGGATGTTGGAAATGTTTTATCGACAGCCACATCGAGTAAGCCGCCTTGGCCTAATACTAAAATATCCCATGGCAAACCATCAATATCAGTAACTTGACCTGATTGGAGGTCAAGTCGTAATAAGTAGCCTTCTCGTTCAGTGATTAATAAACTGTCTTTTGATATAAAGGCCATGCCCCAAGGCACCCCAAGATCTTGAGCGAGGGTCTTAATTTTGAATGGACTGGCTTCATCAGCCTGACATGGAAAGGTAATGAAAAGCCAGATTAGGGAGAAAAATTGAAAGATTATTTTCATAATCCATCCTGTTATAAAAACTGGACCCGATACACGAGCAGGGGGTTATACTCATAAATGACCGATTGAGTACGATTTTAACGCAGCTAGAGGGCAAAAGAACAATCGTGTAAAGGTCTCAGCGTGTTATGAGCTACACGATAACATAGAGCAACCCGCACGTTGCCTTGCCCAATCGGGGCGTTTCACCGCAAAATGGGCTTTGTCTTCTTGCTTATCATAGGGACGCCGCAAGACATCTAATAATTCATTGACCAAACTAAAATCACCTTGTTCTGCTTTATCAGTAGCTAATTGAGCGAGGTAATTACGAAAGACATATTTAGGGTTAACTTGATTCATCGCAGTTCGACGATCAGTATCAGAGGTACCATCTTGGCGAACCCGTTTTTGGTATTGCCTTAGCCAATGACAGATCTGTGTTTTGTTTTCAGCTGTTAACTGCGATTCAACATAATAAGCCTCAGAAAGCGGGGCGAGCAGTTGCTCATCAGTTTGATATTGCGTCTCAGTGTTTAAATCAGCTAGACCGCGATAAAAAATCGTCATATCGGTTTCAACGAGTTGCAATACTTTATGTAATTCACCGATCAGAGTTGCATCATCGGCTTGAAAAGCTTTGAAGCCTAATTTAGCAGCACGCATGGTCTCAAGTTGCGAAGCATAATACGTTGCGAAGTCATTAATACAAGAACTAAGTGGCTCTGCATCGTTAATCAAAGGATAAAGCGCATTGGCGAGTTGTACTAAATTCCACTGTGCTATTTGCGCTTGATGACCATAACGGTAACGTTTACCAGTAGCATCGGTGGTATTAGGTGTCCAATTAGGATCATAGTTTTCGAGCCAGCCATAAGGGCCATAATCAATCGTCAAACCTAAGATAGACATATTGTCGGTATTCATCACGCCATGAACAAAACCAACCCGCATCCAATGTACGACCATTTCAGCTGTGCGTTGACAAACCTCATTAAACCATTTGATATAGATGTCAGTACCGGCTTCGCCAAGGTGGGGGAAGTCTGTTTTGATGGTGTAATCAACTAGGCGCCGTAAATTATCAATATCACCCTGGGCAGCAAAGATTTCATAACTTCCAAAACGTAAAAATGAAGGTGAAACACGGCAAACAACCGCACCTGGCTCGGGTTTGGCATTGCCATCGTAAAACATATCCCGAATAACTTCTTCACCTGTTAGGACTATGCTTAAAGCCCGTGTGGTCGGCACGCCAAGGTGATGCATCGCTTCACTACACATAAACTCACGAACAGAAGAACGTAGAACAGCCAGACCATCAGCGGTGCGGGAATAGGGGGTGGGTCCAGCACCTTTGAGCTGTAATATATGATGTTTACCCGCATCATTAAGTACTTCACCTAAATTAATGGCCCGTCCATCTCCTAACTGTCCAGCCCAATGGCTGAATTGATGGCCGCCATAGCACTGAGCATAAGGTTGCATGCCTTCTAATAGCTTATTGCCAGCAAAGACATCGGTGAATAAGTCAGATTGGCAGTCCGTTTCAGATAAACCTAATTGCGCTGCTATTTCTTTTGAATAAGCGACTAATTTAGGTGCTTTAACAGGCGTAGGGCTTACATAAGAAAAGCAAGCGCCAGTCACTTGTCGGCGATGATTGTCAGTCTCGGGATCAGCAGGCAGCTGTTCGGTAAAACGAGGATTAAATTGGAGTGGTAAACCAGAAGCGTGTTTTAATTGATTAGTCAAAGGGATCACATATTTTTGCGTTAATATTGTCTGAGACCTTAGCACGATTGTTCTTTTGCCCTCTAGCGGCGTTAAAATCGTACTCAATCGGTCATTTATGAGTATAAAGGCTCTCATTCCGTGCGTTTTTGCCTTGCTAGAGAACAAAATCCCAGCTCGTGCAAAGCGCTCTTAGCCTTATTAGAACAGAAAAGCAGGTAAACAAAAACCGGAGAAAAAGGATGCTAATTGGTGTACCGAAAGAAATTAAGAATCATGAATACCGAGTTGGGCTGACACCCGCAGGCGTTGGTGAACTGCTTAATCAAGGGCATCGTGTACTGATTGAAACGGATGCGGGTCTGGCGATAGGGCTAACTGATGTCCACTATCAACAAGCCGGGGCTGATATTGCCGATTGTGCTGAATCTGTCTATGCCCAAGCCGAATTGATTATCAAAGTGAAAGAGCCAGAGCAGAGTGAACGACAATGGCTACGGTCAGGCCAAACATTGTTTACCTTCCTACATTTGGCAGCGGATAAGCACTTAACAAAGGATCTTATTGCATCTGGTGCAACGTGTATCGCTTACGAAACAGTCACTGATCACTATGGCGGTTTGCCATTATTGGCCCCAATGAGCGAAGTGGCTGGCCGAATGGCCATACAAGCGGGTATTCACGCCTTAGAAAATCCACAAGGCGGTAGAGGGGTATTACTTGGCGGTGTGGCAGGTGTGGCGCCTGCCAAAGTTGTTGTACTGGGCGGCGGAGTAGTTGGTGAACAAGCTGCTAGAATGGCAATGGGCTTAGGCGCTGATACCACGGTTATTGATAAATCTTTAGGTCGGCTTAGACAACTTGATGCTCACTTTGGCCCTCAAATGAAAACACTGTTTGCCACACATCACGCTATTCAATCAGCGATCAGTGAAGCAGGCTTAATCATAGGTGCGGTACTGATTCCGGGGGCCAAAGCACCCAAACTCATTACAAAGTCGATGCTATCGGATATCAAAACGGGCACCGTATTAGTCGATGTCGCCATCGACCAAGGCGGTTGCTTTGAAACCTCACGCATCACAACGCATGAAGCCCCAACCTTTGTTGAACAAGGCGTTATTCATTACTGTGTTGCCAATATGCCAGGTGCGGTGGCACACACAGCGACCTATGCTTTAACCCATGCCACACTGCCTTTTATCATAGCCTTGGCCAATCAAGGTGTTATACCTGCCTTAGCGCAAGACAACTTTTTACGGCAAGGCCTAAACATTTATCAAGGCCAAGTAACGAACCAAGCAGTTGCGATGGCACATGACTGTCCTTTCGTAGATCCCGAAAGTATATTTCCACTTGGGCAATAGGAAAATGCGTGGTTAATAAATAAGCTTTGGATCTTATAAAGCTAGGGGGGCGCGAGTGAAAGTGACGCAAATTGTCACTTTATGACCTAAGCCGTGATGGTTAACTTAACTTTACATGACTAGATATAAATAAAAACAACAGCTTACAGTTTGGCACAGCCTCTGCATCTATAACGGCAAGGCGAGTTAATTGCTGAGTTTTTATAAATGGAGAAAAACTAATGAAAAAAGTACAACAAGGTTTTACATTAATCGAACTGATGATCGTTATCGCGATTATCGGTATTTTAGCAGCAATCGCATTGCCTGCTTATCAAGATTATACCGTACGAGCTAATGCTGCTAATGCAGTTGCTAGTTTGGCTGGCCAAAAAATTAAAGTGGCTGAGGTTTTTTCAACAGATGCTACATTTGGCTGCGTAGATAGCGGAGGCGGAGCTATTCCTGACTGTAATGGCAATGGAGTATTATCTACTCTCTCTACAGCAGGCGGTGATGTTAGGGCTACTTTGACACCATCAGATGGAACTGGTGTAGTTAACTGGGCTTGCGTGATTTCGGGAACAGGTGTTAACGCGAATACGACTCCTAAAGGGTGCACTGCTTCATAATTATAGTTGTAGCTTAATTTGAATAAGGAGGCCTCGGTATTGTTATACTGAGGCCTTTTTTCTTGTCGCCTATGAAGTTTTTCCTATTACCGATCACCCTGCTGGTTATTTATAGTATGGGCCTGTTAGTGGCTACCTTACCCTTTGTGACGGGTGATGTTTATAATGAAAAACGATTCTTTGAAATCATTTTGTTACTAGTAACCTTATTAAGCCATGTGTTCGTTCGCTATCAATTCCCTATCTCGCCTTTTTATAAGCTTCTCCTCATTGGGGTTATTTGTTTAGGTCTAATATCAGTCACAGCAGCACAAGCTAGCAATTACGCGTTTATAGAATTTACTATTTTTACAGCACTATTATGTTATGCCGTATTTGTTAGCAACTTACATAAATATTATGAAGATATTGTTAGGTATTACACATACGTGGTCATGTATGCAGCGTTCCTATATTTCTTTGTGTTTATCATCAGTTATTTTGCTGCTTTAACACATGAAGTTGGATATGATTGGGATGAGCTGTTTTTTGGTTTTGTGAATATTCGTTTTTTTAACCAGTACCAGATATGGTTATTGCCTTTTATGACTTTAGCTTTACTACACTGTAAAGCTGTTATCTGGACACGGGTAATATTTGTCATAACCGTTATATGGTGGGCTTTATTATTTCTTTCAGTGGCAAGAGGGGCCATGTTAGCAATAGTCTGTACTGGAATTTTACTGCTTGTAATCTATGGCAATACAATAACTAAGTATTTAAAGCTGCATGCTGCCTTAGCTATAGTGGGCTGGGCTGTTAATTTGATACTATTTCATTTGATCCCTGACTTAATAAGGGAGGAATATTATGTTCGATCGTGGTTAACCGTCGATAGCCCTGAAAGGTTGAAGTTTTGGGGGCAGGCACTAATTATGATAAAGGAAAATGCTTTACTTGGTATTGGACCAATGCACTTTTCATTGGAAACGCTAAATCACCCTCATAGTAGCGTGTTGCAGTGGGGAGGTGAATGGGGAATACCGTCTCTAATCTTAATGGTAACTTTAAGCATCTCAGCTTTACGTGCTTGGTTTATAAGTTTTAATAAAATTTTTTATAAGCGTAATCAAGAAAGTGAGTTAGCAAATGAAACCTTGGCGCTAACTTATGCAGTTGTATCAGGGTTGGGCTACTCATTGGTGAGCGGCGTCATTGTGATGCCATTGAGCCAGATAACGATGTTTACTACCGTTGGACTAATGCTGGGACATTATTGGAACTACTTTCCAGCAAAAATATATAAACCGTTCGTAAAACATGAGCTTGTGATATGGAGGGGCTTTATTTTAATACTTACAGTTCTGTTTGTGGCAGCTTTGAACGACATTGGTACCCAAGATAGAATTATGGGTAAACAACAAAGCCTAGAAAAAATAAATGTTCATGGCCCTAGGTTATGGAGAATAGGGGGCATTCCACATGACTGATTATTTTATTCGCATTCCAGGTTGAGCGCCATTATCCGGATTTAAAATAAACAAATCTTGACCACCTGGCCCAGCCGCTAATACCATGCCTTCTGATAGGCCAAAACGCATCTTTCTCGGAGCTAGATTAGCAACCATTACCGTTTGTTTGCCGATAAGGCTTTCTGGCGAGTAGGCTGATTTAATACCTGCAAACACTTGGCGTTGTTCTAGGCCAATATCGAGCGTCAGTTTCAATAATTTATCAGCGCCTTCAACATGTTCAGCATTAATAATTTTAGCGACACGGAGGTCAATCTTGGCAAAGTCTTCAAAACTAATTTCATCCGCAAGCGGTGGAATGCCCTCGTTTGCTGGCGCGGCGACTTTGGCCGGTTTGGTTTCAACTAAAGTGGCTTTTGAATCATCTTGAATGGCTTTGATTTTATCTGCTTCAATACGGGTCATCAGTGGTTTGAATTTATTAATGCCATGGTCGAGTAGTGGGGTGATCATATTGTCCCAAGTTAAAGCTTCAATATTCAGGAATGCTTCAGCTTGTATTGCTGTTTCCGGTAACACGGGTTTTAAATAAGCCATCAATACACGGAATAGATTAATCCCCATAGTGCATATATCGTGCACTTGTTGATCCTTGCCGTCTTCTTTTGCTAACGCCCAAGGTTTTTTGTCATCAATATATTGGTTGGCTTTATCTGCTAAAGCCATAATATCTCGCATGGCATGACCAAATTCACGGTTTTCCATTTTGTCAGCAATCGTATCCGCTTCAGCGATAAAGTGATTAAATAGTTCTGGTTCTGATAGTGAGCTAGAGAGTTTGCCTTCAAAGCGTTTTTTTATAAAACCAGCACAGCGACTGGCAATATTGACCACTTTACCGACTAAATCAGCATTAATACGACTTTGGAAATCTTCAAGGTTTAAATCAATATCCTCAATACCTGAGCCTAATTTCGCAGCATAGTAGTAACGTAAATATTCTGGGTTTAGGTGATCAAGGTAAGTACGGGCCTTAATAAAAGTGCCGCGTGATTTGGACATCTTTTTACCATCAACGGTTAAAAAGCCATGGGCAAATATACTGGTAGGCAGACGGAAGTTAGCGCCTTGCAACATCGCAGGCCAGAATAGTGCGTGGAAGTAAATGATATCTTTGCCAATAAAATGCACCATTTCAGTGCTGCTATCCGCTTTCATAAATTCATCGAAGTCGACGCCCGTACGATCACAATAGTTTTTAAAGCTAGCAAGGTAACCAATAGGTGCATCTAACCAGACATAGAAAAACTTACCGGGGGCATCTGGAATTTCAAACCCGAAGTAAGGATTATCACGTGAAATATCCCAATCACGCAGACCGCCTTCAAACCATTCGTCTAATTTATTACTGACTTCATCTTGCAGGTGGTTGTCTGAGCTTGTCCAAGCTTTTAATAATGGCTCAAAATCAGCCAGTTTAAAGAAGTGATGTTCAGACTCTTTGGTAATAGGCGTGGCACCAGACACAGCCGAGATAGGGTTAATCAGATCAGTCGGGTCGTATGTTGCCCCACAGGCCTCGCAATTATCACCATATTGATCTGCTGCACTACATTTTGGACATTCACCTTTGATAAAGCGATCTGGTAGGAACATTTCCTTTTCTGGATCGTAAGCTTGGCTAATCGTTCTGGTGGTGATGTGTCCAGCATCACGATTAGCAAGGTAGATTTGACTAGCAAGGGCCTTGTTTTCTTCACTGTGTGTGGTGTAAAAATTATCGAAACCCACTGAAAAATCATTAAAATCTGCTTGATGTTCTTCTTTTACACTGGCAATAAGGGCTTCTGGTGTAATCCCTTCATTTTGTGCCCGTAACATAATCGGCGTGCCATGCGCATCGTCTGCACAGACATAATGACATTCATGACCACGCATTTTCTGGAAGCGCACCCAAATATCAGTTTGGATATATTCAACCAAGTGGCCAAGGTGAATAGAACCGTTGGCATAGGGCAGGGCGCTGGTAACTAGAATTTTTCTTTGCATGGCGTGACCGAATTTTAAGAAGATGTGTAACAATGAGGCGTAATAAGCGTCAACAAAGATACCAGAAACAGACCTTTGATACTACTGGCATTGGCTTACAACGATCTGCTTACTTTTTAGGTTTGCAATGTCAAACCGTTTGAATTAGATTGGCTTTAAGCTCTGATTAGCCATATTGTAAGCGTTGGTTTAGCCTGAATAAGAAGGGGTAAGATGAAACTAAAACTACATGATATTCATGTTGATGCCATTGAGTCAGCTTTAATAAAAGCACGACAGTATCGTTCACTTTTAGAGCCAGAAATCGCAGAAAGTATCTGTCTTGACATCCTGAATATCGAGTCAGAAAACCAACAAGCCTTAGTGATTTATATTTTAGCGTTGACAGATCAGTTACATCACACTGAAAAACAATCCCAAATAAAGATTATTCAGAGAACGATAGCTCGTTTGTCCAGTGAATATGAACGCTGTTATTACAGCGGTATTCTCAGTGAACGACGTGCTCGGTTTTTGATTAGTCAGCCTATGTCACAGACCTTTGCTTATGATTATTTTATTGAAGCCATGGGACATTACCAACAGGCTGAACAACTCAGCCCTGAACATAATGATGATGCGATTCTTCGTCAAAATAGCTGTATCCGCACTATTCAAAAAGAAAAGCTTCAATCTAGACGTGATAGCGAAGACATCCTCGTTGATATGGAAAGTTAGAGCATGCGTTTGATGCAATTGCAAAAACGCACAATGGCCATCGCGGGTATGGTGATGTTTGGCTATTTAATTTTCCATATGATAACGAATTTGACCTTCTTCTCAGAAGGACTGTTTAATGATTTTTATCACTGGTATAACGACGGCATTATCAGATGGCTAGTCTTATTGGTGATGATCAGCATTGTGGCCGTTCATGTTAGGACAGCATTAAAGATCAGAGCGATTAATGCTAAGGCCAGAACGATGGATTATTACCGGCAGGATAAATTTAAGATCCCCGTGCCATTGGTTACCATGAGTATTCTTTTCCTATTAGCTTTTATGATTATTCATGTGCTTCAAACTTTAAGCTTCGATACTGCTGATCCTTATCAAGAAACCGTCGCGTTATTCCAATCCTTTTGGATGCTGGCCTTTTATATGGCAGGGTTGTTTGTGTTGACGATGCATTTACAACATTCGCTTGCCAATGTATTCCAAACGCTGGGTAAAACATCGTTTACTTGCCAATATCTGGCTTGGGCAGTGACCCTGTTGCTGACAGGTGGCTTTGCCTTATTACCGCTTTATATCTATTTTGTGATGCCATGACAGACTACGTAATGGACAGCCAGACCCCGAAAGGTAGCCTAGAGAATAGGTGGACTCAGCATAAGTTCAATCTCAAGATTGTCAGTCCAGCCAATCGGAAAAAATATACCGTCATTATTGTTGGAACAGGCTTGGCGGGGGCTTCTGCGGCAGCGTCACTTGGGGAGATGGGCTATAACGTCAAGACCTTTTGTTTCCAAGATAGTCCGAGAAGAGCGCATAGCATTGCCGCTCAAGGGGGCATTAACGGGGCAAAAAATTATCAAAATGATGGTGATAGCGCTTGGCGATTATTTTATGACACGATAAAAGGCGGTGATTTTCGAGCACGTGAATCGAATGTTTTCCGTTTAGCAGAATTGAGTAATAGCATCATTGATCAAGCTGTCGCACAAGGTGTGCCTTTTGCC
>Ga0316189_10000553_pt1 | contig 37820 bp, 35 predicted proteins | sample LowCovwburrow_MG_FD_204930 | JGI IMG/M metagenome (GOLD analysis project Ga0316189, IMG submission 204930) | Coastal sediment microbial communities from Maine, United States - Lowes Cove worm burrow | ecosystem: Environmental > Aquatic > Marine > Coastal > Sediment | place: USA: Maine...
TTAATGATGCCAAAAAATCGTAAACAGACGGTAGGATAGTGTCACTATGAGTATGCAGGTAAAACAATCCATTCTAAAAATTCACCCCTATAAACAGGGTGAATCTGAAGTTAATGGTGTCAAGGCAACAATTAAATTGTCATCCAATGAATCTTCTCTAGGGCCCAGTCCACGGGCTAAAGCGGCGTTTATCAAGGCTGCACAAGAGCTAAACCGCTACCCAGACGGAGGTCAAACCGAGTTGCGTAAAGCAATCGCAGAGGCTTATCAATTACCGGCCGATCAGATCGTGTGCGGCAATGGTTCGGAAGAACTTATACAATTATTAATCCGTGCTTACTGCAGCGAAGGTGATGAGGTGCTAATGAGCGAGAATGGTTTTGTAATGTGCAAAATTCATTCCTTAGCGCAAGGTGCAGTACCAGTATTTGCCCCAGAGAAAAATGATTGCATTGATGTAGATGCCTTATTGCAAAGAGTATCCAGCAAAACGCGTATGGTGATTCTCGCCAACCCCAATAATCCCACTGGCACCTATGTAACACGTTCTGAAGTTGAGCGTTTGCACGCTGGATTAAGGGACGATATTTTATTGTTGTTGGATGGTGCCTATGCGGAATATGTGAGTCGTGAAGACTACACGGCAGGCGCTAGCTTGGTGCAAGAAAACGACAATGTCGTGATGACGCGTACATTTTCAAAAATCTATGGCTTATCGGCGTTGCGTATTGGTTGGGCATATTGCCCCATATCGGTGATTGATATCGTGCAACGTATTCGTACGCCATTTAATACCAACTCGCCTGCATTGGCCGCCGCAGCTGCAGCCGTTTTAGATGTGGATTACACCGAGACGGTTCGCAGGCACAATCAAAAATGGCTTGATCGATTTCAAGCAGCCTTGCCCAAGATTGGAATAGATATGTTGGAAAGTGTAACTAATTTTTATTTGTTGCGTTTTCCAACTAATCAGAACCGAACAATGCAAGGCGCTGATGCAGCCCTTAAATCGCAGGGGATTATCCCGCGACCTACCCAGGTTGGTGACTCCCAAGAATTACGTATCACCATTGGTAATGATGCGGAAAATGAGGCGGTATTGGCGGTGCTAAAAGACTATATGGCAGCATGACATGATTAGTAATGATAAAGCGCAGGCATTTATGCAGTCCAACAAAGGAGTGTATATAGATGGCAGTTGGCAGCAAATTAACTCGGCATCCAGCGAGCTATACAATCCTTCCAACGGGCAGGTAATTGCGCAGGTGGCACAAGCCGATGCGGCCGTCACTCAACAGGCTATTGAGGCCGCTAGAGCAGCATTTGATGAACGTCGTTGGACGCAGTTATCGCCAGACCAACGCTGCCAAATTCTTTGGCGCATTGCTGAGTTGATACAACAGAACAGCGAGGAATTGGCTTGGTTGGAGTCGGTAAATACAGGCAAGCCGTATCAATCTTGCTTACAAGGTGAAATACCATTCGCAGCCCAGTGTTTTCGTTATTATGCAGGTTGGATTGGGAAAGTAGATGGTGCAAAACGCGATTTGAACGGTGCTCCCACTGACCAATTCCATGCCTATTCCCGTCTTGAACCTATCGGGGTGGCGGCTTTGATAGTTCCTTGGAATGGGCCTTTGGTGCAGACCGCCTGGAAGCTGGCACCGGCCTTAGCCGCTGGATGTTCCTGCATACTAAAGCCAGCTGAGCTGACGCCGCTGACGGCCTTGCGCTTAGCCGAGTTAGTCCATGAAGCAGGGGTTCCGGCGGGGGTGGTAAATATTGTTACTGGTCGAGGCTCTATTGTAGGAACAAAGCTAGCCAGCAGTGACTTGGTAGATAAGGTGTCATTTACTGGTTCGACTGCCACTGGTCGCAAAATCCTGCAAGCGGCGGGAGCTAACTTTAAGAAGCTAACCTTGGAGCTGGGTGGCAAGTCGCCGATGTTTATATTTGCAGATGCTGATCAAGAAAAAGCAATTAATGGTATATGCGATGCGATATTCTCCAATGCAGGGCAAGTATGTGTAGCCGGTTCCCGAGTGTACATTGAAGAGCCGATTTATGACCGAGTAATTGAAGGAGTGTGCGCTAAGGCATTATCACTTAAGGTCAGTACTAATTTTGATCCGGATGTGCAAATGGGGCCATTGATCTCAGACCATCAATTGAACTCGGTACTACGCTGGGTTAAACAGGGGGTTGATGCTGGAGCGACCCTAGCCTGCGGTGGCCAACGCTTAGATAGACCGGGTTATTTTATGCAGCCAACGGTATTCACCGATGTAGATCAGACTATGGAGATTGTCCAAGAAGAGATTTTTGGGCCAGTACTATGTGCAGCAAAATTCAACGGTACCGCGCAAGCGATTGAGTTGGCGAATGACAATATTTATGGCTTAGCGGCCAGTATTTGGACAGCTGATATTGAAAAATCTAACCTTTTGAGCGCGTCAATCAAGGCCGGTTTAGTGTGGGTGAATTGTCATGGCATTCCCGATATGAACATCCCATTCGGAGGTTTTAAACAGTCGGGTTGGGGGCGTGAGAATGGCTATGAAGGCCTAACTCAATACATGCAAAGTAAATCGATTATTGTTGGTTCGTGAATGACGGCAAGGCTTATCGGTTTTGTGTAGGAGGTTCGAGTCTCAATAGGTTTTAGTACTGAGAGTATGCATTTTTATAGGTGTAAAAATGAAAAGACGAAATTTCATAAAATCAAGCATTCTAAGTGTCGGTGCTTTAACGGTATCAAGCTCTGAGTCTGGATCTGAGCATGAGTTAATAGAAGATGAAGATTTCAGCTTTCCCGATGGCTTTTTGTGGGGTGCTGCAACTGCAGCGCATCAAGTAGAAGGGAATAACGTCAATAGTGATTATTGGTTGTTGGAACATCTGCCAAACAGCCCTTTTACCGAACCGTCTTTAGATACCTGCGATCATTATCACCGCTACCGGGAGGATATTCGATTGTTGGCGGAGATGGGGCTAAATTGTTATCGGTTCTCCATTGAGTGGGCTAGAGTTGAACCTGCCAAGGGGCACTTTTCAAAAGCGTCTTTGAACCACTATCGAAATGTTTTACAGGCTTGCATTGATCACAAAATACAGCCAGTTGTTACTTATCATCACTTCACATGCCCAATCTGGTTTGCCGCTCAAGGGGGCTGGGAAAACCCAGAATCAGTCGATCTATTTGCGCGCTACTGTGAGCGTGTAACTGAGTTTTTAGGAGATTTAGTAGGAGTTGCCTGCACAATCAATGAGCTAAATTTCACTGCGCAGCTTGATGCAAAGAACTTTATTCCATACGCAAAGCGCAAGGATTTGATGACAAGAACCGCAAAATCAATAGGGGTGACACACTTTTCTGCAGCCCCTCTGGGTGACCCTGAGGCCATTTCCGAGAACATTTTGCATGCTCATATAAAGGGTCGTGAGGCTATCAAATCGGTGCGACCTAAAATTAAAGCTGGTATGACGATAACCATGATCGATTGGCATGTAGCTAAAGGCGGAGAGACTAAACTGGCTGAGTTGCGCTACGCAGTAGAAGATAGGTTTTTGCAAGTCGCCAAAAATGATGATTTTGTAGGAGTGCAGGCCTATACCCGTGAATTTGTTGATAAACAGGGGTTTGTGCCGCCGAGCAGCGATGCAGAATTGACTCAAATGGGCTATGAGTTTTGGCCAAGAGCCGTAGAGTCAGCAATTCGGAGAGCAGCTCAATTAGCTAATGTTCCCATCCATATCACTGAGAATGGCGTTGGAACCGCAGATGATAAAAAGCGAATTGAATATATAAATGGTGCCTTATGCGGTCTGAAAAGATGCTTGCAAGATGGGCTTGATGTTAGAAGTTATATTCATTGGACTCTGTTAGATAATTTTGAATGGACCAATGGCTATGAACCAACCTTTGGTTTGATGTCGGTTGACAGAGATACCTTTGCGAGAACTGTAAAACCAAGTGGGCAGTACCTAGGCAATATTGCAAGAGTTAATCGAATTACTATCGAACACAGCTGCAAGCTGATGGATTGAACCCAGGCTTTGGCCTATTATAAGAAATGGATGCTAACCTCCCAGCAGTTTGGTAATTGCTACGCCGATGAAGTTTGCCACCGCATATCCAAATATTCCACACATAATCGCGGGTGTAATCAGTTCACGCCAGCCACGTGAAATGGCAATCGCTGCTGCGCAAGCTGGCCCAACTAGTGCTGCAGCAGAGGCAATAATGGCTTCGGCTAAATCAAATTTGAATAGTTTCGCGCACAGCAGAATAAACGCAAGGTGAATTAATATTATCAAAACACCGTAGAAAAATAGAATGGGGGCTGAGACTAAAAATTCAGTTAAATTGGTGCCAGCTCCGATGGCCGCGAAGAATAAATACATAAAGAAAATCCCCAAATTGAATTCACCCTGCAACTTCGCAAGTTTGTTTGGGATTATGTTTGCTACCACAATGGTAAGCACGGTTACTAACAACAAATTGTATTGTCCAAACCCCAATGCCGCAGAAGTTTTCGCAGAGATAGCACAAATAATAAAGCTTAGCGTTAGCGCCGCACTAATATGTGTGAGGCGCATCTGTTGCACGTCTTCTGAGTGCTCTGCTTGATCGCTTACTTCTCCAGTGTCATCAATGACTTTGGATGGAATCCAACGGCGTATTAGTGCGATAGAGGGTAGGGTAACCAGAATCATTAGCGCGCCGATGCTGACTGGGCTGCTAGCGCTTAGTGCGGTAGCCAGCTCGGTCTCGGTCATTTCGACCGCCTGTGACACAGCTACCAAGTTAACGGCTCCTCCGATCCAGCCGCCGGCATAAACACCTGCAACCTTTGGACCAATGGGGCCAAGGTCAAGCAGATAAAATGCCAGAATACAGCCAAGGCCGGTGCCCAGTGCTGCAAAGAAAAATATTTTCAAAACAGCGCCGCACTCATGAAATAAGGTGCGCAGATTTGCCTTCATTAACAGTAGTGGAATGCTTAGCGGAACCGCGTACTGGAAAATGGTATTATACAGGGGTGAGCTATAGGGAATGATGCCCATATTAGAAAGCGCCAATGCACCAACAATTAACCACACCACGCCGGATGTGGCTTTTCCTACTTTGGTAGTTTCTATCCAGAACGAAAACGCAACTAGGCCAAAAATTAGGCTGCCAAGGGCAAGAATGTCATCTGCAGCAATCAAGCTGGTAGTCATTTTTTCTCCTCCGATTTAGTTGTTCAACTATGATTTGTAAGTATGTGCTTGCGAGACAATTGGTTTAAGCTTAAACTAAAAAAAATAGCTGAGCAAACAAATTTAGTCATTTAGTGGGATATACTTTGATTTTAACTGCACATTTAGAAGGCAACATGTCAAACGATCGGCTTCAGGTTGTACAAGAAAAACTCGAGCAAATACCCGTGGGTAAAGATGGTTTGCGTTTGTGGTTGCGAATTATGACTTGCTCGCAAATGATTGAAGAGCAAATTAAATCTATCCTACGTGAAGAGTTTAATATGACGTTGCCGCGCTTTGAGGTGATGGCGGCCTTGGATCGTGTTCCGGATGGTTTGTCTATGGTTGAGCTGTCTCGATGGTTGATGGTTACCAAAGGTAATATCACCGGAATTGCTGAACGTTTATCTGAAGATAAATATATAACTCGTCGGCCAACACCCACCGACAGACGTTCATTTTGTGTAACGCTCACTCCAGAAGGGCGAGAACTCTACCAAAAAATGGCAGAGCGCTATGAGCACTGTATCGATGAAATTTTCGTCGATATATCCCAAGAAGAAATGGACGCGTTTATGGGCTTGTTAAGTAAAACTAAAGACGCGGTTGATAGCTTTAAAACTAGCCGACCTTAATTTGGCTTTCGCTTGTCCTTCCTAAGAGCTATTCTTGCTCAGGGCTATTCTTGCTCAGGGCTGTCTTTTCCGTCTATCCACCAGTTGACCTGCGCAGCTTCTCGTAAATAGGCATCGCGTTCTGAATCGCTCTGGCCCAGCACAGTGGACACTACTTGCCGAGCTAAGTCATCTGCCTGCCAACGAAGTTGTGTGCCATCCGAGCGTGCGACCTGCACTATGAGTTGTCCAAGTGTTTCGCCGCGGTCTGAATTAGGCAGACTTTTGCGTATTTTATTTTCTTGTGCCTTGATCAGTGGCAAATACACCGAGTTCTCTGGATAGGCGGGTGATGAAGGTTTCTCCTGCTTAAACGATGTTTCGAACAGGCTAGTAGCGTATTGGGCGGCTTCTACTAAAGCAACATCGATTCCCCACCTTGAGACCTCATGCCGCAATGCCTCTGTTGCTCCCTCTAGAGCGAATTTGCTGGCGCTGTAAAAAACATCTCCTGCCAAACCAGCGACACCTGACAAAGAACTTATCATGATGATTTTGCCGCGCTCTTGTTTGCGCATAATCGGTAAAACAGCCTTGGTTAAAAGCATTGCGCCAAAAAAGTTTGTTTCCATGACCTCACGTAATGTGGCTTCACTTAAATCTTCGCAGGCCCCAGTACGAATTATTCCAGCATTGTTAACCAGCACATCAATGCTCTGGTTTTGGGCAACAATGTCCTCAACAAAACTCGCAAAAGTGTCTGGCTCGCTAACATCCAGCAGTCGCAGTTGAATATCTAGATTTTCCGACTTGGCTATATCCACAAGTTCAGTAGCGTTTTGAATATCTCGAACACAGGCAATAACCCTATCGCCAGCACGCGCGAAAGCCAGCGATATTTGCAGGCCGAGACCTTTGTTACTACCTGTTACAATTACTGTTGCCATTTACATATCTACTCAAGCCACTTTAATTTTTGTAGAGGGTAACCGAGGTACCATTTCGGGCGTTCGAGAATAATTCTGACTTTCACGGTTTTGACACCCAACTCTGGTTTATCACTAATTTCATCGACTATCGCATTAAGGCTTTGTGTGTTAGTGCAACAAGTAAACGAAATATAGTCGAATTTTCCTGTGACACGCACGCAGTCCATAAATTCTGGAATATTCTCAATCTCTTTTTCAAATTCTTTGCGAAATTTTGGTGAATTGTTTTCCAACTTAAACTCTACATAGGCAAGGACATTTTCAACAATTCGGTCTAAATCGAGATCGGCGTGAAAGCCTTTGAAGTACCCAGCTTCTCGCAGGCTTTTCATTCGTTGAAAACACGCGCTCGGTGACAAACCAATTCTCTCTGCAAGGTCCTGGTTTGAGATATCGGCTTCGTAATGAGTAATTGCTAGAATCCTTTTGCTGATTCTGTCGAGTTTTATATTTTGGTTCTTTGTACTCACACGCACGCTCCTATTTGTTTACCCAAGGCTTATCCCTGAGTGTAACGAATAATGTTTCACTGTCCAGATAAAAGGAGAAATACAGATATAGTTTGAGGGATAAATTCAACCAGAAATTTTTCAGGCAGTCGTTTACACTGATTCACAAATAATAAAAAATTCCAAACAATAATATGTCTACCGAGATCAATGAATTTGCAGCCGTAGCGATTACCGATGATAAGCTAACGCCATGGCCACGCGTTGCTGCTGTCGCAGCGTTGGTGTCTTTTTCATTGCCTACCTTTATAACAGGTCTGGAGCTTTCGCAAGGGCTAACACCAATGAATACGCTATGGGCCACGCTCATAGGCTCATTCCTAATTTTTGCGATAGGCGGTGTTATGGGCGTTATTGGTTCGCGTACTCGGTTAAGTTCATATCTCTTGGTGCGAATTGCTTTTGGCGATGCTGGCGCGGGCATTGTTAATATAGCGTTTGCTATATCCCTACTAGGTTGGTTCGGAATCAACATTAATTTGTTCACCGATGCCGTTGCCAGGTTATCTCAGGATGTATTCAATCTGTCTATATCTCCCTATGTGTTAGTGGCATTCGCGAGCTTTTGTATGACGGCCACCACGCTTATCGGCTTTAAAGCTATTAATATTTTGGCTAGCTTGATGATTCCTGTATTGGCGATCGTAACTTGGATGTTTTTTAATTCAGCATTCGAAAGCCAATCCTTTGCCCAGATTATGAGTATTGAAAAAACGGCTACTTTGACTCTCGGCGAAGGGGTCTCGGCGGTGGTTGGTGCGATTATTATTGGTGCAATTATTTTGCCCGACATAACGCGCTTTATTCGCCACTGGTCAGGCGCATTGTATACGGCATTTATTGCCTATATGGTTGTTGAAGTTATCGTGATGGGGGCCGCTAGCCTGGCTGGACTTACTTCAGGAAAAACCGACATTCTAGAGATAATGCTAGATCAAGGATTAGGCTTAGGTGCATTCGCGATTGTTATTGCTGGTAGCTGGGTGTTGAACTCCCTGAACTTGTACAGTGCCGCGCTTAGCACTCAGGCGACTTTCCCCAAATTCAATAGCAAGCTAGTTGTGCTAGTGCTTGGCGCGATTGGCATAGGTGCTGCATTAATGAACTTCTTGGATAATTTTGTGACCTTCTTGTTTTATTTGTCAATTATTTTTGTGCCGGTAGCTGGAGTCATAATGTGTGACTATCTCTTCATTCGCCCTCAGGCCTACACAATAGAAACGCTGGATGAGCGTTCCGCGCTTAATCTCAGAGCATTCATTGCCTGGTTGCTTGGCGCGGTACTAACGCTGCTAACGGCGGAGAATATTGTACCCACACTTTCAGGCATCGCCGCCATAGACGCAATTGTGTTGTCCGGCGGTGTGTATACCCTTCTTTCCTGGGGGCAGCGTGATATGCCTCCTCAAATTAAAGTTTCTGCTTAGGTTTATATGCGAATAGGAATCGACGTTGGCGGCACGCATACAGATGCCGTTGTTTTAAATGGTGATGACATTATTGCCAGCACCAAGGCACTGACATCGGCCGATGTTGTAAGTGGTATAACGGATGCGCTAGATACTCTATTGCACGATGCAGGTATATCGTCTGAGCAAGTGCAGACGGTTATGATAGGCACCACCCAGTTCACCAATGCAATTGTCGAGCGGCGCGAGCTATCGACTTTGGCAGCGATTCGAATCGGCTTACCTTCTGGTGAGGGAATTCCACCAATGGTGGCTTGGCCAAGAGATATCGTCGAGGCAATTAATGGCAAGACCTATATGTTGCATGGTGGGTTTCTCTACAACGGTTGGCCTGTTGCAGAACTTCAGACTGCTGAAATCGACGCTATGATCAAAGATTTGCAAGCCAACAACATAGAGAATGTTGCGATCTCGGCGGCGTTCTCACCAATGAATGCAGCGCATGAAGTAAGCGTTGCAGAAAAAGTAAAGGCGGCCATTCCGCACGCGCGAATCTCTCTCTCACATAGCTTTGGTCGGTTGGGTTTGATGGAACGCGAGAACGCAACAATTATGAATACCGCGTTGCTGCCATTTGCGGAACGTGTAGTTGATTCGTTTTTAAAGGCGCTAAAAAATCGTGCATTGAATTGCCCTGTTTATATAAGCCAAAACGATGGCACATTGATGAGTTCTGAGTTTGTGCGTACATACCCGGCTCTAACCTTCGCTTCAGGGCCTACCAATTCCTTACGCGGTGCCTATAAGCTAACGGGCTTAGAAGATGCGATTGTGGTTGATATTGGTGGCACCACTTCAGATATTGGCGTGCTGCAAAGTGGGTTTCCAAGAGAATCAAATGTGGTGGTTAATATCGGTGGCGTGCGCACTAATTTTCGCATGCCAGACATTATGGCCATCGGCCTAGGTGGCGGTAGCATAGTCAAGGATGAGGGTCGTACCATTGGCCCTCAATCAGTAGGCCATAGATTAGTACAAGAGGGCTTAATATTTGGCGGCGATACTTTGACTACCACCGATATATTGGTCGCTGGCGGTGGCGCCAATATTGGCGACCCTCGTCTGGTCGCAGATCTACCCGAACAAACCGTTTCAAATGCGCAAGCCTGCATGGCGACCATGCTTGACCGAGGCATTGAAATGATGAAACCGGGCGGGCAAGGCATGCCAGTTATTTTGGTCGGAGGTGGCTCAATCTTAGTGCCAGGGGATTTACCCGCGGCATCGCAGGTATATCGACCGGAGAATGCTGGGGTCGCTAATGCAATCGGTGCCGCCATAGCGCAGATAGGCGGCGAAGCTGAGCAAATGGTTTCATATAGAGAAACACCACGTGAGGATGCCATTCGTTTGGTTACTCAAGCGGCCAATAAACGGGCTATTGATGCCGGTGCTGATCGAGCCACTATTCGAGCAGTTGATATAGAAGAAACAGCCATTCCCTATATGGACGAAGGCGCTACCAGAGTGCGCGTAAAAGTGATTGGCGAATTGGGCAGCAGGGCAGGAGCATAAGATGAACAAAATAGAAGCAGCGCAGTTAGCAGACTTGGCCTTGGGTTCGGTGTTTCTGGCTACTGGCGGTGGTGGCGACCCACATATCCCTCAGTTGATTGCCGAACAAGCTATCGAAAAGTATGGTCCTGTAACAGTGATACAGCCCCAAGACGTAGCCGATGATGCCTTGGTGGTGTCGATTGGTGGTGTTGGCGCTCCAACTGTAAGTTTAGAGTTATTGCCTTCGATCGACGAGACATCGCGAACTCTCTCAGCATTCGAAGCGCATATTGGGCGTCAGGTAGACGCGGTGGCCTCGTTTGAAATTGGTGGGGGCAATTCATTGATCCCGCTAGTGGCTGCAGTCGGTAAAGGTATTCCGGTGATTGATGGCGACGGAATGGGGCGTGCATTACCTGAAGCACAAATGATGTCGTACGCAATAGCGGGTATAAAGCCGACCCCTGCCGTGGCCTGTGACTATGCTGGTAATCAATGTGCTTTTACTACCTCATCGACCGAGGTTTACGAGCGACATATTCGTAGCTTTGCGATGGCGGCAGGAGGCATGATTACCGCCGCCGAACACCCCATGTCAGGAGCTGAATTGAAGCGCTCAATCATTCCGGGAACGCTGAGTTTTTCAATTGAGCTTGGTCGTACATTGCGTGAAAACCGTGGTCAGGTCGGCCAGTTATTAGAGCCGCTAAAGCAAGTCTTTGAGAAATCCATTTATGGTGAGTGCCGATTAATCTATCAGGGCAAAGTAATTGATAAGGCCACCAGAATTGTGGGTGGCTATGATATTGGTGAAGCTACAATTCAGAATTTTGACGGGCAGGGTGAAAACCTGAACCTGAGTATTAAGAATGAGTATCTATTAGCTCGTGTTGGTGAGGCCGTGGTCGCTAGTGTGCCAGATTTGATTGTGATAGTGGACTACGAAACCGGTACTCCCATCAATGCGGAACGCCTTCGCTATGGGCATCGAGTTGCAGTGTTTGCCATTGGCTGTCCTGACTTTTACCGTAGTGAGGAAGCTTTGCGAGTCGTTGCTCCAAGGTGCTTCGGATTCGATCTCGACTATATCCCGTTAGAACAATTATAGAAATCAGAGGCTCTCCAACGACGCTCTTAGGTCATCTAGTTTGTTGCCGTACTTTTTCCATCGCCCAATTGACCCCGAATATAAGGGTTGGCGAACCTGCACCGAACTGGCGGTTGACACAGGTGCCGTGTTTTCATGGAAATTCATACAGCCTTGTTGCCAATCTAAACCGCAAAACTCAAGCAGTCCGCGTGTTTGAATTTCTTGATCGAACACAATGTCTTCGTACTGAACTTGCATGAAGCGATTTGCCGGTAACACCGTTTTCCAGTAGTTCATCAAGTCGTCAAACTGACGAAAAAAATAAGCGGTATCGTGCAGATCAAAGGTGTAGTTATAGAAGGAATATTGAGTGGAGAATAATTGACGATAATTAGACAGGCAGCTATCCATTGCGCCGCGTCTTAAGGCAATTATGCGCGCATTAGGTAAGGCTCGATGGATAAGCCCCGCGTAAAAGAAATTCAGCGGCATCTTATCTATCATAAAATCATTACCGCGTGCCAAATCGCGAGACCGTTCAAGATACTGCTGGCCTATTCTCGCTAGGTCTATGTCATCTGATTTGTTTAGCGTGTCGGCATCCAGCACTAAGTTAGATAGCGTGCCAGCTTCACCTTTAACCAATTCGGCGAACACATTTAGTTCGCCCGCAGATGTCACCTGTGAATGTGAAGACAGAATTCTATCCACTAGAGTTGTGCCGGTGCGTGGCAGGCCAACGATAAAAATCGGCGACGCTTGATCGTCATCATTTCTATTGGTTGACTCACTCTCTGTAACATAGGTTCGCCTAGCCGCCTTGAAGGTAGCCTCGCCGGCTAAACGGTCATATCGAAGTTCATTTAGTTTGCCTTTTTTGGCGCTATGCAACCAGCTCAAGCTGGTCTCAAAATCTCCTAGGTCTTCGTAGGTCTTGGCAATGGCATGGCCTAATTGTAATTTGGCATCACTGTCATCACCATTTTGTTGGAACAGCTCTTTCAGCTGATCCAGAAAATTATTGTCCGCAGTTTGCGTATCTAAATAAACCAGCGATGCCCAGGCGCGATAGAAACTGGGGTCCAATTCTAGGGCATTGTTATATGCGGTGGACGCTAGTTCAAAATCACCTATAAACTGCGCCGATGCACCAAGGTTATAGTGCATATTAGCCCGCCCTTGTTGAAGCTCAATTGCACGCTTAAATAGAGGGATGGCGGCCTCATGAAACCCGGCGCGGCTGTACACCACGGCGATAGTGTCAATTAAATGAGGATTGTCATTGGTAATTCGACTCGCTCGATCAGCCGCAGACTTGGCTTGATTCTGACGGCGCAGCGTCGACAAACTCATAGCGAGGTAGGTTGGGTAGTGTGGCTCAGTCGGGTCGTAAGTCTCGGCGGTGCTGAACAATTCAACAGCCTTGTCGTACTTGCCATGTTCGCTAGCAATCACGCCCAGCAGAAAATAGGCGACGGGGTTTCGCACATCAACCTTAATCGCAGCGATGCAATCCGCATGTACTTGTTCGAATTTACGCTGGGCAAGTAATCGAAGTCCGCTATCTAGATTTGGCATTAGAGACTGAGGTTTTTGGGTTCAGCATTGAACTATGATTCTACCTTACTCAAAGCCTCCTTACCCAAAACTCCCCTAAATGAAAGTAAATTTTGTTAACCCTTGTGTGGATTAGAGGATATTGTCGGTTTGAGCTTATCTTTAACACACAATTTTGTAGAATATGCTGTAAATTAAGACAATGACAAAAGAGACAAATTTTCGAATATTGCTACCAGGAGAGAGATTATGCAGAGCCGTTCTAAGATCAAGAGAAGCCTAATAGCGAATTCTATTAGAGCCCTAACCATTCCGCTGGGAGTGACAGGATACACAGGCTTGGTTCAAGCCCAAGCACTGGAAGAGATAGTAGTTACTGCCACTAGACGGGCGGAGTCTGTGCAGGACATTCCACTTAATATTGCCGCTATCGGTGCCGGTCAAATTGACAAACAAGGTTTTGGCGATATATCTGAATTGATGTCGTTTGTGCCTGGGGTCAATATTGCAGACCAAGGCGGGCGAGATGGCAACCGTATTGTTGTTCGGGGGCTGAATGCTGATCCGGTGGAAAATACTTTTGGTCAAGAAAACGGAGGTGGTACGGTAGCGACTTATGTGGGCGAAGTACCATTATTTGTAGATCTGCGTTTGAATGATCTGCAACGCGTAGAGGTATTGCTTGGCCCGCAAGGTACATTATATGGCGCTGGAACTATGGGCGGTGCCATTCGTTATATTCCAAATAAGCCAAATTTTGAACAAAGTGAATTTGAAGTAAGAGCCGATGCTTATTCTTATGGTGAAGGCGATGGCTTTAGCACCGACCTTGGTTTTACTTTTAATGCTCCTGTGTCTGATACTTTTGCAATTCGTGGTTCGATTGATTCTTTGGACGATGATGGGTTTATTGACTACCCCTATGTGGTGAGTCAAATAGGCGTATCCAATCCAGACCCAGATTTTAGCAATCCAGCAGATCGCGCAGCAAACTTTAGTCCAGTAGAAGATGCCAACACTGAAGAAATTCTTTCAGGTAGATTAGCCGCACGGTGGCAAGCCAGCGATGCAATTGATGCAACCTTAACCTACTACTTCCAGAATGGTGAATATGGTGGTCGAAATACCAGTTCTTTGCGGAGTCAGGTGCCTTCAGGCGAATATGAGTTCAGTGGTCGTGTGGTAGAACCTAACAATCGAGACAGTGAACTGATTGCTCTGGAAATAGTCGCTGATCTCGGCTTTGCCGAATTAACGTCAGCCACCGGCATTGCAAGTGTTGAAGAAAATGGGCAACGTGATCAAACCGACTTATTGATTTCATTAGAGTACTCCTATGAAACCTTTCCAACTTTCACCGCCTTTACTGCTGAAGACGAAGAGACTGATATTTTCAATCAGGAAATTCGCCTGGTTTCACAAAGTGATGGTCCATTAAGCTGGATTGTCGGCGCGTTCTACAATAAGAATGAATATAACGCCTTGTCATCAGAATTCACGCCTGGCTACGGCTTATTTACCGGCTTCGGTGATCAGCTAAATGATCTTGAATATTTCGAAGTAGATCGAACCACGTTGGAAGAAAAAGCGATATTTGGTGAAATCGCGTATCAAATTAGCGATAACTGGGATGTTACTGTGGGTGCGCGTTTTTACGAGTACGATTACGATACCGCGAACTTAACTGAGTTTCCGTATTTTGCGGATCCAAGTTTTCGCCCTTTCCCATTGTCTGAAATTGAAGGGCAACTTACTTTAACGCCTAATCAATCGTTCGAAGATGAGTTGTTCAAAGTAAATTCTTCTTATAAGTTCGAAAACGGCAATCTCATCTATGCCACCTTGAGCCAAGGTTTCAGAGTAGGTGCATCCAATGGTGGTGAGGCTTGTCCAGATGTGTTTGTGGCTGGGCCACAGGGCTTGTGCCTTTTGTCGCCGGGACAACAGTTTGGCCCAAATCCAGGAGAAGTTAGTCAAGTCAACGAACTTGAATTTCTGCCGGACACCGTTGACAATTATGAGATTGGTATAAAAACAACCATGCTCGATGGTGCGCTTAATTTGAATGCAGCTATCTTTATGATGGATTGGAAGGATCCACAAGTTGCATCGGCATCAGTGAACGCGGGCACCGCAATCACCATCAATGGCGGCTCCGCAGAAACCAAAGGCTTCGAGCTTTCAAGTAATTGGCAAGTGAGTGAGAACTTGCGGTTAAGTGGAAACCTTAGCTACTCTGATGCAGAACTTACCGAAGATGTGCCATCGCTGGTTAGAACGATTTCCACACCTGGGTTTGGCACCTCGTTTGAAGATGGTCGTTCCGGTGATCAATTACCAGGCTCGCCTAAGTCACAATTTTCTTTCTTTGCTGAATACGAGCATCCGCTAAACAATGGAGCAAGCTTATTGTTCAATGGTGCTTATGCCTGGCAAGATGAAGTGTTGTCATTTGCAGGGGGTCGAGGTGGTAGCTTCACATTACCAAGCTTTGGCCGCGCTAATGTGGCACTTGGTTACCATACAGATAATTGGTCAGTTACTGGGTATGTGGATAATCTGTTTGATGATTTTTCTGAGTCCAGTGCTGCGAATACCCCATTATTCAATCAAAATATATCAGGGGCAAATGTACGAAGGTTTAGAACCAACGTGCTGCCACCAAGAACACTTGGCGTTAGGTTGAAATATAACTTCAAGTAAGTTTTAAAGTAGATGTAATACGAAAAGAGGAGCTTTTGCTTCTCTTTTCTATTTGCGTGTATGTTAATGTGGTGAGTTTAGGAATGTTCACCACGCAGCACATTCTTTTGTACCTTGCCCATGGTGTTGCGAGGTAATTCATTTACAAATACCACTTTTTTAGGAATTTTGAAATTCGCTAATTGTGCTTTGGTATGGCTAATAACATCGGCCTCACTTATCTTTCTGTCTGACTCAGCTACCACAACGGCCACCACAGATTCACCAAAATCAGCGTGTGGTATGCCGATTACGGCGGATTCTTTGACGCCGTCAATATCGTCTATTATTAGTTCAACTTCTTTGGGGTAGACGTTTAATCCGCCGGTGATAACCACGTCTTTGGTGCGACCGACGATAGAAACATAGGCCCGTTGGTCTATCTTGCCTTTGTCGCCGGTATTGAAGTAGCCATCGTCGGTGAAATCTTCCGTAGTTTTTTCAGGTAGTTTCCAATAGCCCTTAAATACATTCGGACCACGCACCTGTAGGTTACCTATTTCCCCCTGCGCTAAGCTGTTGTTGTTTTCATCGGTGATGCGTATTTCTACACCGGGTAGCGCAAGGCCAACTGTGCCGGCTTTGCGCTCGCCAAGCAAAGGGTTGGAACTGTTCATGTTGGTTTCCGTCATACCATAGCGTTCCAAAATACGTTGGCCTGTGCGTTGTTCGAATTGCGCAAAGGTTTCTTCCAGAAGAGGCGCCGAGCCAGACACAAATAGACGAATATTGTCAGTCAGTTCGCGGGTAAACTTTGGATCACCTAGTAATCGTGTGTAGTAGGTGGGAACGCCCATTAACACCGTAGACTCGGGCAAATACTTGATCACAGATGTGCTATCGAATGCAGGCAACCAGCGCATGCTAGCGCCACTCATGAGTACGCAACCCAGACCCACAAATAAACCATGCACGTGAAATATTGGCAGTGCATGCAGTAAGCGGTCGTTGCTGGTGAAACCCCAGGCCTCTACCAAGGCTTGAGCATTAGAACTAAGATTATTATGGGTAAGCATTATGCCTTTCGGTACGCCGGTAGTGCCTGAGGAATACAAGAGTGCTGCCATATCATCGGCGGCGCGGCTTACACACATAAATTCAGTAGCGCAGCTAAGCGATTTTTCTATCAAGCTACCGCTTCCATCAGCATTAAGCGTTAATAGGTGGTGGATATTTTCACTAGCTACAATCGGTTTAAGAGAGTCTAATTTTGCAGAGTCACAAATTACTACTGAAGGCTCTGCATTATTCAAAAAATACTCCAGTTCGCTGGTCTGATAAGCAGGATTCAACGGGTGAAATACCAAGCCAGCTCGCAGGCAAGCGAGGTATAGACAAAACGCTTGCGGAGACTTTTCCACTTGCACCGAAACTCGATCACCACTTTCTGCCCCAAGCTCACATAGATAGTTCGCTAAACGCGCCGATTCCTGCTCAATACCGGCATAGCTATAACTAACATTGTCTTGGCTTACCAATAAACATTTTTCTGCCTGGCTTTTAAATTGGTGCGCGAAGGCCTGATAAAAATTATTGTTAGACTGCGTCAATTTGCTAATTCTCCTATTTGCCCTATAGGGGGTTGTCGGATAATGATTTGCGTCAGGAGAAAGTGGTGCTTTCGTACTAGCATAATTCATTATCAGACAGATCCTATAGATAAGGCCTGTATTGTCGTTTAATCCTCCTCCAAGCTAACCACCAAATCTTGCAGCAAACCATAAAGCTGCTCCAACTTATCCTCACCAAACTGCTCAGTAATACGTTCATACCTTTCAGCTGATTTCGGCTCTATCTCCTTAAATATACTTCGACCCGCATCGGTCAAAAATATCGCCTTACGACGCTGATCTGATTTTACATTTCGGCGTTCTATTAGATTCCGTGCTTCTAGGTTTTGAACGATTCGCGACATGCTGGGCAGCAATAAGTGACACCTATTAGCTAGGGTGGAGATTTCTAAACCATCTTCCTGCATCAATGCGCGGATGGATCTCCACTGCTGGGTGGATAAACCATGCTCTTGCAGAGAAGGGATGAACTTTTTCATTACCGCTTCGCGCGCCCGCAGTAATGTCATAGGCAATGAGCGGTCGAAGCTGCGTAATCTTAGTTGTTCTTGTTTTTTCTTAGATTGGCTCATCAATGACTCCATTAGATAGTGTTCCAACACCTTCGACGGTGACATCGATGGTGTCTCCAGGCTTGAGGTAACGCGGTGGATCAAAACGCGCACCGGCTCCATTTGGTGTGCCGGTTGCAATAATATCACCAGGCTGTAAATGATAAAATTTGGAACAATAGTGGATGATGTATTTAATTGGAAACATCATGTTGGCGGTTGTATCATCTTGTCGAAGTTCGCCGTTAACCGTGGTGCTAACGCGCATGTCTTGGTATTGCTCTGCACTAAATTCGTCGGCGGAAACCATCCACGGGCCAATAGCGCCAGAGTTACAAAAGTTTTTTCCTTGCGTAACATTGAACTTAGCATGGCGCACCCAGTCGCGCAGCGTGCCTTCGTTCATTATGCTTAGGCCAGCAATATGCTCATAGGCATCTTCCTCGGCAATCCGTCGGCCAGACTTGCCAATTACAATGACAATTTCACCTTCGTAATCGAGCTGTTCTGATTCGGGTGGTCGCCACAGTGGTTCGCCGTGTGCGGTAAGTGATTCGGGTACCCGCATAAATAAGCTGGGAAATTTAGGTGCTTCTGACCCATCCTTATACTCTGCATTTCGATTAGCGTAATTGACACCAATGCAGGCTATTTTTCCTGGGTTGGGGATAGGTGAGCATAAACTGACGTCTGCAAGATTTAGACTGTCTACACGCTCACTAGCTGCAATGCCACTAGCCGCTGACTTTGCGGTTTCCAGCTTGTCTTCTGCGATGGCGCTTTTGAGGTCGGTGGCGATTGGCGTGGCGCTATCATTACCCATGGGTAGCACTTGATCATCGTCAACTAAGGCTCCCCAGCCTGCTTTGCCGTTATGGGTATAACTAATAAATTTCATGTTCTATCCTCTGGTCCTTCTTTCTAATAAAAATATTCTAGGGCAAATGTTCCAGTTTGTGTGTTCAGTTGCAAATTGTCATTATCGGTTTGCAATTGTACATGAAGTAACTTAACATGTTAACTATATTATTAATTGCTTGAACGTATCCGATATGAGTGACTTTGCTTCTAATCAATCTGCAGCCCAGAAATTTCTTGAGAAATTCAAGAGTAATCCGACTGGGCATTTCATCAATGGCCAATTTGTTTTGCCAGAGGGTGCAGAGTTATTTAAAAATACCAGCCCAGTTGATCAGTCGTCACTGGGACAAGTCGCTATAGCGACTATAGCTGAAGTTGACCAAGCATGTGAGGCGGCCGAAGCTGCTTTTCCAGCATGGCGCGATATGCCTGGCAATGAGCGCAAAGCATTACTTCACCACCTCGCTGACAAAATTGTAGAGCGAGCTGACGAAATAGCCTTGGTCGAGTCAATGGATTGTGGTCAACCGATTAAATTTATGAAAAAGGCGGCGATTCGAGGTGCGGCGAATTTCCGATTCTTTGCCGATAAGGCACCAGAAGCCACCGCTGGTAGTTCATCGATGCAAGAAGAACATACCAATTTTACCAGTCGGTCACCGATTGGTTCGGTGGGCATAATCACTCCTTGGAATACGCCGTTTATGCTCTCTACCTGGAAAATAGCACCAGCCTTAGCGTCGGGCTGCACGGTGGTACACAAACCAGCAGAATTGTCTCCGCTTACCGCCATGCTCTTAGCTGAGATTGCTCGGGATGCGGGCATTCCAGATGGCGTGTGGAATACTATTAATGGTTATGGCGCGGTAGCTGGCAAACGCCTTACTGAGCACCCTGCTATTAAGGCTGTTGCATTAGTGGGCTCAAGTGATACTGGGCCTCTTATTATGAAGCAAGGAGCCGATACCCTCAAACGCATGCATCTGGAGCTGGGCGGAAAAAACCCGGTTATTGTATTTGATGATGCCGATTTTGAGCGCGCACTAGATGCGGTAGTGTTCATGATCTACAGTCTAAACGGCGAGCGTTGCACATCCTCAAGTCGTCTCCTCGTTCAATCTGGGATCAAACACAAGTTTCTTGCAGCCTTAGCCAAACGTGTTGCTAATATTCGAGTCGGCCACCCACTAGACCCTGCCACGGAAGTGGGGCCGATGATAGGTAAAGTTCATTACGACAAGGTGAAAGGCTATTTCGATATTGCTAAGCAAGATGGCGCTCAGGTGTTAGTAGGTGGCAAGATTTGTGAAACACCTAGCAATGGCGATGCTGCTGGCAATTATGTTGAACCAACCCTATTTGTAGAAGCCAAAAATGACATGCGTATTGCACAAGAAGAAATTTTCGGGCCAGTGTTAACCGCCATTGAATTTGAAACAGCGGAGCAGGCAATTGAGATTGCCAACGATATTCAGTTTGGCTTAGCTGGCTATATTTGGACCAATGACACCGGCCGCGCAATGCGCTTGGCCAGAAAGATTGAAGCTGGAATGTTGTGGGTGAATTCGGAGAACAACCGTAATTTGCCGTCGCCGTTTGGTGGTGTGAAAATGTCCGGTATTGGCCGTGATGGTGGTGACTATAGTTTTGACTTTTATATGGAAACTAAAAATGTGTGCGTGGCACTTGGTACTCATAAGATACCGGTGCTCGGCGGTCTGTCATGAAACAAGTCACAAACCAATATAGATGCTCGTTTCAAGAATAAGGAGATATTGATCTGATGGCGCATTTTATTCTCGAATACTCTGATAATCTGGGGCAAGACGATTCGTCTATTCAAGCCTTGTTTACGGCTCTTTATGACGCGGCAGTAGAGACCGGTTTATTCCCAGCTAAGGGTGTTCGCTTTCGGGCGTACCCCTGCGGTCAATATAGAATGGCTGATGGCAATCCAGAGCATGGGTTCGTGCATCTTGAAGTAAAACTAGGCGTGGGTAGAACACTTGAAGAGCGTAAATCAGCGTCCGAATCCTTTTTCGAAGTGCTGACTAGCCATTTCCAACATTTAATTGATTCACGCGGTATGGCTGTTTCTTTTGAGATGAAAGAGTTGGAAGCGATTACTAAATTTAACAAAAATAATATACAGAATTACCTACAGTAACGGTCGACTCAATGATGCTTAATCCACAACAAATATCCGAAGCCGCTGATGCATTGTATCAAGCCGAAAGTAAGCGCCAGCAAATTGACCCGGTGACGCTAAGTCATCCCGAGATGGACATGGATGATGCATACGCAATTCAGTCGAGCTGGGTCAATAGAAAGATTGAAAATGGACGTAAGGTAATCGGTTACAAGATTGGCCTTACTTCCCGAGCCATGCAGCGCGTAATGAAAATAGATACTCCCGATTATGGTGTGCTATTAGATGATATGTTGTTCGACGACGGTGCAAATCTTGAAACCGCTGCTTTCCTAGACCCGCAAATAGAAGTTGAGTTAGCGTTTGTGCTAAAGGATCGATTATTTGGTGAAGACCTGACGGTCGAACAGGTAATGGATGCCACCGATTATGTGATTCCAGCATTCGAGCTGATAGCCGCGCGTAGCTTTCGCATTCATCCTGAAACTGCGTATACCAGAACCGTGTTCGATACTATCTCCGACAACGCAGCTAACGCGGGCATTATTATGGGGGGCCGTAAAGTAAAGCCCGGAGAAACAGACCTTCGGTGGGCAGGTGCCATCGTAAAGCTAAACGGGGTAATTGAGCAGACGGGGTTGGCAGCTGCTGTATTAGATCACCCTGCGAATGGTATTTGTTGGATAGCTAAGCGATTCGCTGCTCATGGCATTGCCTTAGAACCCGGGCAAGTATTACTCAGTGGTTCCTTCACTGCCCCAATCAAAGTAAAAGCAGGCGATAAGGTAACAGCTGAATATGGCTCGCTCGGAGATATCTCGGTTAACTTTATATGATTCTAAGAAAATCAATTGAAACACGAAAGCCTACACAAGTCCTTAATATGCCTAAGAAAGCCAAAAAAGAACTTCTCACCAACAAGGTGGAGCGCTTTTTTGTGGCTTCCTTATTCACACCAATTACGTGCACATCTTTTGCCTACAGGAAGTCGGTAAGGGGCGTGAGCAGGACGCGGAAGCTTTCGCGTTTAACTGAGTTTTCTAGGATGATGGTAGGTAGTCATGATTAAACAAAACCAATTCAAAAAAGCATTGAGTGGTGACAAGCCTATCTTTGGGCTTTGGCAAGGAATTCCAGATACAAGCGTTGCGGAAATCGGAGCTGGCGCAGGCTTTGATTGGGTGCTGATTGATGCTGAACATGGGCCGTTTGATCTGCGTTCGGTTATGGCGCATTTGCAAGCTATAGAACCATATTCAGTATCTTCAATAGTACGTCCAGTGGAAGGTAGTACTGCGCTGATCAAACAGTTGCTCGACATCGGAGCGCAAACCTTGCTGGTGCCTATGGTCGATACGGCTGAACAGGCAGAACAAATTGTGAAAGCCGCTAAGTACCCGCCGCAGGGAGTGAGAGGGCTTGGTACTTCAATGGCAAGAGCCGCTAACTGGAATCGAACGCCGGATTACCTGCATAAGGCAAATGACGAAATTTGTGTCATCGTGCAAATTGAAACGCTTGCGGGAATTAGAAATATTGAGTCAATCGTAAACGTGATAGGCGTGGATGCGGTTTTTATTGGGCCCTCAGACTTATCTGCCGCTATGGGCCATATTGGCAACCCCGGCCATCCCGATGTTGTGGCCGCAATTGAAGATGGATTCAAGGTAATACATGGCGCAGGTAAGAGTGCCGGAGTATTGGCTGTTACCAAAGAGCTGGCAGACACCTACATTGCGGCAGGTGCAAAATTTATTGGCGTTGGCGTAGATGCGGCCCTACTGGCAAATGCCACACGGCAGTTGGCGAATCTGTTTATTGCCGACGACTCTGGTGATCATAGTGAAGACGAAATAGCAGGTTACTAATATGAGCTTATATTATTTGCAAAAGGTGTTGTACGACCTTAATCGAGACCCCTTGGTTCAAGCGGAGTATCTCGATGATTGTGATTCCCTATTCAACAAATATGCCCTTACAGATGAAGAGCAAGGAGCTCTCAGCAAACCTGATATTGGTCTGTTGTATGTGTTGGGTGTGAACGGCCAAATTCTAATGCATTTTGCGGCCTTTCACCAAATAGAATGGGATGATTATCTGCGTCTTATGCGCGAAGGTATAGAGCAGCATGGGCCGGTACGTGATGGCGTTTATGCCATGACTGGCCAAGGCAAGAATTTTACCATTGATACCGAGGCACCAAAATGAGTCTAGTCTATATTGGGGCATGCAGTCATGCGCCGGGCATTACCGCACGTTCTGAGCGAGCCGATCCGAAAGTTCGTGATGAGTTCTATGCAAACCTCGCTATTATGCGTGAAGACATCCAAGCCTCTGGAGCCGAGGCATTGATAGTCATCGCGGCAGAGCATTTCGCCAACTTTTTTATGAACAACATGCCTGCGTACTGTATCGGCATGGGCGATGAGTACGAAGGGCCGATTGAAGACCCTGACTGGCTGCGAATTCAGCGTACAAAAGTACCGGGCAATGCCGAATTGTCAAAACGTTTGATTGTAGAGGTTCAACAAACAGTCGATGTGGCTTTTGCTGAGGAATGGAAGTTTGATCACGGCATTAGTGTGCCCTTGCATTTTCTTACGCCCGATTACGACTTGCCTATTATTCCGGTTAACATCAACTGCCAAGGGCCGCCATTAACACCTTTGCATCGGGCATGGGAGTTTGGCGAAGCGCTACGCCGTGCCTGTGACTCAGTGCCTGAAAAGATTGCCTTGGTAGGCACCGGTGGAATTTCTCATTGGCCTGCAACACCCGATTCTGGCAAGATTAATGAAGATTGGGATCGAGAGTTTCTAGAGCGTTTTAAACGCAATGATAAGCAAGCGATGTTGTCTTATAGTGATTTGGAAACCTATCGCGATGGTGGACAGGGAGGCTTTGAAATTCGTACCTTCATTGCAGCAGCTGCAGCAGCCAGAGGCGCACAAGCCGATGTGCATTTCTATGCACCCATTCCTATCTTTGCGGTGGGGTGTACCTGTGCGAGTTTTGAGTTGTAAGGTGACGGTTGCATAGTAGATTCTTTACTCCACGTTTGATGACATTCCCCATCCCGCATTCTTGCTAAGTGCAATATACAATCGGTGTATACTTTTGGAATGCAGGGTAATGGCATTTTCGTAGGCCTCACCTAACCATTAAAATCACAATTTACACAATGCTCTATGATAATTTCAAAGGATGAAGCTGATTCAAAAGACAATATTGATTGGACGGCATTGGTGACAGCGACTGCAAATTTCACAACACAGATTTTGTATTTGGATTCAAACCGCCAGATTCGTTCCAAAAGAACAATATTTTTCATTTTGTTTGCGTCAGCATTTTTTCTGGTTGGAACTTGGCTCCTGTTTTTTATTACTTTAGGCGACCCAGTTTATCGACAAGGAGGCGCGATATTTTCAGATGCTGGGCTATGGGGTGATGTCTTTTCTCTTTTATTGAGTCTTGCTTTTGTATTGGGCTCTATGCATATGTTGCTATGCGGACAGGAGATTTTGGTTGAGGGGAATAATGGTTCGATAGATATTGTAAACGTGTTTTTCTTTAAAGCAGATAAGAGAACAATCGTCTTAGAAGATGTAGAGGCTTTGCAATTGCTTGGGCACCTCTCAGGCAGTGGCGATGATAGTTATTGGGCATATGAACTAAACGCTGTGCTTTATGATTCCAGTAGGGTTAATATTCTTGCTCATGGCGGTGAACGTAGAATGATCAAAGACGCTCAATTGTTGAGCGATTTTGTTCTCAAGCCATTGCTCAGTAATCTTGCTTGAATCAGATATTACTAAGATTATCTTAAGGGGTAACAGCTAACAATGAAAAGCAATATTGTTTACATGCTTATCATGTTGGGTGCCTTTACATGTATCTTCAATTTGGTTCGGAGTCACACTAAGGAAGAGGGAGATCTAAGTGTTTCGCAAAAAGTAAGTGTCCCTCAAACCATTTTTTTGACGGGCAAGGCAAAGGATATTAGTTTAGATATTGTTAAACGATCATCTAACGCTGATGGAATGGAGTTCGAGAGTTGGTATTTTCAAGAACCACTTCTTCCCACGGCGCGTTTACTGAATTTTAGAAAGTTTGGGAGTCGGTTTTGGTTTTCTGGTGACTCTGGCCTTGTTAGCTTCGATCCAGTAGGTGAAAAATGGCATCTTCTTACCAAAAAGCAAGGGATGCCTGGAGATACAGTTTACGGGATTGAATTAAATAAAAATAAATTGCTGGTTGAAGTATTTAATTGGGGTGACGATAGGTCGTTAAGTAATGTAGGGAGGTTCAACTTTTTGGAAGGTAAGTTCAACGCCACAAAAATGACTGAGGTTGGTGCCAAGGCGCAAGGTATAAATTTTCCTGATACTCAAAAATTTAGTCGTCGACCATCAGATGTACTAATACTAGAGGATAGGGTTTGGTTCAGCTACCGCGGTACACAAAATAAAGGAGAGAACAAATTTGTTGATGGTGGTGTTGCGTTGAGGGTTGGTGAAAACCAGATGGTTGAAGAATTCACGGTTGATGATGGGCTGGCTTCCGCATACTGCAATTCGCTAGCAGCCACGTCCGATGGATCGGTATGGGTGTCTCATTGGAATGAAGAGTCTGGTTTAAGCCACTATTTGGAAGCTGAAGAGCGGTGGCAAGTGATTGTGGAGAGTGTTAATGGTATTGAACTCGGGGGTGTGAGTGTGCACAATCAAGAAAACTATTTGTTTATAGCCCAGCAAAGGGGGTTAGTTATCTACGACACAGAATCAGCTTATGCACTTCTAATCGAAGAGAAAGACGGTTTGCCCAGTTACATAGTTGCTGACGTACAATTTGATTTAAGCAATACAATCTGGGCATCTGCTTATAGTTATGGCAGGGATGGTCAATCAGTCACGGGCTTATCTAAAATTGGCTATGAGTCTGTGCAAAAGTATTTTGATAAAAAGCGAGATAACTGACTATGTGTAATTGGATACTCTGTGATCCCCTAGTGCGATACCTGATTATGTATCCGTGACAAACTCCAAAACCAAATTTGTTAACCCGCAGCTGCCTTAATTTGGGCTTTAAGTTTATCCATGTTGTCCATTAAGGAAAGAAGTTCGTCAGGCTTTACACCATCCATTAGGCTAATTATCCAGTGTTCGTGAGCTAAGGCCATCTTTTCAAAGCGTTTTAGTCCTTCACTGGATAAGGTTACGATGAATGAGCGATTATCCTTCGCTTGTGTCATACGATTCACCAAACCATCTTTTTCCAGCTGCTTAACTATGTTGGTGACATTACCGCCAGACACCATCATTAGTTCCGCAAGGCTGCTCATGCTCAAGCCTTCTGGGTGACGTTGTAGCTGTGCCAGCAAATCAAATCTAGGCAGGGTGAAATCAAACTCAACTCTGAGTAGCTCGCGGATATTGTTCTCTATTAATTGTGAGGTCGAGAGTAACTTAAGCCACAGCCGTAGCGCATTGTGATCATCGTCACGAACTCGGGTTTCGAGATCGCGTTTGGAGATTTTAGTGAATTGCGGTTTTACCATCAGGTTTCTAAATGCTATTGCGTAAGCTTGATTCTATATCTTCGTCGCTCAAAACAAAATTATTTTAGGTGTAAAATATATACTTTAAGCTTAAAGTATTATATATTGGGGCTGTTCCGCAAATGTTCCCTAAGGCATCCGAGGAACTCAACGAATACTAAAACCACGAGACTAAAAGAGAAAAATGTTATGAACGTTGTTTGTCTTGGCGGCGGCCCTGGTGGGGTCTATACCGCAATTTCGCTGAAATTAAAAAATCCAAATCACCAAGTTGATGTTTATGAACGCAATAAACCCGGTGATACCTTTGGTTGGGGCGTAGTCTTCTCAGATCAAACCATGGAAAATTTGATTGCTAATGATCCTGTCAGCGCCCAGAAAATGAATGATGAGTTAATTCACTGGGACTATATCGATGTCATTGTAAACGGACGTAAGGATAGATCCGGCGGACACGGCTTTATTGGCATCGGGCGTAAACGACTATTGCAAATCTTATATGCCAGAGCAAAAGAGCTGGGCATCGACATACATTTTGAAACCGATATTGATGTTACTAATTTGCAGCAACAGTTCCCCAAAGCGGATGTTATTGTAGCTGCGGATGGACTAAATAGTCGTGTGCGCAATGGCGATTTAGAGCACTTTGAGGCCGATATCGACATGCGAACTAACAAGTTTGTATGGTTGGGTACGCAGCAGACATTTGACGATGCCTTCACCTTCATTTGGGAAAAGACAGAGCATGGATGGTTGTGGGTGCATGCCTATCAGTTTGATGAAAATACATCGACCTTTATTGTGGAGTGCGATACACAAACTTACGATAACTTCGGCTTCGAATCAATGACGCATGAAGAAAGCGCGGAGACTTGTCGCAAAGTGTTCGAAAAGTATCTTGATGGTCACCAGTTGTTAACTAATTCGGGGCACATAAGAGGTTCGGCGTGGATAAGCTTTCCGCGAGTGCTTTGCCATAACTGGATCAAAGACAATGTGGTTCTTATTGGTGATGCAGCGCATACCGCACATTTCTCGATTGGCTCAGGAACCAAGCTTGCCTTCGAAGATGCCATTTCTTTGGCCGCCAAAATTGATGCCTCCTCCGATATTCAAACCGGCTTGCGGGAGTATCAAGAGGAGCGTGAAATTGATGCGCTCAGGCTACAAAGCTCAGCGCGTAATTCTCTAACCTGGTTTGAACAACTAGACCGCTATTCAAAATTTGATTTTGAACAGTTTTCTTATTCCTTGTTAACCCGCAGCCAGCGAGTTAGCCATGAAAATCTTCGGCTCCGTGATAAAGATTGGTTAGAAGGCATGGAGAAGTGGTTTGCGGAACAAGCTTTGGGGCATCCCGTTAGCCAACCCATTCCACCGATGTTTGTACCGTTCAATTTACGCGACATGTCTTTGTCTAATCGAGTAGTGGTTTCACCGATGTCGATGTACAGCGCTGAAGACGGAGTACCTGATGATTGGCACTTCGTGCATTATGCATCCTTAGCAAAAGGTGGTGCTGGCCTTGTTTATACTGAGATGACCGACGTTAGTGCCGATGGTCGTATCACGCCAGGGTGTACCGGTTTATGGAATGACGTACAACAGCAACAATGGACAAGAATTGTTAGCTTTGCACACAATCACACCGACGCCAAAATGGCTCTGCAATTGGGTCATGCTGGGCCAAAAGGGGCCACCAAGAAACCGTGGGATTCCAGTATTTCCGATGAGCCCTTGCAGGGTGATGGATGGGATCTCATTAGCGCGTCAGCTGTTCCGTTTGCGGAGCATAGCGCGGTCCCACAAAAAATGACTCACAAGCAAATGCAGACAGTGTTGAACGATTTTGTTAGCGCGACTGAACGAGCACAGCTATGTGGTTTTGATATGTTGGAATTGCATGCCGCACATGGTTACTTAATCTCGGCCTTCATCACTCCAGTGATGAACAAACGAGATGACGAGTACGGCGGTTGTTTAGAAAACAGATTGAGATACCCGCTTGAGGTTTTTAGTGCAATGCGTGCTGCATGGCCAGCAGAAAAACCAATGTCGGTTCGAATCTCTTCCAATGATTGGGTGGGTGATCTGGGCGTTACGCCGGATGAAGCTGTGTTGATCGCAAAGGCGTTCAAGCAAGCAGGCGCAGATATTATTGATGTGTCAGCAGGTCAGACAAGCCTTGACGCACAACCGATTTATGGGCGAATGTTTCAAACGCCATTTTCAGACCAAATTCGCAATGAAGCCGATATTCCAACCATGGCAGTTGGAAACATTTTCGAAGTCGACCATGTGAATAGTATTCTAATGGCTGGCCGAGCCGACCTCTGTTGTTTAGCGCGTCCACACCTGGCTGATCCAAATTGGACATTGCGTGCAGCTGCCGAGCAAGCCTACTCTGGTAATGCGGTGAGTGTTAGCAAACAATACGATGCTGGCTTTGAACAGTTGCAACGAAATCTTCAACGGGCTGCCGAAATGGCCATTAATGTGTAATTATCAGCAGTATGAATAAACATGTGATCATAACTGGGGCTGGTAAGGGCATCGGCGCAGCCATTGCTGAGACTTTTGTTGCCAAGGGCTATAAAGTCAGCTTAATAGGTAGAAACTTAGAGGTACTAGAAGAGAAGGCCTCAGAATTAGGCGCAGTGACACTCCCGCTGGTGTGTGACATCACTCAGCCAACAGCAATAGAAGCGGCATTTAAACGGGCGATACAAACCTTTGGCCCAGTGGATGTATTGGTAAACAACGCTGGAGCCGCCCTTACTGCGCCATTCCTTAAAACCAAGCCTGAGCAGTTTCAGGCCATGATGAATGTTAATTTTTTTGGGGCGTGTTTGTGCATCCAATCTGTACTGCCAAGCATGATGGAACGCAATGCTGGTCGAATTATTAATATTGGAAGCACCTCAAGCGTAAAAGGCTATGGCTATGTCTCTGCATACAGCGCCTCTAAGCATGCCATTATGGGTTTGACACGTAGCGTTGCGCTTGAAATAAGTAAGACAGATGTAACAATCAACACCGTTTGTCCGGGGTTCACAGAAACCGACATTGTGAGTGAAGCCATTGAGAACATTATGCAAAAGACCGGCCGAACCGCAGAACAAGCCATTGCCGAATTGACCAAACACAATCCACAGAAGAGGTTTATCCAACCTAGTGAAGTGGCGGCGCAAGTATATTATTTGGCAGAACATGCGCCCTTGAGCATTAATGGACAGGCCATTATGGTTGACGGTGGAGAAACCTGCTAAGAGTAAAATAAAACATGAATAATAATAAAACTATGGCCTACGATAAATTGGCCGACTATAAAGCACAGCACTTCCTATGGAATGTCGACGGTAGCGTTGCCACGCTCACTTTAAATCGTCCAGATAGAAAGAATCCTCTAACATTTGAATCGTATGCGGAAATGAGAGATCTTTTCCGTGAGCTCAACTATTGTGAAGACGTAGATGCGGTGGTGATTCAAGGGGCTGGCGGCAATTTTTGCTCTGGCGGAGATGTGCATGAAATCATCGGGCCTTTAGTTGAAAAAGACATGAAAGGCTTGTTGGAATTTACTCGTATGACGGGAGACTTAGTTAAGGCTATCAAGACCTGTAGACAGCCCGTGATTGCAGCGGTTGATGGTGTCTGTGCAGGCGCAGGCGCGATTATGGCGATGGCATCTGATATAAGATTTGGTACACCCGAAGCAAAAGTTGCCTTCTTGTTTGGTAGAGTAGGGCTTGCTGGTTGTGACATGGGCGCCTGTGCGATATTACCCAGAATAATTGGCCAAGGTCGTGCCACCGATTTATTGTTGAGCAGCCGATCTATGTCGGCCAAAGAGGGTGAAGATTGGGGTTTCTTTAACCAGATTCACGCAGGCACGGAAATAACTGAAGCAGCACAAAAATATGCGGCTCGATTAGTCGATGGGCCTACCTTTGCGCATGGCATAACCAAGACTATGCTGCACCAAGAGTGGAGTATGACCATTGATCAAGCAATAGAAGCCGAGGCGCAAGCACAGGCTTTGTGTATGCAAACAGAAGACTTTGCACGCGCGTATCGAGCATTCGTAGCGAAGCAGAAGCCCCAATTCGAAGGCAACTAGAGCACAGGCCTCTTGTCGCCATCGCGATTCTAATCAATAACGAATATAGACATATATAAAGGTACCTTAAATTGGCAGATCAAAGTTATAAGCAGTGGCCATTTTTTGATGATGCGCACCGAGACCTGGCGCAAGGAATTGATGATTGGGCGGTAAGTGAATTACAGTGGTTAGCCGAAGATGGGCATGACGATGTTGATTCATCCTGCAAGAAGCTGGTTAAACAATTAGGCGAAGGCGGTTGGTTAAAAAATTCGGTACCGGCAGTCGCTGGTGGCAATTACCCCAGCCTAGATGTACGCAGCCTTTGTTTGAGCAGGCAACACCTCGCGTATCACTCAGGTTTAGCCGATTTTGCCTTTGCCATGCAAGGTCTGGGTAGCGGTCCTATTTCGCTGTTCGCCGACCCCGCCATTCAACAACGCTATCTTCCAGGAGTTGCCAAGGGCAAGTTAATCGCCGCGTTTGCGCTGTCTGAGCCAAATGCTGGTTCGGATGTTGCCGCCATGATCACCGAAGCGGTAGCCGATGGTGACGATTATATTCTAAACGGTTGCAAAACCTGGATATCAAACGGCGGAATTGCCGATTTCTACACCGTGTTTGCGCGTACTAACGAGGCTCCTGGAGCCAAAGGCATCTCCTGCTTTGTGGTTGATGCCGACACGCCAGGTTTCAGCATAACCGAGCGTATCGATGTTATAGCACCACACCCATTAGCGACCTTGTCATTTGAAGATTGTCGAATTCCCAAAAGCCAATTGATTGGCCAGCAAGGTAAAGGTTTTGGCATCGCCATGGCCACGCTTGATGTTTTTCGTTCAACGGTAGGCGCAGCTGCGCTAGGTTTCGCACGCCGAGCACTTGATGAAGCCGGTAAGCATACAACTCAACGTGAAATATTTGGTGGCAAGCTAAGTGATCTAGCAATTACTCAATCGTCGTTGGGTGAAATGGCACTTGATATTGACACTAGCGCGCTGCTAATTTATCGCTCCGCTTGGACCAAAGACACCTTAGGTAGCCGCGTGACGCGAGAGGCCGCCATGGCAAAGTTTTATGCCACAGAAGCGGCCCAACGAGTGATAGACCAGGCCCTGCAACTGCATGGTGGCTTTGGGGTCGTAACAGGCAATATGGTGGAATCACTGTATCGCGAGATCAGAGCTCTACGCATTTATGAAGGCGCATCAGAAGTACAAAAAGTTATCATGGGCCAGCAAGCGCTACGCGAGTTCGACTCGTAATAACAGCTCTGAAATTGGGGTCAGAGTAACATTTAATGGGCCAGCAAGCGCAACGCGAATTCGACTCATAGCGACAAACCTGCTACAGCTCTGTAAAAATGAGAGGGTTTACGTCATATAGCGAAGTTACGTATACTGCGCAGCTAGATTAACCCTGAGCAGCACTCAAAATGGACATGAACATCCACTATCAAACCATCATTAACGTGACATGGGGCGATTCAGACCCATTCGGTTTGGTTTATTTTCCTAAAATGTTGACTTGGTTCAACGACACCGAGCATGAACTGTTCAGAAGAGCAGGTTACCCAGTAAATAAAATGGTCGACCAAGACCGAACCGCATTTGTAATGGGTAAAATTGAATTTCGCTTTGAAGGTCCAGCCGCTTACGGCGATAGAGTGATAGCCACCATCGACCTAGAGAAAGTAGGTAACTCAACCCTGCACTGGCGTTGTAAAGCGGTACAAGAAGAGGGCGGAGCAATCATCACCCAAGGAATGGCAACACGTATTTATGCCGAGATTCTAGAAGATGGAAATCTGGCATCAAGACCGATTCCAGATACGATTTTAGAAGCTTTACGAGATTATACTGCAGGGGATTAGGTTGTAAGCTTTCGATGACTTGTTAGGCAGACCTAAAGGTTTAAATTTGTTGTGGTACAAAAAGAGCCGTAAGGTTTGATTCTCTATCACTTAGAGACTGTTCAATCAGGCTCGATATCTACAAAGAGTTATTCGCTACTTGTTTATTGATATGCTCTAAATACATGCGAATAAATACTGGGACAATATCACTCGCTAAACCAGGTTCAGAGTTAGTAACAAAAAACATGCCTATATTTAATCGACGGTTGATGACCATCTCGACACGAAATCCTTCAACCCAGCCACCGTGGTGAACAAAGCCCGCTTCCCCGCTAAAATCAAAGGTGCGCCAGCCTAGTGCATACCCGAAATTAGACACACCACTCCAGCTGTGTCTTCCATAATGAGATTTTTTGCGCGAAGTTTTAATCTGAGGGGCATGAAGGTTTTGCAAGTGCACATCATTCAGAACCTCTGGATGCCTACCCAGCTGAGCTTCAAGCCACTTGATCATGTCAATTAAATTTGTATTGATACCTGCAGAAGGGCTTAGCTGGTAATAATTTTCTTTCGGCGTGGTGGCTTGCCAACGTTTATGTTTTTTGCTCCACCGATGAGGGGCAGCTCTATTTTTTTGCTCCAAAAAAGGCGTATGACCAAACGAACTACTGGTCATACCTAAGGCTTTAAACAACTTCTGTTCAACAAGCTGTTCATAGGTGGAATTAGTGGCTTGAGCAAGTGCATCGCCAGCAAGGCTGTATACAACGTTTTGGTAGCTGTAACAGCTACCTGGTTCACAAATAAAATCGACATCCTGTAGTTTTTTAATAATGTCCTCATAGGGCACACCGGCCTGAATTAAATTGGTATAGGCATGCGGTATAAGACCACTGGATTGCGATAAAATATGGCCTAAAGTAAGTTGCGTTTGATAAGTGGGGTTACTTAAGACCAAGCCGGGTAAATAAGATGATAATTTGCTATCGAAATTAATGCTTGGCTTTTGCAATGCAATCACAGCTGCCGAAGTAAAGGTTTTAGAAATCGAAGCTAAACGAAATATAGTGCGTTCATCAAATGCCTCTGGCTTGTCTATTTCACGTACTCCTAAGCTTATGGTGTACGTGCCATCGAGCGTCACAATACCAACGGCGTAACCCGGTACTTTGGGCTGAATGCTTTGTGTTAAATAAGCTTCAAAAACAGGACCAAAACTAACTGTTTGTGAATGAGCGTTTACGGAATATACGAGCAAACTGACCAATACAGTTAACATGCTCTTTAGTCGAGGGTGAGTCGATCTTCGAAGCCGTCTCTTGTTAATTATCAAGTGCGCGCAATTGCGTTTCAAGTTCTCTTTGCTTAGCATTTAACTCACGTTCTTCTTGTTCAACCGCCAGTTTTTCTTGCTCTAGCTTGTCTCGCTCTTGCTGCAATTTAATTTGATCGGCTTCTAGGGCGACTGCTAAGGCTAGCCTTTGTTCTTTTTTGGCTTGTTGCTGGGCTTTGCGCCGAGCATTGGCTTGTTGTTGTGCTTTTGCTGTACGTTGTGCTTGCGCGGTTTCTTCTGCATTTGGCTGACGTATTGGTGCGCTGGTTCTAGTGGCTGTGCTGGAATTTGATGCCTTGGCAATATCGACATTCAAACAAACTTGCTCAGCCATTTTCACCTTTGATGTAACGCAAGGCAGTATCATGTCTTCAGTGCACCAATTTGCTTGTTTTAACTTTTGCCGAATGGCAATGCTGGCCGAGCTGCCTTCGCATTTAACCATTACTCGCCAAAATGCTTCTTCACCTATATGTTTAAACATCACATCGGATAGAGATTCAACGCTTGACGCTCGTGTTTGCGGGCTGATAATAGCGGCTAAGCAAATTAGCATTTTGACAGTAAAAGTATTGGAAGAGAGCCAATTACAATTTGATTTTTTGTGCATGTTTATCATCGCCTAGTGGAGATTCGATTGACGTTCAAGAATGCTGACTTCGCGTTCATTCAGCTCTTGCTCTTTACGCTGTATTTCGAGCTTTCGCTTGTTTAGGTTTGCTCGCAATTGCTGTAAGGCAACTTTTTGCGCTAATAGTTGCTCTCTGAGACGGTTTTTTTCAGCGGAATCATCCTCTATAGGTGCCGTGTCCTCCTGCTTTGCTGTTGCTGTGGGACTGAAGCTTTTGGAACATACCTTAAATGCCAATTCAACCTTATCATTTTGACAGACTTCAGGTGCTTGCTTCGCACACCACGGGCCATGTTCAACACGCTGTACTATATATCGGTAGGTCCGTTTGTCGGTGCAGGTGACCCTTACCTCCCAATAGGGATCTCCATCATCTTCTATATACCACGCAACCCTTAAAGAATACGGCTCTAGGTCGATCGCTGACGCACCTAAGGTTGCGATTGTAATTCCGAACACGGCCAGCCAAATACTTAGCTTTAGTGTTTTATGAAATGCAGCTAAATTCAAATTTCCTCCCAACAAGGGCAAGCACTAGAAGGGTTTTTCTAGTTTATATAAACCAATAGGTAGTATCAGTACGTTTCATTGAAAGAAACCCAATCTCTAGGCCTGTAAACCCTCGAAACGAAAAAGGTTGAACAACGATCTAATCAAAAATATACCATTAGAGCGGTAGTTTATATATAGGATTCAAAACAAAATGTAATGCCAGGTTTTGCCTTTTACCCAACACAGGAGTGTGGTTCAGAAACAGCCATCGATGGATAATTATTTCATCTTCCATGTGCCTAAGGCATTAAAAACTAAGCACCATACCAGTTAGTCCATTCACCATGAAAACCACTATCAGCCAAAAGACATTCAGCGTGATTAGGCCAAATATCCATTCGAAGCTCAGCGTGCTGTCCATATTTGGCGGGTTCTAATCGCAACCAGACTACTGGCGAGGTATTGGATGCACAGACTCCAAGTTCCATCATTGTTTCTAAGAAATTTCTTTGTTGTCGCGCACTGAAATATTGCCAAATGATGGAGTGGTAGAAAACTCTTGGTCTGACTCTTGGGGCCTCTTCATGCTGCATCGCTAGCCACTTAGTGGCTTCCATTGTATCTATTTTCGGCTTAGTTGTTATTGCGTATTCTATTGCTCCTCGAATGCGGTTGTAGCGCTCTATTTGATCGGGCCATATATAGGAGAGTAATCGGTCTTTCTGCGTGACTGGGTTGATGGGTGACAAATCACATGCTGTTCGGTGATGCACGTTAATCGCACCTATTGGCGGTGGTGAGCCTTTCCATTTTGGGTCGAATTGAACGCTCGAATTGGGGTTACCCCAATGCCAGTTCTCTGCTTGATAATAATACTGATCAAAAGCCATGTTTAACCCAGCGCTGGCCCCAATCTCAAATATATCAATGTCTGGGCCAAAACGATTGGTGATCTCCAAAAACCCACCGAGTAACACCACACTGCGGCCAACTTCATTTGTTTGTGGCGGTGATTCCAAATATTCCAAAATTAAGTCTTCATGGTTTCGTATCACCTCATTTAATACGTCAAGTCTTTGCTGCCCAACTATCTCTAACTTCGGCGGAAAGATTAGTGCTAGTTGTGCGTCTTGCTTAGTAATGACTAGATAATGTAATGCAGCAGCACATCTTAGCGCTACAGCATCACTTTTAGGATTACCTTCCCAAGCTGAAAATACTTTCCCGATATTACAGTCTTTGGTGATTAGTTTGCTTAGCTCAGCAAGAAGGTCTGCATAAAATGGCGACCCCATTTTTTTACAGAAACTAGCCTGGACTCTAAAGTTTTCACAAACAGCGGAGAAAGCATCATCCATTATGGGGCTGTCGGATAATGATTTGCGTCAGGAGAAAGTCGGAGTTTGAGCCTAATTTTTTGATAATTTGAGACGTAATGGTTGTTCCATTGCTCGAAAATTTTCGGAAAAATAGGCCAAAGTGGTGCTTTCGTACTAGCATAATTCATTATTCGACAGACCCATATTGGTAGACTCGGTTTACTTGTTCGCCGCAGAGAATACCCTTCCTGCACGCTTTGCTAATGTGACTGATGTCCTAGTGTTTTTTACAAAATAGATATAGGTGTTCTGTTCTTGGCGGTTTATTAGTTGGTCGTTTGAATTCGAAAAACATTTCGTCTATAGAACAGCCTTCAGGACTAAGCAAAGTAAATCTCTCCGCCGTTGTAATATTTAATCGTTTCGGCATCGTTACTCTTAATCTTGGATTCACGGCAAATGGATTATCGATACCCCACCATTTTTGTTTTTGACAGGAAACATGATGCTTTGGTTAATGGCCACAAGACCGCCTGAACTGAAGTTTGCGCCAATATTAAGCTGGGAAAAAGTTGAGCTGCTTATATTGGCACCAACGAGGTCTGTAAATGAATTGAAGCTCGTTAGAAAGACTTCGCTGCCTGAGCTCCGGTCCTCATTGGATTCGAGTAGCAAGTGATAATCGGAACCATCGTATGCCATCCCCTCTACGCTGAAGTCTGTGCCAATATTAAGCTGGGAAAAAGTTGAGTTGCTGATATTGCCAGCAAGGAGATCTGTAAATGAATTGAAACTCGTTAGAAAGACTTCGCTGCCTGAGCTCCGGTCCTCATTGGATTCGAGTAGCAAGTGATAATCGGAACCATCATATGTCAACCCCCTTACACTGAAGTTTGCGCCAATATCAAGCTGGGAAAAAGTTGAGCTGCTTATATTGGCAGCAACGAGATCTGAAAATGAATTGAAGCTCGTTAGAAAGACCTCGGCACCCCCGCTCTGGTTTTCATCGGATTCGAGCAGCAAGTGATAATCGGAACCATCATATGTCAACCCCCTTACACTGAAGTTTGCGCCAATATTAAGCTGAGAAAAAGTTGAGCTGCTTATATTGGCACCAACGAGGTCTGTAAATGAATTGAAGCTCGTTAGAAAGACCTCGGCACCCCCGCTCTGGTTTTCATCGGATTCGAGCAGCAGTTTAAACGACGATGCATGAACTGCATTGGCGATGAACAGTATTTGCAGAGCAATTAATAATCTGCCCATCATAATTCGTTCAAAATATTCAACTTCACTTCCTTTCAGCTCCTGTCAATTTGTTGGGAGGAATGCTGGGACATACGCCTTTATAATAAATACCATAAAACATCAAGTCGCGCACGTAAGAAACAGTAATGTGCCGAAGTATAACGCCGCTTACTTTTTCTATGATCAGCACTTTTTACGCTTTCCAGATACTATTTTAGAGGCTTTGCGGGTTAATACTTTTAGGATAAGGTTCAATTAACAAGACAGCTTGGCACTCCTCTATTCGACCTTAATTCAATGTGTGTATACTTATCGCTAAGGTCGATATGCGTATTACTCTCAACAATTTGTTCTTTGCTCGCGGAATCGCAGCAGCTTTCGCTGTTTTTGTAATGGCCGTACCGATTGTTTGCTTGGCGTTTGGCACTACCTCTAATAGC
>Ga0316189_10000554_pt1 | contig 37740 bp, 29 predicted proteins | sample LowCovwburrow_MG_FD_204930 | JGI IMG/M metagenome (GOLD analysis project Ga0316189, IMG submission 204930) | Coastal sediment microbial communities from Maine, United States - Lowes Cove worm burrow | ecosystem: Environmental > Aquatic > Marine > Coastal > Sediment | place: USA: Maine...
TGAACCTCCTCTCGATCGCGGCAGGTCGATGGTTCGAGACGACCTCGAGGTCGTCTGGTCGGGTACAGAGGATCTGCGAGCGGGGCTCTCTGGCTCCTCTCGGCGAAGCGTCGATCCGGCGAAGGCGTCGGATCTGAGGGAAAACGAGCGAAAGCGCAGATGGCGCAGTGGGAAGTGATCTCCAGGCCCCCGAGGCGCGGGCGCATATCGCGCTGCGCGTTGTTTTCCAGCGGAGAGCGGGCGCACTCGCCGCGCGCGCCTTGCGCGCATTTGCCGTCTTGGGAGAACACCGCTCTATCACCCTAATTCCCGCCGCAGCCCGGTGTCTTGGGGGATTGCGGAAAACCCGCACGAGGCGTGGGTGTGAGCTGAGAGCGAAGGGTTGTCACACGTCCGCGCAGATCGCTTCAAAGACCTATAAAAGCCCTATCACTATCGCTAACTTAGCTATCACTTAAGGGTCGCGTTGGCGTTGACGGAGGCCGTCACAGGGGCCGAAAATATCGACGCAGCGACGCCTACACGCGGTTCGACCATGACTGGAGCATCAAAACAGGAGCCGGCAGCAGCTCCCTCGCGGGACGCCACACAGGCCTCCTGCGATGAGATTCCAGCGCCGCTGCCGGAGTCCATCGCGCGGATGACCCTGCCGCCCGCGAACCCGAGCCCGATCGTCACGGTCGCTCCGGCGAACACTAGCCCCGACGGGGTTGGCAAGACCGATGAGGGCACCGCGAGCTCGGCCGCCGCGAAGGCGAAGAGCAGCAAGCCCAAGAAGAAGAAGCGCAAGGCGACGCAGCAGCCCAACAACGTCCGCAAGCTCCGGCAGGCGGCGATGATGAGCAAGGCTGAGCTCGCCCGCCGGGCTAGCGTCTCGCCGCTAACGATCAACCGCGTCGAGAACGGTTGGCCGTGTCGGATGGACACCAAGCGGAAGATCCTCGAAGCGCTCGGCCTCTCGCCGTCGGCCCGCGAAGAGGTCTTTGGTCCCGAGCCCGAGGCTAGCTGAGAGGCGCGAGAGGATGGGCGTGGTCGTCGAGGTGGAGGACGATGGAGTCCCGAGCCTCGCCGAGCTCGCGGCGTCGACGACGATCGCGCAGGCGTCGTCGCCTCCGTGGTGTGCAGGCGTCGAACCTCGCTCGGGCGTGCGGCGCGAGGCGATCACGATCACGGTGGACTATCGCTCCGCCTGGCGAACCCTCGTCTCTGCCTGAAGGCGACGACTATGCCTGCATCGCCACCTCCACAGCGACCCGTCTTTCTCACCGGGATGATGGGCTCTGGGAAGAGCACGCTCGCGCCTCTCCTCGCCGAGGCCTGGTCGGCGAAGTGGGTCGACCTCGATCGCCGGATCGAGCGGATCTTCGGTCGGACGATCCCCGAGCTCTTCGCCGCCGGTGAGGCGAACTTTCGTCGTTGCGAAGCGGCGGCCCTGCAATCCCTCTTGGCCGAGCCAGGGGTGAGGGCTCGCACGCTGATCGTCGCGACCGGAGGTGGCACGGTCGTCGATCCCTCGTCGCGCGCGCTGATGGCCGAGGTCGGCGCGATCATTCATCTTCACGTCGACGTCGAAGAATTGGTCGCGCGCTTGTGCGTCGCGACTGACGATCGGCCGCTGCTCAGTAAGGCCCCCGAGGAGCTTCGTCAGCGGCTAGAGAGGCTCCTCAGCGCGCGTGATGGAGCCTACGCATGTGCGGACGAGGTTGTCGACGGCAGCGGCTCGCCGCAAGATGTGCTCAGACGCGTCGTAGCAGCTCAGCTCTCTTCGCGCGGTTAGGCAACATGAGTGAGCGCGGCCCAAAGCCATCCAGCGCACGCAAGCGCGTGAAGCCCATCGCCATCGACGTTCGGGTCCCGGCGCAGACCCTCTCCTACCCGGTGGTCATCGGTCGCGGGGTCATCTGTCGACTCGGCGACGAGCTTCGCCGGAGGCACGGCGCGCCGACCCGAGTCGCGCTGATCTCGGACGACAACGTCTTCCCGCTCCACGGTGATGGGGTTCAGGTTTCGCTCGAGGCCCAGGGCCTGAAGGTGGTGCCGATCGTCGTCGCCGCGGGCGAAGCGTCGAAGCAGGTCTCGGTTCTCCTCCAGATCGTCGAGCAGCTGCTCAAGGCTGGCTTTGGCCGTCGCGACGCGATCGTCGCCCTCGGCGGCGGGGTGATCGGTGATCTCGCGGGGCTCGCCGCGGCCCTCTACATGCGAGGGATCCCGGTCGTCCAGTGCCCGACCTCGTTGCTCGCGCAGGTCGACGCTTCGGTCGGGGGGAAGGTCGCCGTCGACCTCCCCGCAGGGAAGAACCTGCTCGGCGCCTTTCACTTCCCGCTCGCGGTCTTCATCGACCCAGAGTTCCTCCGCACCCTCGACGATCGGCAGCTCGCCAGCGGTCTCGCCGAGATGCTCAAGCACGGCGCGCTCTTCTCGGCGGAGCACTTCCACCAGCTCGTCGGCTCGGCGGACGCCTTCTTCGCCCGCGAGCTCGATGTCATCGCCCCGCTGATCGCCGCCTCGGTCGGCCTCAAGGCGGCCTGCGTGGGCCGGGATCCCTGGGAGCAGAGCGACGCTGGCAAAGGTCGGGTGCTGCTCAACTTCGGCCACACGATAGGTCACGCGATCGAGGCTGCCTCCGACTACGAGTTGGCACACGGCGAGGCTGTGGCCCTTGGCATGCGAGCGGCGACCCGCCTCGCCCGCGCGAAGAAGCTCGCGGGGCCGGAGCTAGAGGAGCAGCTCGTCAGCGCTCTCCAGAGGCTCCGTTTGCCGACGGATCTCGACGCTTGGCTTGAGGGGGAGCGGGGGGCTGCGGTCGAGCGGGCCCTGGCTCACGACAAGAAGCGCAGCGGCGGGAACGTCTCGTTTGTCACCCTGTCGGAGATCGGCGATCCCTCCGTCATCAGCCTCAACTTTCGCGAGCTCTTCGCCCGCGTTCGCCGCTGAAACAGCGAACGTTGGCCCCCTGCGCCGACCTCCGCGTGCAGGGGACCTGTCGCGGTGTGAGCTGAGGGCACACCGAAGATCGGCGACAGGATCGGCGACAGGACCGGGGACAGGACCGGAGACAGGACCTGAGAGCAGGATTTGGGCCGAAGATCTGCGGCAGGACCCGCGAGGCGCTCGGGCGGTCTCGGGCAGCCCAGGTCGACCCCCGCTCGAGCGAATCCGCCTGCCGTCGTCCTCGCCGGGAGCTTGACCGGCAGCGCTCTGGTCTGACAACCTCTAGCGGCGCTCAGGCAACGCGCTGACCACACTATGATCGCAGACACGCTTCAAAAGATCGTTGAGACTACGCCCGGTGCCATCGCGGCCATCTTCATGGATGGTGATGGAATTGCGATTGAGCAGTTCGCGACGGAGTCGGATGTTGAGATCGAGATTGTGGCCGCGGAGTTCTCGGTCCGCTTCAAGTCGCTGCGGACCGCCGCGCGGACGCTCGAGCTCGGCGGGATCAACGACATGACCATCAAGATGGACGAGGCGACGGTCGTCGTCCGCTTTCTCGGCGAGTACTACGTCGTCCTCGTGCTTCGTCCCGAGGGGCTGACCGGCAAGGGCCGCTACCAGCTTCGGGCGACGGCTTCCGCCTTCCTCGACATGCTCTAGGCGATCGCCGCGAGCCTCGGACGATGACGGCATCTAGGCCGAGGGTCGTGGTTCTCCACGGGCCCAACCTCAACCTCTTGGGGAGCCGAGAGCCTGAGGTCTACGGGTCGATGACCCTCGCGCAGCTCGACGCTTCCCTCGCCTCGCTCGGTGAGGCTCTCGGCGTAGAGGTCGAGTGTCATCAGGCCAACGGCGAAGGCGCCCTGATCGATCATCTCCACGCCGCCCGCGGGCGGGTCTTGGGGGTGGTCATCAACCCGGCGGCCTACACCCACACCAGCGTCGCTCTCTACGACGCCATCAAGGCGATCGAGGTGCCGACGGTGGAGGTCCACCTGAGCAACACGTACCGCCGTGAGCCCTTCCGGCAGCGCTCGCTGACCGCGGGGGCCTGCGTCGGCGCGATCATCGGCCTCGGGGCGGACTCCTACCGCCTCGCCCTGCGTTATCTTGTCGATCTCGCCGAGCTAGACCCCAATTCCTAGCGTTCGGCTTTTTTGTCCCCTCCTACTGCCCCATAAGGCATAACCGCACGGAGCAATCATGCCAGCTGATCTTCCAGGCAATCCCGGCCTTCCTGATCTCCGATACATTCGCGAGCTCGCGCGGGTCGCCAAGAACTACGATCTCGGCGAGGTCGAGATCGAGTCCGGCGACCATCGGATCCTCATCCGCCGCGGCGGCCAGGGCGGAGCGCCCGTCGTCGTTGCTGCGGCCGCGGCCCCAGCGCCCGCACCCGCGAAGCTCGAGCCAGCGCCGGCCCCAGCGGTCGTCGCAGAGGTCGAGGCCGACTACATCACCTCACCCTTCGTCGGGACCTTCTATCGTTCGTCGACCCCCGAGAGCCCGTCCTTCGTCGAGGTCGGCGGGACCGTCCAGGTCGGCCAGACCCTCTGCATCGTCGAGGCGATGAAGCTCTTCAACGAGCTCGAGGCGGAGTTCCCCTGCGTCATCGAAGAGGTGCTCGTCGAGAACGCTCAGCCGGTCGAGTACGGCGCTCGTCTCTTCAAGGTTCGAAAGCTGTGAGCAAGAAAGAGATCCGCAAGGTTCTCGTCGCCAACCGCGGGGAGATCGCGCTCCGTGTGATCCGAGCCTGTCACGAGCTAGGGATCCGGACGGTCGCGGTCCACTCGTCGATCGACGAGCACGCGCTCCACACTCGCTTCGCGGACGAGGCGGTGTGCATCGGCCCCGGCCCGGCGACGCAGAGTTACCTCAACATCCCGAACATCCTCGCAGCGGCGGAGCTCTCCGGCGCCGACGCGATCCATCCGGGCTACGGCTTCCTCTCCGAGCGGGCTGACTTCGCGGAGATCGTCGGTCGCTGCGGGATGACCTTCATCGGCCCCGGCGCCCAGCACATGCGGGTGATGGGCGACAAGATCGAGGCTCGGGCCTGCGCGGTTCGGGCTGGGGTCCCTATCCTCCCGGGGACTGGGCTCCTCGCCGACGGCGAGGAGGCCCTCGAAGAGGCGACCAGGATCGGCTTCCCGGTGATCCTCAAGGCGTCGGCCGGCGGCGGCGGTCGAGGGATGAAGATCGTTCGTGATCCGGCAAAGCTGATCCAGACGCTCGAGACCGCGCAGGCGGAGGCGGAGGCCTCCTTCGGCTGCGGCGACATGTACATGGAGCGCTACATCGACAGTCCGCGCCATGTCGAGATCCAGGTCGTCGCCGATCGCCACGGCGGTGTGGTCCACCTCCTAGAGCGCGAGTGCTCGATCCAGCGCCGGCACCAGAAGGTCGTCGAGGAGGCTCCATGCTCGGTCTTGAGCGAGAGCGTCCGGAAGGCGATGTGCGAGGCGGCGGTCGGGCTGTGCAAGGCGATCGACTACTACTCGCTCGGCACCGTCGAGTTCTTGCTCGACGGCGACCAGTTCTACTTCATGGAGATGAACACTCGGGTCCAGGTCGAGCACTGCGTCACCGAGATGATCACGGGCGTGGATCTCGTCCAGGAGCAAATTCGGCTGGCCATGGGCGGGCGCTTGGACCACCTTGACCGCCACCATGCGGCGCGGGGGCACTCGATCGAGTGTCGGATCAACGCTGAGGACCCCGTCACGTTCGGCCCGCGCCCTGGGACCATCACCGCGCTTCACTTCCCCGGCGGCTTCGGCGTACGCATCGACAGCCACGTCTACCAGGGGTACAAGGTGTCGCCCTACTACGACTCGATGCTCGCCAAGGTGATCGTGCACGCGGCGGATCGAGACCGCGCCATCCGGCGGATGCGGCGGACCCTCGGCGAGTGTGTGATCGAGGGGATCAGCACCAACCTTCCGCTCCACCGCTGGTTGTTCAAGCAAGAGGCCTTTGTCTCTGGTAAATACGATACTCACTTCCTCGAGGCCTCCATGGACCCGGAGGCCGTTCTCCGTGAAGTCGACCCGTATACGTAGGACGAGACCAGCGGACCTGACGTGCGGACCTGACGTGCGGACCTGACGAGCAGAAAGTCGAGTAGGAGGGGTGGCGTTCAACCGAGAGAGAGCACTGGCGTCTGCCGCCAAGTACGCGGGGCGTGGTCAGCACGACCGGGCGGCCCGCGAGTACCAGGCGATCGTCGAGGCTGACCCGAGCGACATCCGCTCCTGGGTGATGCTCGCGGATTGTCTGGTTCGCGCTGGTGATACCTCTGGGGCGATCGATCGCTTCAGCAAGGTCGCCGACTTCTACGCCGAGAATGACGAGCCGACCAAGGCGATCGCCGTCTACCGGCAGATCCTCAGCCTTGACGCGTCTCGGCTCGACGTCCACCTCAAGATCGCCGAGCGTCTGCACGCGATCGGTCGGACGCCCGACGCGATCGCCACCTACGAGTTTGTCGCTCAGTCGTTCTTCCAGGCCGGCAAGGTCGCGGAGGGGCTCGAGGGCTTCCGCATGGTCGCCGAGCTTGACGTCGGCGCGGTCGCGAAGCGCCTCCGCGTCGCCGAGCTCTACTCCCGTGAGGGCCGCAAAGAGGCGGCGGTCGAGCACTTCCGCCTCGCCGCTCAGCGCCTCCTCGCGAAGAACCGCTACGACGACTACATCCGCGTGGCCGAGCGCCTGCTCTACCACAAGGACGACGACGCGGACATCCTCCGCAGCCTCGCCGAGCTCTACTTGGTGCACGCCAAGGAGCCGCGGCGGGCGCTGATGAAGCTCAACGGTCTCCTCCGGGTCTCGCCGAGCGATCCCCTGGGCCTTGAGCTCCTCGCTGACACCTTTGTCGCCCTTGGCAAGCAGGGCAAGGCGATCAGCGTCGCCGCCGAGCTGGCCAAGGATCTCCGCAAGGGGGACGCCGCCGCGAAGCAAGAGGCGGCGAGGATCCTCAAGAAGGCGCTGGCCTGGAACCCTGAGAGTCCCGACGAGCTGCGCAAGGCGCTGGCTGAGGTCGAGGCCGAAATCTCGGCTCTCGGCGGTGGCGAGCCTGAGGTGCTCATCGACGTCGCTGACGAGCTCGAGGATGATCTCGATCTCGACGTCGATATCGACGAGGACGACGATGACTTCGACCTCGCGGTCGACGAGGAGATCGGCGAGGACGGCTACGACGTGACGATGACGGCGGCGGAGAAGCTGGTCCTCGAGACCCGCGTCTACGTCCGCTACAAGATGTACGAGCACGCGCTCGCCCACATCGACGGGCTCCTCGACAGCGCTCCGAACGATCTCGAGGCGATCGAGCTGCGCGCTGATGTTCTCGATCGGATGGGCCGCCTCGGCGACGCCGCAGATCTCTACGTTCACCTCGCTCAGCTCGTCGGTGAGGCGGACGCGAGCAAGGCGGAGCGCTTCCTCGATCAGGCGGTCGCGCTGGTCCCCGACCACGCGAAGGCGTCGATGATGATGACGACCCTCGAGGCGGTCGGCCGCGGTGGGTCGAGGCGACCCGTGGCGAGCATGCCTGCGGCCGAGCCTGCGCCCAAGCCGGCGGCGAAGGCCGTGCCTGCGAAGCAGGCTGCAGAGGCGAAGCAGGCCGCAGCGGCGAAGCAGGCCGCAGAGGCGAAGCAGGCCGCAGCGGCGAAGCAGGCCGCAGCGGCGAAGCAGGCCGCAGCGGCGAAGCAGGCCGCAGCGGCGAAGCAGGCCGCAGCGGCGAAGCAGGCCGCAGCGACGAAGGCCGAGAGGCCGGCGGGGGCAAGGTCCTCCAAGCCGCTCTTCGGCGGCGGTACGCCGCTCCCCTCGCTCCTGCCCAAGCGTGATCGGACGCCGCTCCCCGGGCGGATAGGGACGCCCTTGCCTGGGCTTCCGCCGCGACGCGAGGTGACGCCGGCGCCTGGGGTGCTGGGCAAGCGCGACGAGGATTCGGGGGCAGAGTCCCCTGTTACGACCGACGATTCAGGGCTGCTCCGGTTCAGCGCGCCCAAGAAGCGTCCACCTCCGCCGCCGCCGGGTCGTGGTCGTCGTCGCCCGTCTGAGGGCCGCGGCAAGGCCCGCGGTCGCGACGACGATGACACCTCGGAGGGCGATTCAGAGGCCTCTAGGGCCCAAGGCAATGAGGGCGAGGGGGTAGAGGAGGTCCTTGAGCTCGACGGGGTCGAGCTCATCGAGGCCGACGAGCTCGAGCTGGTCGAGGGCGATGAGGAGCCGACGGGTGAGGCCGCGGACTCTGGTGGTCAGTCCGCGGTGGACGCTGTCCAAGAGCGAGAGCAAGACGCTCCTGCCGCTGAGAACGAGCCGTCCGAGGTCGAAGGCGCGGTCGAAGCCGATGGCGACGAGGAGCCGAGTCGTCCGAGGCTCGGCTTCCTGCCGACTCGGGGACGCTCCTCGCGTCGATTGCGTCGGCGTGAGTCGGGGACGAGCGCTTCGATCCTCCCCGACGGTGACGCGGCTTCAGCGGAGCTGGCGACAGATTTGGCGACAGATTTGGCGACAGATTCGGCGACAGCTTCGGCGACGGACTCGACAGACGCCGAGGAGAGCCAAGAGGTCAAGGACGCGACCGGCCAAGGCGAGGGCGCTGAGGCTGGGCGGAGCGATTCTTCGGGCGAGAGCGCCGATGCTGGTCCTTCGGGCGTCCTGGAGACCGACGCCAGCGGCGCGGGCTCAGGTTCGGGGGAGGGCTCAGGTTCGGGTGAGGACTCGATCCGTGAGGCCTCTGCTGACGCGGACGCAGACGTTGCTGATGTTGGCGAGTCGAGCGAGGCCGCCGGCGCGTCGGAGATCGTCGACGAGGGGCAGGCCGAGACGGTCGCGCCCGTAGAGAGCGGCGAAGGCGAGGCGCCCGCGGAGAGCAGCGAAGACGAGGCGGTCGCAGAGGGGGCAGAGCCCGCAGAGGGGGCAGAGCCCGCTACTGTCGAGGTCGCAGAGGCGGTAGAGCCCGCAGAGCCCGCAGAGGGGGCAGAGCCCGCAGAGGGGGCAGAGCCCGCAGAGGGGGCAGAGGTCGCAGAGGGGGCAGAGCCCGCAGAGCCCGCAGAGGGGGCAGAGCCCGCAGAGGGGGCAGAGCCCGCAGAGGGGGCAGAGCCCGCAGAGCCCGCAGAGGGGGCAGAGCCCGCAGAGGGGGCAGAGCCCGCAGAGGGGGCAGAGCCCGATACTGTCGAGGTCGCAGAGGCGGTAGAGCCCGCAGAGGTGGAGACTATCGAGGTCGCAGACGCGACAGCGGCGGTCGAAGCTGCGCAGAGCGTTGAGCTCGGGAGCCGCGACGAAGATGTTGAGGCCCCGGAGATCGCCGCTGGGCCGACCGAGAGCTCCGACGATGACGATGACGATGACGATGAAGAAGAAGAGGCTGCGGTCGGGGACGCGGAGAGTGACGAGGCGGTAGAGAGCGCCGAGGCTGCACAGGAGAGCGAGGCCGAGGCCAGCGGGCTCGCGGATGTCGACGCTGTCGACGACGAGGGCTCGAGCGAGGGTGCCGATGAGGTGGGCCCGAGCGAGGACGCAGAGGCCCTTGAAGAGCCCGCCGCGAAGTACCCGAAGCTGCAGGAAGAGCTCGAAGAGCTCCTCTTCTTCATCAACCAGGGCTTCGACGACGACGCCGCGGTCGCCTACGTGGAGCTTGTCGGGCGTTACCCGGGACATCCCGCGCTGGAGCCCTACGCCGAGCGCTTCGCATCGCTCGAGGAGCCCGCCGAAGAGGCGGCCGCGCCGGTCGTGCTCGGCGATGAGGGCGCGGAGCAGGAGCTCTTCCCCGAGGACAGCGACGAGCCCCTCGAGGCGCCGGTCTTCGACTTCGAGGAGAACGATGAGGAGGACGACTTCCTCTCCTCGATCTTCGACGAGGAGCCGTCGAAGCCGGCGAAGGCCAAGTCCAAGGACCCGCCGCGCGCTCGCGCCGAACTCGAGGGCCACGCCGACGCGCGCACCCTCTTTGATCTCGGCACCGCCTATCGCGAGATGGGCCTGATCGACGATGCGCTCGCCCAGTTCCGGGCGGCGTCGCGGGACGGCGATTGGAAGGCGCGCTCGCTGGTGATGATGGCTAGCCTCCGCCTCTATCGCGGTGAGCTGCCCGAGGCGATCGCCGATCTCGAGGAGGCCGTGGCCTTCGCCGTGAACGACGATGAGCGGAGCGAGGCTCGCTACGAGCTCGGCGTCATCTACCAGGTGATGGGGGAGACTGAGAAGGCGATCGCCGCCCTCGAGGCGGTGAACCCCGGCTATCGCGATCGTGATGATCGTCTCGCAGCGCTCGCTGACGGCTAGCCGGAGGTCTGCAGGTGTGGGGCGGGTGAGGGCGCATAGGCGCGCCCTGCGCAGCTTTCCTGCGATCGTCGCTTGAGAACGGTCGCGCGCTCTGTTACAGCAGGCGCCCCGACAAAGCGACGACGATGGAAAGCCAGATCGAAAAGATCAGTGCGGTCGAGTACCGCGTTCGTGTGGAGATCCCCTGGGAGACCGTGTCGCCGCGGCTCAACGCCAAGCTGCGTGATCTCCGTAAGAAGGCGCGACTCCCGGGCTTCCGCCCAGGGAAGGTGCCGCAGCCAATGCTCGAGCGCCTCTTTGGCAAGAGCGTCCGTGAGGAGCTCGCTCGCGAGTTGGTCGACGAGACCTTCCAGGACGCGGTCGTGAAGCACTCGAAGGTGCCGCTGACCCAGCCAGCCCTCGAGAACAACGATCTCGGTCGCGGTCGCGCCTTCACCTACTCGGCGCGCTTTGAGGTGCCGCCGGAGATCGAGCCGACCAACTACACCGGCGTGCCGGTTCGTCGTCGTCCTGCGATCGTCGACGACGCCAAGGTTGAGGAGCGCCTCAAGGCGAAGCAGGAGGAACTCACGGAGATCCAACCGCTCCCCGAGGACATCGAGCGGACCAGCACCGAAGACGGTGATGTCTGGACCGTCGACATCGAGGGGGCCATCGGTACCACTCGGATCTCCCGCAAGGACGCGCAGATCACCGTCGGCGATTCGAACTCGGAGATCGTCCCTGGTCTTCTCGACATCATCGGTGCGCTAGCGCTCGCCGATGTCGGCAGCACCCGTGAGGTCCGCTTCTTGCCGACCCAGGAGCGTCTCCGCACCGACCTTCGCGGTCAGGAGGCTGTGTTCACCCTCGGCTACCGTGAGGTCCGCCGTCGGGTTGTCCCCGTCCTCGATGATGAGTTCGCCCGCGACACCGGCGATGCCGAGAGCATCGACGAGCTGCGCTCCAAATACGCCGACTCCGTCAAGGAGGAGGACCAGGAGCAAGCCGAGCACGAGGCCCGTCAGCGCCTCGTCGAGACGATCCTCGGCGACAACGACTTTGAGGTCGCGCCTTCGCTGGTCGCCCGCGAGGTCGAGGCCCAGGTGGATCTCTTCAAGCGTCAGCTCGCCCAGCAGGGACTCGATCTCGCCCGTGTCGGCATGACCGAGGCTGCTGTCGGCAACCAGATGCGCCCGCAGGCGCTCTTCAACGTCAAGGCGTTCCTCCTCCTCGATGCGATCGGCAAGGCCGAGGAGATCACCTTCACGGAGGAAGAGGTCGACGAAGAGCTGAAGAACATGGCCGCCGAGGGCAACCAGAACGTCGACCGGATGCGGGCGACGATGGAGAAGAACGGCCAGCTCCTGCTCCTCCGGGCGCAGATTCGGGAGTCGAAGATCCTCGACTTCCTGATGGAGAAGGCGGAGGTCACGGAGGCGCCGGATCCGGCGCCCGAGGCCGACGATGCCGCGGAGACCGCGGAGGCCGACGCCGCCGGCGCTGCGGACGAGAGCGCCTCCTAGGGGCGCGGGGTCCGTGTGATTTTGGCCACCAAAACTCGGCCGCTACGTCACCGTAGCGAGCCGACAGCTTGAGTGAAAGAGGGCGGGCGCGCGAGCGGGCGCCTTCTTTATTCGTGGGCTCCCCGGCCCTTGCATCACCGGGCGGTGCCCGTCACCATACCTGCCAGAGACTTCAGCGGAGACCCCAATGAACGGAAGGAAGAGCGACGACGTCATGACGACGCCGATGGCCAACATCCCCTTTGTGATCGAGCAGACTCACCGCGGCGAGCGCTCATGGGACATCTACAGCCGCCTCCTGAAGGACCGGATCATCTTTCTGGGGACTCCGGTCAACGATCAGGTGGCGAACGTCATCATCGCCCAGCTCCTCTTCCTCGAGTCTGAGGATCCCGAGAAGGACATCACCCTCTACATCAACTCCCCCGGCGGGGTTGTCACTGCAGGGCTCGGGATCTACGACACGATGCAATACGTCCGGCCGAACGTCGCGACCTACTGCATGGGACAGGCGGCGTCGATGGGGGCTCTCCTCCTCGCTGGCGGCGCGCCGGGCAAGCGCTTCGCCCTGCCCAACGCGCGGATCATGATCCATCAGCCGAGCGGCGGTGCTCAGGGACAGGCGACGGACATCGAGATCCAGGCCGCCGAGATCCAGCGCTTGAAAAAGATCCTCAACAAGATCCTCGCCGAGCACAGCGGACAGGATGTCGAAGGCATCCTCCGCGACACCGAGCGAGACAACTTCATGGACGCCGCGACGGCCAAGAAGTACGGCCTGATCGACGAGGTGCTCGTTCGCAAGAGCACAGCGAGCGACGGTACATAGATGAGCACGAAGCGTGACACCAACGGCAACCTCAGCTGCTCCTTCTGCGGAAAGAGCCAGAAAGAGGTCAAGAAGCTGATCGCAGGGCCCTCGGTCTATATCTGCGATGAGTGCATCTCGCTCTGCAACGACATCCTCGCTGAGGAAGTCCAGAAGGAGGAGCGCTCCGATCGTGGGGGGAAGATCCCGAAGCCCAAGGAGATCCGCGAGATCCTGGACGACTACATTATCGGCCAGGAGATCGCGAAGAAGGTCATCTCCGTCGCGGTCTACAACCACTACAAGCGGATCAACGCCAAGCAGAGCCCGGACGATCCGGAGCTGCAGAAGAGCAACATCATGCTCCTGGGCCCGACCGGCTCGGGCAAGACGTTGCTCGCCCAGACGCTCGCGCGGATCCTCGATGTTCCCTTCGCGATCGCCGACGCGACCAGCCTGACCGAGGCCGGCTATGTCGGCGAGGACGTCGAGAACATCATCGTCTCGCTCCTGCAAAACGCCGACCACGACGTCGAGCGGGCGCAGCGTGGGATCATCTACATCGACGAGATCGACAAGGTCGCACGCAAGGGCGAGAACCCGTCGATCACGCGCGATGTCTCCGGTGAGGGCGTCCAGCAAGCGCTGCTCAAGATCCTCGAGGGCACGGTCGCCAGCGTTCCCCCCAAGGGCGGCCGCAAGCACCCGCAGCAGGACTTCCTGCAGGTCGACACGACGAACATCCTCTTCATCTGTGGCGGCGCCTTCGCGGGGCTCGAGAGCATCATCGAGCACCGCGTCTCGAACAAGACGATGGGCTTTGGCACTGAGCTCCACACCAAGAAGGAGCAGCGCCACTGGGAGCTGATCCAGCAGGTGCAGAGCGAGGACCTGATGAAGTTCGGGCTTATCCCCGAGTTCATCGGCCGTCTTCCCGTCATCGCCCCGCTGCATGAGCTCGACGAGGTCGCCCTGATGGCGATCCTCACCAAGCCGAAGAACGCGCTGGTCAAGCAGTATCAGCGCCTCCTGGCGATGGACGGGGTCACCCTCAAGTTCACCGACGACGCTCTGCGGGCGATCGCCGAGAAGAGCCGGGCGCAGAAGGCCGGCGCACGTGGGCTGCGGACGATCCTCGAGCGGGCGATGCTCGACGTCATGTACGAGATCCCGAGCGCGGGGAACATCCGCGAGGTCATCGTCAACGACGAGTGCATCAGCGGCGGCAAACAGCCAGTGCTGGTCTTCGCCGCGAACAGCGATGAGCCAAAGAAAGAGGCGAGCTAGGCCTCCAGCTGGCTCTTTTTGAGGGCAGACGGTGAGGGCGCTTGGGTACTCCCGAGCGCCCTTCTTCGTTCATCGGCCTCTCATCGGCCTCTCATCGGCCTGACCTCGTCGCGACGACGAGATAGCAGTCCAGGGCGACCGCTGGGCGTTCGACCGCGCCGTCCTTGAGCCGAGCGCCATAGGCCTCGTCATCGCCGGTGCAGAGCGCCGCGGCGAGGCGGCCCGACTCGCCGAGGTCGTGAGAAGGCTAGTGCTGGAAGGTGTCGACGCTGAGCTTGCCGCCGCCGGTGACCTTGGCCTCGGCCCTGCGGGCGTCGCCAAGCCCGTCGGTCCTGAGCACCCACATCTCGCGGGTGCCGACGACATCGTCGCTCTCACGGGCGTGGATCTGGATCCGGTTGTTCCCGGGGGTCAGCGGGATCTCGGCGAGGAAGTCGAGCTTGCCGCTTTTGGGGTCGGCCGCGGCCTTGTAGAAGACCTTCTCGCGGTGACCGAAGAGGTTTCGCGAGGGATTGTGGACGGTGATGAAGACGTCGCGGACGGCCTGCTGATCGTTGGCGACCCCCTCGATCCGAACGCTGTCGCCGGCGACCTGGGTGACCTGATCTTTGAGGGTGACGGTCGGCGGGCTGACATCGAGCACGTCGACGACCTTGGTCGCCGAGGCGCCGGCGCGGCCGCCCTTCGTGAGGGCCTCGGACCTGGCGAAGGCGACATAGCCGGGGGCGAGCTGGACGCGGTGCCAGCCGCCGTCACCGTCGCCGAGGAGACGCATCGTCGCGCCCGTCTCGGCGTGAGCGATCACCCTCGGGGTGCCGATCGGTGAGGCGTAGAGGTCGACCGGGCCAGAGGCCTTGAGGGCGCCCTTGGACTTCTCAAAATTGACGGTGCTCTCGCTGAGCGGGAAGGCGAGCTTGTCGCCGAGACTGACGCCGATCTTGGCGTCGCTGACGGAGAGCTGGAGGCCTGCCTCGCCCTTGTCGGGGGTCTTGCGGACCTCGAAGTCGAGATCGACGACCCGCGAGTCACCCGGGGCGAGCTCCTTGATGTTCTCGCGACCGGTGTGGAGGAAGACCGCGTCGCCGCTGAGGTTGCGGAGGTTGACCCAGGTGTCGAGCGCCTTGCCCTCGCCCATGTTGGTGACGTGGACCCGCAACCTGACCCGCTCGCCGAGCTGGAGGGCGCCGTCGCCGTTGCCCTTGATCTTGCCGCCGACGGCGGGGTCATCGATGAGCTGATAGCCGTAGGCGAAGTTCGGGCGGGCGAGCCCCTCGGAGGAGATCCGGAGGGAGGTCTTCGAGCCTGGGGCGACCGCGGCCCCGTAGGCTTCGTGGACCTGGAGGTCGACCTCGTCGGTCCGCGAGAACTCGTGCTCGGAGATCGAGAGCTTGAGGGTCGCGGTCTTGGTCTCGCCGGGGTCGACGCGGCCGACGACGAACTCTCGCTCGTCGAGGTAGGAGTAGTCGCTGTCGGAGATCGCTCGGACCTGGAAGGCTGGGGCGTCGCCCTTGTTGGTGATCGAGAGGGTGAGCACCCCCGACTCGCCGCCGCGGAAGAGGTTGCTCGGCTTGTCGGTCTTGACCGAGACCTGGAGCTTGGCGGCCTTGCCGGCCTCGGGCTTCGCGCCTGCGCTCCAGTCGATCCCGCGGGCGCCGAGGGAGCGGGCGATGTTGGTCGCCTCCTCCTCGGCCTTCTTGCTGACGAAATCGTCTAGCTGGTCGAGGATCCCGTCACGGCTGGAGGAGGGCGCCCAGGCGACGAGGTCGCGGGCGAGCCGGATCTCCGGGTCCTCGAGGGCGGTCTCGGCGTCGGCGTCACCGTCGACGAGCGGACGTCGACGCGGGGTCTCGTCCTTCTTTTTGCCCTTGGTCTCGGGGGTGATCGAGCCGTAGGAGAGGAAGTGCAGGGGGCCGGCGGCGATCTTCTGCGAGGCGTCGACCTTCTTGTTGGTCAGGCGAGAGGCGAGCGCCTCTTCGCGGACGAGGTCGAAGCGCTTGCGGCCGTGGTAGGCGACGTACTCCTCGCCGACGTAGACCGGGATGGTCTCGAGGTCAGGGCTGACGCCGACCGATTGGATCGAGATGTCGCCCGGGGTCAGGTACTGGGCGATCGTCAGCTTGAGCGCGAGCTCCTTGTCGCCGACCTTGCGATCGTTGAGCACCTGGACCGAGCCCTTGCCGAAGCTGCGGCGACCCATGAGGACAGCGCGGCCGAGGTTGCGCAGGGCGCCGGCGACGATCTCGGTCGCGCTCGCGGAGCCCTGGTCGACGAGGACGACGAGCGGCAGGTCGGGGAAGTCGTAGCGACCGTCGGCGCGCATCTCGTCGCGGGGCGAGGAGGGCCCGACGGTCGAGACGATGGTCCCCGAGGAGAGGAACGCGTCGGCGACCTCGACCCCCGCGGTCAGGAGCCCGCCAGGGTTGTCGCGCATGTCGAGGACGACACCTCGCACGCCCTCGCGCTCGAAGTCCTGGAGCTTGGCCCGGACCTCCTTGCCGGTGGTCTGGGAGAAGTTGCGGTTGAGCTGGAGGAGCCCGACCTTGATCGCGTTGCCCTTGGGGTCGGTCGCTGGGAGGACGGTGCCGATGACCGAGTCGAGGGTGATCTTGTCGCGGGTGACCGAGAGCTTCTTCGGCTTGTCGCTGCCCTCGCGGCGGACCCAGACGCCGACGGCGGTCCCCGGGGCCCCGCGCAGGCGTTCGACCGCCTCGGAGAGGCTCATCGTCACGGTCGACTCCTCGTCGATCTGGACGATCCGGTCGGCGGCCTTCATCCCGACCTTGTCGGCCGGGGTCCCGTCGATCACCCGGATCACCGTGATCTTGCCGTCGCGCATGCCGACCTCGATGCCGAGGCCGCCGAACGAGCCCTTCGTGCTCGTCCGCATCTGCTCAAAGTCCTCGGGGCGGAGGAGGTTGGAGTGGGGGTCGAGGGTCGCGAGGACCCCCTCGACGATCGCGTACTCCGCCTGGCGCAGACCGTCGTCGTCGAGCTCGGCGTGCTCGCGGACGAAGCGGAAGACCTCGCGCAGGCGCTTGCCGACGGTCCAGACCGCGACGATGTCGCTGACCTTGAACTCCTTTTCGTGGGTGCCGACGCGGACGCGGACACGGCCGGGCTTTTCGAGGTCGCCGATCGGCTCCACGAGCACCTGGGGGATCGCCTGCTCGAGCCCCTCGAGGCCGGCGATCGCCATCTTCAGCGGGTCGATCCGCTCGGGCTCGACGTAGTACTTGGCGACGTTGAAGAGCGTCCAGTCGAGCACCCGGAGCTCGGTCGCGTTGTAGCTGTTGTCTAGGCGGGCGAAGCTGTGGAGATCGCCCGCGGGAGTTCTCGCCTGGGTGTCGCCGGCGGCGGTCAGACCGAGGGCCAAGAGGAGGGCGCCGAAGAGGACCGCTGGGGTCGAAGCTGTGCCTTGCCGGGGATTTTTGCGCGCGCTCACGGGGGCTTAGTCTATCGGCGAGAGGGGGCGGGGGCCACCTTGTGGGCGCGGAGCGCCACGAATCGCCGGATGGCGCCACCTGGCGGGCCTATCCCGGGAGGAGCGGGCGGGCTTACCGTTTGCCTTTCATGGACGTACACTGCGCTCGGCATGGCGAAGCGCAAGCGCAGCGGCGCAGAGGACGTGCGCCGAGAGGGCGACGACGTCGTCGAGGTTCTCCCGAAGGGGGAGCAAACGGCGGATTTTGAGGGCGAGCTCGACGAGGGGCAGGACGCCGACGAGGACGGCGCTGGCGCCGAGGCGCTCGAGGAGGTCGAGGTCGTCAGCGACGACGAGCTCGAGGCGCTCGAGAGCGCGATCGTCCGCCGGGGGGCTGCGAAGTCCTCGTCGAAGGCGCCGGCGAGCACGACGGCGCTCGCCCGCCGCGATCCGATGGCGGCCTACATGGCCGAGGTCCGGCGACACTCGCTCCTGACCCGCGAAGAGGAGTACGAACTCGCGGTGCGCTGGGTCGAGGATGGCGACACCGAGGCGGCGAAGGAGCTCGTCACCTCGAACCTCCGCCTCGTCGTCAAGATCGCCCACGACTACCGCCGGGCCCATCAGAACATCCTCGATCTGGTCCAGGAGGGGAACGTCGGCCTGATCAAGGCGGTGCAGAAGTTCGACCCGTACCGCGGGGTGAAGCTCTCCACCTACTCCGGCTGGTGGATCAAGGCGTACATCCTCAAGTACATCCTAAACACCTGGCGCTTGGTTAAGATCGGCACGACGCAGAACCAGCGCAAGCTCTTCTTCAACCTCCGCAAGCAGCGGGCCGCGCTCAAGGCCGCAGGGATCGATCCGACGCCGGACAAGATCGCCGAGGCGCTCGACGTCTCGACCGCCGAGGTGATCGAGATGGAGCGGCGGATGGGCTCTCCCGATCAGTCGCTGAACGCCCCGCTCAGCGCCGATGACGGTGACGGCGGGCGGACGCGGATGGACCTCCTCGAGGACGCTGGCGCCGATCCGGCCGCCGACGTTGAGCAGAGCGAGTTCAAGAATCTCCTCAAGGACAAGCTCGAGACCTTCGGCGCGACCCTGAGCGGGCGGGAGCTCGAGATCTTCAGCGACCGGCTGATGGCCGACGAGCCGGTGACCCTGCAGGAGCTCGGCAGCCGCTGGGGGGTCAGCCGTGAGCGGGCGCGTCAGCTCGAGAAGCGGATGGTGCTCCGCCTGCGCAAGTTCCTCAAGCAGGAGCTGGGCGACGCGGTGGACATCGCCCTCGGGCACGAGGGCGCTTGAGCGGTACGCTCGTCCTCGTCGGTACGCCGCTCGGCAACCGCGACGATCTCTCGCCGCGGGCGAGAGAGGCGATCCTGAGCGCGGACCTCCTGCTCTGCGAGGACACGCGCTCACCCCTGCGCCTCCTCGGCGAGGAGGGCAGCGCCCTGCCGAAGCGGATCTCCTGCTTTGTCGCCAACGAGGGCGGGCGTGTCGGCCTTCTCCTCGAACGGCTAGAGCGCGGTGAGCGGGTCGTCTACGTCAGCGAGGCCGGGATGCCGGTCTGGAGCGATCCCGGCGACAAGCTGGTCCGCGCGGTGGTCGAGGCCGGCTTTGACGTCGATGTGATCCCGGGGCCGACGGCGGCCGCGACGGCGCTCTCGCTCTCGGGCTTCGCCGCCGCGGATGTTCGCTTCCTCGGCTTCCCCCCGCGCGGCGGACGGGCGCGGGCGGAGCTCCTGGAGCGGCTCGGCTCGGAGAGCGCCGCGGTGATCTTCTACGAGGCGGGCAACCGGACGGCGGAGCTGGTCCGGGACCTCGCACGTGCGCTGCCCGATGCGGAGAGCCGCGAGATCGTCGTCGCCCGCGAGCTGACCAAGCTCCATCAAGAGGTGATCCGAGGTCGCGTCACGGAGCTCGCGGCTCGGCTCGACGGCTCGCTTCGGGGCGAGGTCACCGTCGTTGTCGGGGGCGCGTCGCCTCGGGAGGGGGAGAACGTCGATCCGGCCCGGGCCGCCGCGCTGGCGCTCTGGCAGGCGCTGCAGGACCCGGACTTGAAGCCGCGGCAGAAGGCGAAGCGGGTCGCGGAGCTGACCGGGCTCGACGCTCGCGAGGTCTACGGGGCGCTCTCTCGAAGCGCGTCTCGCTGACCGTCGCGAGGGGGGCGGCTCTCTCGAAGCGCGTCTCGCTGACCGTCGCGGGTCGTCGCGAGGGTGGAGCGAGGGCCCGCGGTCGTCGGCGTCGCTCTGGCAGGCGCTGCAGGACCCGGGCTTGAAGAGCTGACCGGGCTCGACGCTCGCGAGGTCTACAAGGCGCTCTCTCGAAGCGCGTCTCGCTGACGATCACGGGTCGTCGCGAAGGGTGGAGCGAGGGCGCCGAGGTCATCCGCGTCGTCCTGGCGCACGGCATCTTCGGGGCGTCGCCTCGTCTGCGTACGGGCAGAAATTCTAGAACCTCCAAAGCTCGGCCCTGGGGAGCACCAGCTCTGGGGCGAAGCTCTGGGGCGAAGACCTGCGTCGAGAACGTCGGCGGGACCCTGCCAGGCTCGGGGGCAGAGCCGACTTGGACGCTCGCGCCGAGGAGGCTCCTGGCCGATGGGCCAGGTAGGACGCGAGAGCTGTGAATGAGCAGCTCCCAGACGCAGGAGACCCCCGCTGCCTGTTGGTAGCGAGGGTCTTGTCTGTCGCGGCTGTTGCCGCCTCGATCCGCCGACTAGGGGCCTAGAAGGTCAGGAGGAAGCGGAAGTAGCCGGTGACGCTCCAGACGTCGTCGACGAGGTAGCGGCGGCCGACGTTGTCGATGACGTCGCGGCGGACCGGGTTGACCTCGACGGTGTTGGCGTCGACCCGCTCGGGGTCACCGCCGGCGCTCGCGCTGGAGTCACCGCGACCGGCCATCGTGATGAAGTGCCGGGTGTTGGTCATCGCCTGGACGCCGAAGTTCAGCGAGGCGAACTTGCTGAGCTGGGCGTTGAGGCCGCCGCGGATCCCGAAGGTCGCGTAGTCCTGGAGGTCGGTGATGCCGTTGAAGCTCTGGCAGCCCGGCGAACCACCGTTCTCGATGTAGTTCGGATCCTCGGGGTTGCCCTTCGCGTACTGGGCGACGCGGTTGATGTCCTGCTGGGTGCAGGCGCCCGAGCCGGGATCCGAGGTGCCGACCAGCGCGGGGCTGTCGGAGAGGAGCTCCCAAGCCTCGCTGTAGCCGCGGCCGTTGTAGCGGAGCTGCGCGAGACCGCGGAGCTCGACCGCGACCTTCTGCGACTTCGCCTTGCGCTCGAAGGGCACGATCTCGGTGCCAAAGGAGAAGCCGAGGAGCGACTGCGGGTTGACCTTGCTCTGCGAGCCGGTGCTGGTGAAGTTTCGGAACTCCGTGTTGCCAGCGCGGATGCCCTGGTACCAGTAGGCCGTAAAGAAGGGGTCGAGGAAGCGGTAGCGCCGCGAGAGCGCGGTCCAGACCCCGAGCTCGTGAACGCCACGGCCGACCCGATGATTGCCCGCGGGATCATCGTTGATGATGTCGCGGGTGAAGGTCATCGGCTTGCCGACGGCGAAGCGACCCTCGAGCCCGAGGATCCAGGTCGGCATGTGCGAGAGGCGCTCCTGATTCAGGAGGCCAAACTTCAGGCCGACGTGGACCTGATCGACACCGCGACGGGTCGGACCCTTAAAGATCGTCTCCGTGTCGCCGCCGCCGAATTGGCCGTAGGGATCCGACGTGTTGGTCGCGTCGAAGCCGTCACGGGGGATGATCCCGTCACGGATCGAGGTCGAGTTCCCGTGGTTGACGCAGGTCGCGACCGGGTTTGTCGAGTTGACCTGATCGGCGTAGATGCAAGGGTCAGCCTCCTGGTCGAACGAGTAGGCCCGATTGTCGCTGACCACCACCGGCAAAGCCGCGTAGATCGCGATGTCCTTGTAGAGCCCGATCTCGAGCTTTGGCAGGACGGTGTGCCGTTGCTGCCTGTAGAGCAGATCACGGGCGATGTGGTTGGTGGCACCATCACTCCATTCACGAAGGATGGCCGCCTTTTTGAACTCGAAGTCGTAACCGACGCCGAAGTGGAGATCGAAGGGGTTGCCCTCGTCAAAAGAGCTCGCCACTCGGGTGACCTCGGCCGCCTGTGACGTCGTCGAGATCCCGAGGAAGAGGCCCACAACGGGCAGCAAGCCGCAAACTTTCCGCATTTGGAGCACCTCAAGAGGGAGTCGCTGCACGCTACCAGCGCGGTGGCGCATGCGTCAACATTCCGGGGGGGTGTCCAGCGGGCGAGACGGCGCGGTTGGACGGGCTTTTGCGGTCGCTTCGGGGCGTCGCAAGGGGGTTGATGCGCGGTCGCGGGCGTCGATTTTTCAGTCCGTTGGGTGAGTGATCACCCTCCAGATCGGGCCGCGATCCCGCCTGGGAGCGCTCGTCCGCGAAGATCGTGCGAGTCGCGCTCATGTGCTGCTCTTCGGTTCGTCCGCCGTCTCGCGGAGACCGAGCTCTTTCATTTTAGATTGTAGAGAACGTCGGCTGATCCCAAGAAGTCGGGCGGATCGCGTGACGTTACTGTCGGTCTTGCCGAGGGCGTCGGAGATCAGCGCCTCCTCGACCAGGCGCGAGCCAGCGCGCACGGCCTCCTTGAGATCAAGGCCCAGCATCGACAGCGGGAGGCGGAGGTAGCGGGGCTCCCCTTGGCCCTCATCGGCCTCGTCTGCCGGGCTAGCGCCCCCATCAGCCCCTTCGGAGCTGTAGGACTCGGGGAGATCGCCGACGTCGATCATCGCCCCAGAGGCGAAGAGGACCATCCGCTCGATCAGATTCTCGAGCTCGCGGATGTTCCCGGGCCAGCGGTAGTGCTCGAGCGCGGCGAGGGCCGCCGAGGTGATCCCGGACACTTCCTTGCCCAGACGCTCGTTGCAGCGGTGGATGAAGTGCTCGATCAGGAGGGGGAGATCCTCGATCCGCTCGCGCAGCGGCGGAAGATGGATCGGCACGACGTTGAGCCGGTAGTAGAGATCCTCGCGGAACGAGCCCTCCTTGACCGCCTCTTCGAGGTTGCGGTTGGTCGCCGCGACCAGGCGGACGTTGACCCGGAGGGTCTTCACCCCGCCGACGCGCTCGAATTCGGACTCCTGGATCGCGCGCAGGAGCTTTACTTGAGTCTCCTTGGGGATCTCGCTGACCTCGTCGAGGAAGAGGGTGCCGCCGTCGGCGAGCTCAAAACGCCCCGGCCGCGAGGAGATCGCCCCGGTGAAGGAGCCGCGCTCATGGCCGAAGAGCTCGCTCTCGACGAGGCCGCTGGGGATCGCGGCGCAGTTGACCCGGATAAAGGGTTGGTCCGAGCGGGGAGATCCCAGGTGGAGCGCCCTGGCGACCAGCTCCTTGCCGGTGCCGCTCTCGCCGGTGATCAGCACGGTCGAGGGGCTGGCGGCGACCGTGCCGACGATCTCGCGGATCGTCGCGATCGCCGGCGAGCGGCCGACCATGCCTGCATGCACGCAGGGGTCGCTGCTCTCTGGGGCGTCGGCGGCCTGGGGATCGTCGTTGTCGGGGCGGGTCAACGAGGGGCCGGAGCGTTCGCGGGTGGCGCTCGCCTTCTCGACGACCTGGTGGATCTGATCGCGGTCGAAGGGCTTTTCCAGGTAGTCGAAGGCGCCGAGCTTGACCGCCTCGACCGCGGAGTCGACGGTGCCGTGGGCGGTCAAGAGGATGACCGGCAGGTTGGGCTCCTGGACCGCGAGGGCCTTGAGGAGGCCGATACCGTCGAGGTTGGGCATTCGCAGGTCGGTGATGACGACGTCGAAGGTCTTCGGCGGCGAGGCCCGGACCCGGGCGAGGGCCGCCGCGCCGTCGACCTCGGCGTGGACCTCGTAGCCCTGTTGGCGTAGGAGGGCCCCCAGCACCTTGCGTAGGTTGGGTTCATCGTCGACGAGGAGAATTCTGGGCTGCGGCTTGGACACGTGGGACCGATACGTCGGTGATGGTTTCAAAAGGGTCTAGGAGGCCGGGCGGGGCTCAACCGGGAGGACGACCGTGAACTGGGCTCCGCCGTCCTCGGGCGTGCTGACCTCGATCGTGCCCCGGTGATTCTCCACGATTCTCTGGCTGATGGGCAGGCCGAGGCCAGTGCCCCCGCTCTTGGTCGTGTGAAAAGGCACAAAGAGGTTGGTGAGGGTGTGCGCGGAGAAGCCCGGGCCGTTGTCGCGGACCGTGCAGATCACCGCGTCTCCGCTCGGCAGTCCGCGGGGGCGGACGCCGAGGCTGATCCGGACGATCCCGGGGGGATCGAGGGCCATCACCGCGTCGATCGCGTTGCGGACGAGGTTGAGGAGGACTTGGCGGAGCGCGTCGTCATCGCCGCGGACCTGGGGGAGGAGCGGCGGCGCGGGGGCGAGGACGACCCTGTCGCGCGCCTCTTCGCCGATCAAGCGGACCGTCGCCGCGACGACCTCGGCCATGTTGACCCCCGAGAGCTCTCCTTTAAAGGGACGGGAGTAGCGGAGGAATTGGGTGACGACCCGGTTGAGGCGGGCGACCTCCTCGACGATCACCTCGAGGAACTCGCGGGTGTCGGGGTCGACCTTGGTGACGGCGGGTTTGACGAGATCGACGGCGCCCTTGATCGCGCCGAGCGGGTTGCGGATCTCGTGAGCGAGGCCGGCGGCCATCTCTCCGAGGGCTGCGAGGCGCTCGCGCTCCTTGCGTTGCTCGTAGACCGCCGAGTTTTGGATCATGACGGCGGCCTGAGCGACGACCCCTTCGAAGAGCTCGACCTCTTCGCGGGAGAAGGGCTCCAAGAGGCGCTCGTCGTCGACGAAGAGAACGCCGAGGAGCTCCGGGCCGAGATCGTCGTGCTCATCGTCCTGCGCCCGGCGGAGGATCGGCAGGGCCAGGCCGGCGCCGATCGAGAGGAGAATCTCCAAGATCTCATCGAGCTCGGCCTGTTGTTCGCGGTCGGCCCGGACGCGCTCACGCTCGACGACGTCGCGGAGGAGAGGACCGCGGGTCCGGAGCCGCTCGAGCAGGGGGCGCCGGGTGATCGGGTCGAGGCGGACGACGGGCATCGGCCCAACGTGTCCGCGGAGGACTAGGGCGCCTGTCCGATCGACCAGATAGATCGAGGTCCTCGTGACACGGTTTGAGGTCTCGAGGTTGTCGACGATCACCTTGACCATCTCGCCGGGGTCGATGACGTTGACTAGGCGGAGGCGGAGACCGCCGAGGATCGCCCGCAGCGCGGTCCGGTCGCGGAAGAGCCAGCCCTCGATCCGCCGCTCAAACTCGTTGCGCATCGGGTCCATCAGGACGAGCACCGCGAAGGAGGCGACGAGGATGTTGAAGAGCTGGAGCGAGCGGTAGCCGTCGAGGGTCGAGGGCACCCACAGGAGGAGGAGCGAGAAGACGGCGGAGACGACGATCACCAGCGCCGTCATGCTGGCGATCCGGCCGGCGATCTCCGGCAGGTCGAGGAGGCGCTCGCGGACCAGGGTCTGGGCGACGAAGTAGAGGTAGACCGCCGTGACGATCGGGCCGATCGCCGGGATCCCCGGAGAGCCGAGGGCGAGGGCGATCAGCGAGGCGATAAAGAGGTAGCGCAGGCGGGGGGCCACCGCCGTGCCGGCTGCGGCCCGGGCCGCGCGCCACATCCGGCTGGTCGCGAAGAGGAGTCCGCCGATGACGTAGGTCTTGAGGGCGATCCGCTCGACCAGCCAGGCGGGCTCGCTGGTGATCTCTGGGAAGAGGAGGGCGCCGGTCTGGGCGATCAGGAGCAGCGAGAGCAGCGGTCCCTGGACCAAGCGGGCCCGCTGTCCAGCCTCGACCCCGGGGACAAAGCGCGAAAAGGTCCGATCGGCGGTCCAGGGCAGGAAGAGGGAGATGATCTCCGCCAACCACTGAAAGAAGGTCCGCAGCTCGGGGAACCCGGCGAAGAAGAGCGCTAGGTGGAAGAGCCCGAGGTTTAGGCAGAAGGTCGCGAAGAGGACGAACTGCTCGCGGCTGCGATCGCGCAGGAATACGCTGATCCCGATCGCGAAGGCGACCGTCGCCGCCAGCAGTGAGCTCAAGCTCTCATAGAGGATGCTCCCCTGCACGCGGGCGGATAGTAACAGGGCGGCGCGCGAGTCTCGCGAGGCCGAGTCCTCTGGGAGGCCCACGAGGCGCGACAATCGCGCACGCGAGGGACGTCGGCCGAGCGACGAGAGGGCTGCGAGCTAGCGCAGGATCGGGCGCAGGATCGGGCGCAGGATCGGGCGCAGGATCGGGCGCAGGATCGGGCTCAGGATCGGGCTCAGGATCGGGCTCAGGATCGGGCCCCGGATTTGGCTCCGGATTTGGCTCAGGATCTGGCTCAGGATCTGGCGCAAGGAGGCCGAACCGTGGCATCGTCGGCGCATGGCTCCCGCGCTGATCGACAACGACCCCCGTGCACAGCAGCTCGCCCGGGCGATCGCCTCCGACATCCAGCTCTACAACAAGCAGAAGATCGAAGAGGCCCTGAAGAACGACACCTTCTTCGACGCGCTCCAGGAGGAGCTCGGCGAGGGACGTGACCTCTTCCGCGGCCGCGTCTCCCCTGAGATCTTCCGCAAGAATTTCTACGATCGTGCGATCGTCGATCGGGTCGTGAAGCCGATGGCCTCGCTCAAGACCCCGATCTGGTAGCGAACGGAGAGGCGGAGCCGATGACCGACCTGAGCCCCGCTCAGGCGGAGCGTCCGCTCCGTGTCCACCTCTCAGAGGCCGCCCTCGGTCAGCGCCTCGACCATGCTCTGGTCGTGGCGCTCGCGGAGCGCGGCCTCTCCTGCACCCGCTCCCAGCTCCGTCGAGCCTTTGACGCGGGGACGATCTGTGGGCCCAAGGGGCGGCTCAAGCCGTCGACTCGGGTCGACGCGGCGCTGGACGTCGAGGTGGCGCTCATCGCCGCGCCGCCGCTGCACGCCGAGCCCGAGGAGCTGCCGCTGCGCGTCGTCTATGAGGACGCGGATCTCCTGGTGGTCGACAAGGCGGCGGGGATGGTCGTGCACGCCGGGCCGGGGCATCCGCGGGGGACTCTGGTCAACGCCGTGCTCTTTCACCTGGGCGCGCAGGCGGGGGACTTGCCGGTGATGCCCGGCAACGACGCGACCCGCCCGGGGATCGTCCATCGCCTCGACCGCGACACCAGCGGGCTTTTGGTGATCGCCAAGCATGAGCGGGCGCAGGAGGGGCTGGCCTCGCAGTTTCGCGAGCACACGATCCGGCGCGAGTACCTGGCGATCGTCAGCGGCTCGCCGGGGTTCAGCGAGCTCCAGGTCACGACCCTGCACGGTCGCGATCCCAGCGATCGTCGTCGTTTCAGCCCTGAGGTCGCCCGCGGACGTCAGGCGAAGAGCTTGTTTCGGGTCGAGGCCCGCTACGGCGATGAGGCGGCGCTCCTGCGCTGCCGCCTCTCGACCGGGCGGACCCACCAGATCCGAATGCACGCGCGCCACCTCGGCCATCCGATCGTCGGCGACGCGCTCTACGGGCGACCGGCGAAGAGCCCCCGGCTTCGGGAGTTGGCCGCGGGGCTCGGGCGACATGCTCTGCACGCGGCGGTGCTCGGCGTCGATCACCCCTGCGGCGGCTCCCGGATCGATCTCCGCTCGCCGCTGCCGCCGGAGCTGCAGGCCCTCGTCGACGCGCTCGCGGATCGATGATCGGCTGTGAGCCTCTCGTCGATTGGTTGTCAGCGGTCGGTGCTCGTACTACTTCGATCCTGTGCTCGACCAGGCTGGTGTTTTTCCCGACTCTCTCACGCACGGTTTCGCGGATCGCCTCGGCGGTGTGAGCGAGGGGCGCTATACGAGCCTCAACGTCAGCGCCAAGTGGGGCGATGAGCCGGAGGCGGTCGCCGAGAATCTCCGTCGGATCGCAGCGGCGGCGGGCTTCACAGGGCTTCCTCTCTGCCTCGTGAGACAGGTACATGGCGCTGCTGTCCTACGGGCCTCAGAGGTGACGGCGAGCAGCGAAGCGGACGCGCTCTGGTCCCATCGCGACGATCCGCCGACGGTCGTCGGGGTGATGACCGCCGACTGTGTGCCGGTGCTCCTCGCCGACGCCAAGGCGAGCGTGTGGGCGGCGATCCACAGCGGCTGGAAGGGGACAGTCGCCGGGATCGTCGGCGCGACCGTCAAGGTGCTCGTCGAGCAGGGGGTGGAACCGGCGGAGCTGCGCGCGGCGATCGGCCCCTGCATCGAGCTTGCGGCCTTTGAGGTCGGCCCCGAGGTCGCCGACCGGTTCCCGGACGAGTTTGTCGATCGACACAGCTTCGCCAAGCCACACGTCGATCTCGTCGCGACGGTTCGGGCTCAGCTCCTCGTCGCGGGTGTTCAGCCTGAGAACGTAGAGCGCGTCGGCGGGTGCACCCACGCCGACGCGCATCGGTATTATTCGTACCGCCGTGATGGTGCTGGCATCGGCCAACACCTCGCGTTTGTCGGCCCCGCGGGGCCGACGGTCTGAGCGGCTATTCGCCCTCTGCGGGGGCGGCGGCGGCCTCCGCGTCCATGTCACCGTAGCGGTCCGACATGCTCTCTTGATCAGCGCCGAAGATGCCCATCAGGCACCAGCTGAAGATCCAGAGGAAGAGCAGGGCAAAGACGGAGATAAGGATGAGCTGAGCCAGCGAGCCCACCTCGACTACGGGCGGCTTGGCGGACTCGCGTTCCCACTTGTTGTCGGCGATCTCGGCGGCGGACATGATCTCAATGCTCCCGGCGCGTTCAGAGCTGACGCGCACTCAGGCAAGCTATCACGGGGCGAGGAGGGGCAGCAAGACTGGGTCTACGGATCAATTGTCGAGAACTCGGAAAAATGGGCCGAGCCGGTGTCGGGGGCCCAGGCCGTGCTCTGCCGGCGCTTGGGCCCGCTCCCTGGGGCTTCGCGGCGCGGGACGCGAGGTGCACAAACGTGCGGCCGTGGAGACCGGGGCTTTTGGTCTGTGTGCGAACGGGAGATCCGTCGGCGAGATCGGCGAGGTCGTCCGGGGGGGGATCTTGTCTCACCCGCCGCCTGTTTCAAGTCCGCCAGGGAGGACGAAGGCGTCGGCGAGGCCATCACCATCGTTGCGTGCGAGAGCTTGAGCCCTCCGTGGGTCTGGAGCTGGGCCGCTCAGCGCGGGGCAGAGCCGTTGTTGGCGACGAGCTCGATGCCGTAGGAGGGGAGGAGCTCGCCGGTCAACGTCTGGAGCTCGGTCAACGCCTGAAGGTAGTCGATCTGCGCCCGCAGGGCGTTGGCCTCGGCGACCGCGAGCTCGTCCATCCGGAAGAGCACGTCGTAGCTGGTCGACCGACCGACGGCGTAGCGGGCCTTCTCGGCCTTGAGGTTCTCCTCGGCGAGGTCGACCGAGAAGGCGGTGACCTCCATTCGCTTGGATGAGGTCCGGAGGGTGCTCGCCGAGCGGATGACCGAGGTCGAGATGTTGCGCTGGGTCGCCTTGAGGTCGTTCTCCGCCTTGCGCAGCTCGAGGAGCGCGCGCTGGTGGTTCGCCTTCGGGGTCCGGTTTTGCACGTCCCAGGTCAGGTTGAGCTGACCGCTGACCGACCAGTCGGCGAGGAGTCCATTTTGGCTGACCTGATCGTTGAAGAAGTTGCCGAAGGCCGCGCTCCAGGTGCCCTTGACCCCCGGGATCCCGGCCTGGTCGTTGGAGACCTGATCGATCGAGCGACCCTGGGGCGAGAGGGTGCCCTGGACGTCGAGCTGGGGCAGTCGTTGATTGGCGGCGACGAGCTCATCGACCCGGCGGCTGGCGAGGGAGAGCTGGATCTGGCGAATCTGCGGGTTGGTCTCGAGGGCCTGGCGGATCTCCGCCCGCATGTCGATGGGGCGGGCCTCCAGGATCTGCGGGTCGGTGACCGCGGCGATCCCGAGGACGTCGCGATCGACGATGTCCTGGCCGAGGAGGGCGCGGAGGTTGAGGCTTCGCTCGAGGAGGGCGTTCTCGGAGAGGAGCACGTCGCTCTCGCGCATGGCGAGGGTCTGCTCCAGGGAGCGACCGTCGAGCGGCGAGCGGCGACCGGCGGCGATCTCAGCCCGGGTCCGCTCTAGCTGCTCGGCGGCGAGGCCGGCGGAGCGCTGCTTGTTCTCGAGATCACGCTGGGCGTAGAGAACCTCCCAGTAGGCGAGGATGATGTCGTGGACCACGTTTTGCGCGGTCGTCATCCTCACCGCCTCGGTCTGGGTCTTGGCGATCTTGGCCCGGTCGATGTCGGCTCGGTTGACCCGGAGGCCGGCGCCCTTGAGGAGCGGCTGGTTGAGGGTCAGGCTCGGCGCGACCCCGTACGAGCCGAGGGTCGTGGTCCCGGCGGCGGCGTTGAAGAAGTTCTTCGGCTGGTTGCGGAGCGAGCGGGTGAAGCCGACGTTGAAGGTCACGGTGCCGCCGGTCTCGAGCTTGCGCTGGAAGCCTGCGCTGCCGCCGATCGAGCGCTCACCGGTGCTGAAGACGATGGCTGAACCGCGCTGCGGCGTCTCGTTGAGCGAGCCCGTCAGACCGGCGGTGATGAAGAGGTCATAGGCGCCGACGGCGGCCATGATGTTGGCCTCGGAGATCGCGACGTCGTAGGCGTTGTTGGCGAGGTCGACGTTGGTCTCGAGGGCGACCTTGAGAACGTCGCTGAGCGCGAGCTGCTCGGTCTCGAAGGGGGCGGTCGCGTCGTACTCGAGCTCGGGGGTGTCGACGAGGTCCGGCTGGGCGCCCTCCGGGAACTCGTTCGGGCCGCGCTGGGGCGAGCGGGGCGGCATTCGGGTGGTCCGCGAGGGGGGGGCTATCGGCGAGGTCGTCGGCGTCCGCGAGGGGGAGGTCGCGGTCGACGGCCGTGGCGACGAGGGGCTCACGCCGGGGGTCGGCGATTTGACCGGGGAGGTCGGGGTCGCCCGTTGGGGGTTGCCGCCCGTCGGAAGTCCGGTCTGCGGGTCGAGCGAGCTGGCGTCGGTGGCCGGAGCCGCGGTCATCAGCGCGAGGAGCAGTGCGTTGGCGAGGGAGGCGTACACGGTGCCGAGTGGGGGTGCCGAAGGTTGCCGAAGGTTGCCGGGCGCCAGGGTAGGCGAACCAGCGCGGTGTGGCCAGCGGAGGAGCCGCGAGGCTTGGACACCTATCGCTACCGCGAGGTTTTACCAGGAGGGGCGGCGGAGGGCCGACGGGCTGCGTGAGTTTTGCCCTCGGGGCGGGTCTGCGGCCTACTCGGCGGTGAGCGCGAGGTGCACCCACCACCAGTCGACCCCCTGTCGGCCGTCGCGGACCACGTAGTAGAGGGTCGCCGCGTCGCCCTCGGGGCGCTCTGGCTCCTCCTGGTCCTCACGGGGGACAAGCTCCCACTCGTTGTAGCTCAGGGGGTCGTTGCTGCTGCCGGAGAGGAGGCTGCCCCAGGAGACAAACCAGCTGCCGTCGTAGGTCTCGACCTTCTCTTCGGTGTCCTCGCCGTTGTTGACGGGGATCGGGTAGATCTGGAGGTCGCTCTCGGGCGACTGCGTGTAGAACTGGAGGACGTCGCCGGGGGCGGCAGTGATCGTGTCGCCGGGGGCGAACTCGCCGAGCTCGACGAGCTCGCCGTCGGGCTTTTGGACCGCCGCGGTGAAGGACTCGATGCGGACGTTCCGGTCGCTCTCAGGGACGTCCTCCGGCGCAGGCAGGTCCCCGACCAGCTCGGGCGGCAGGTCGATGCCGAAGCTCGCCGCGAGCAAGAGGAGCGCCTCGATCGGCCCGACCGAGACCCGCTGGACCGCGAAGACGCAGTCGTTGGGGACGTTGGAGTCGCCGCTCAGGAGGAGCTCCGCGCACTCCTCGGTCGACGGACCGCCCTCCATGTGGCCGATCATCGACACCTCGACGTCGCCGCCGGCGATCAGGGCGGTCGCGAAGGGGATCGTCAGGTCCTGGGTCCCGTCGGCCGCGGCGTTCGCCGTAAGAACGCAGGGGCTCGGCGGCTCAGGCGGGGCCTCGGCCTCCGGGTCGAGGTCGCCGAAGGAGGGCGCCGGGCACTCGGGGATCGACGCGAGGTCGGTCGGCAGACTGTTGCGGAGGCAGGCGAAGAGGCCTTGGCTCGCCTGGAGGTTGCAGGCGATGTAGAGGGGGCTTAGGGTCTGGGCGTCGATGGGCCCGTTGGTGTCGACGACGAAGGGCGTCAGGCGGACCTTCTCGAAGGGGAGCGCCTGGCAGCGGATGGCCGCCTCGGGATCCGTCTCCGGGAAGAGCGGCTCGATGACCTCAGCTTTCATCGCCAGGACCCGGATCGAGTTGATGCGCTGGCGGGAGGGGAGGGGGTCGGCGCAGCCGCTGGCGACGAGGCCGAGGCTGAGCGCGGCGAGGGCGAGCGCGGTTGCGCGGCCTCGCTTCGGGGCGCCCACGCGGTTGATCTGCGGGCTCATCGCTCGGCCCATCGCTCGACCCATCACCCGTTCAATGTAGCGAAACACCGGCATCGTTCACCACTCCAGCTTGAGGCCGATCGACGGCAGGATCGGCAGCGACGTGATCAGCGATTGCTGCTGGAAATTGTAGGAGTAGTTGACGAACTCCGGGTTTTGCGCGTTGTAGATGTTGAGAACGTCGAGGTAGGCGGTCGCTGTGAAGCGCTTGTAGACCCAGCGGCGGTCGACGCGGACGTCGAGCTGATGGAACGTGGCGACGCGGCCGGAATTGCGGGGCCCGTTGAGCGAGATGTAGGAGTCGGTCGTCGCGTCGTAGATCGCGCCGAGCACCGGCGTCGTCGGGTTGCCCGAGACCAGGCGGAAGCGCGCGCCGACCTGCCAGCCCTTCGGCAGCTTGTAGCTGGCGATCGCCGTGAGGATGTGGGTCTGGTCGAAGTCGAAGAGGTAAAAATCCTCGCCTGGGGCGTCCTGACGGATCGATCGCATCAGGGTGTAGGAGACCCAGCCGAAGAGGTTGCGGCTCAGGGCTTTGCGGGCGAGCAGCTCGCCGCCGAAGATATGACCGACGCCGGTGTTCGACCACAGCTCGGGCTTGAGCGTGCCGCCCTCGTTGACGAGGACGTTGGAGTTGGCGCTGATGTCCCAGAGGTACTTGTAGAAGCCCGTGACCTCGAGGGTGATGTCGCGGTCGAACTCCTGGGCGATGCCCATGCTGGTGTGGACCGAGCGCTCGAGGCCGAGCCGGTAGTTGCCAAAAACCCGGTCGAACTTAAAGGGCGGGTTGGGGGCCTGGGTGTAGATGCCGACGCCGCCCTTGAGGTGCGTACGGTCGGCGATCGCGAAGTCCCAGCGCAGGCGGGGGTCGACCGAGACGTCGTTGAAGGGCTTGCCGTAGACCGAGAGGCGAGCGCCTGGGAAGAGCGTCAGACGGTCGCCGATGCCGATCGCCATCGTCGTGTAGAGGCCGGGGTAGATCAGCGTCCCCTGGCCCTTGGTCGTCACCTCATCGCCGCCGAAGGAGGTCGGCGCGCCGATGTCGAAGTCGTAGAAGTAGCCGACGAATTCGGAGCCGATGCGGATGCTCGCCTTCTTGGAGAGCTGGCGGGCGAGCTCGGCCCGGTTGGTGAAGGCGTCGGACTTGAGGTCAAAGCGGAGCGCGTCGCCGAGGCCGATCGAGGCGAAGTCGCGGCGATAGGAGGGGGTGACCAGGAAGTCCCAGCCGCCGACCCGCTTGCTGTAGGAGAGGTCCGCGCGGTGGAAGAGCGTCGTCGAGTCGAAGCGGCCGCTGTTGTCGGCCTGCATGTCATTCGGGCTGCTAAACGCGAGCTCGGTCCGGTCGTCGGAGCCGAAGACCCGGGCGGTAAAGTCACCGCCGGAGATCGGGTAGTCAAAGATGACCTGGTAGTCGTAGTAGCGCGGGGCGATAGCCAGGTTGATCCCGGCGTCCGCCGGCACCGCGACCTTGAGCACGGAGTCGATGTACGAGCGCCGACCGCTGAGGATCAGCGAGCCCTTTCCGACCTTGGCCTCGGCGAGGATCCCGGTGTCGAAGAGGTCGGAGTCGACGTAGCCGTGGACCCCGTCGCGCCTGCCCTTGCGAGGGGAGACGCTGATAATCCCGCCGATCGCGTCGCCGTAGCGGCTGTCGAAGTTGCCGGGGATGAAGTCGATCTGGGTGAGGATGTCGGAGTTGAAGACCGAGGTGATCCCGCCGAAGTGGAAGAGCTGCGGGATCTCGTGGTGGGCGAGGTAGACGGCCGAGTCGCCGGGGGCGGAGCCGCGGATGACCAAGAGGCCGGCGCCGAAGGGGGCGCGGGCGACCCCGGGGAAGTTTTGGATCGACTTGAGCGCGTCGCCTTGGGTGCCCGGCAGGGAGTTGATCTCTTCGACCGTGATGGTCCGCCGGTTGACCTCGCCGACATCGTCGCGCTGGGTCTTGACGACCGTCTTGTAAGGGTTGAACTCGAGCTGCTTCTGGTAGAGCGTGAGGTCTAGGAGGTCTTTTTCTCCGAGGATCTGGACCTGATCGATCCGCTCGTAGCCCTGGGTGAGAACGATGATCCGGAACTTTCCGGGGGGGACTCCGCGGATCTTGAAGGTGCCGTCCTCGTCGGTGATCGCCTTGATCGACCACTCGGGGGTCTTGGTGTCGTCGACGATCTGGCGGACCCGACCGACCGGGAGATCGTCGGGCGCGGGGACGATGAGGACCGTCGCGTCGTCGACCGGGCTGCGCCGGCCAGCGGCGAGGATCGTCCCCTTGAGGCGGACGGGCCCGGACTCGGGGTCGATGTCGTCGCCCTCGTCGCCCTCGTCGCCCTCTGCCCCGACGCTGACGTCGCTCTCGCCGCTCTCGCCGCTCTCGCCGCTACCGGTGGCCGGGGGCGGAGCGGCGGGCTTCGGGGCGACGATGTCGAGGCCGATCGACATCACGATCTCGATCGGCTTGTCCTTGAGCTTGCCGGGCTCGTAGCGGAGCTTGGCGACCGCCTCGGCGGCGATCTTGTCGAGCTCGGGGTGGACCGCCTGGGCGACCTCGATCTCGGTCGGGATGCCGTCGACGCCGAGGACGAACTTGATGACGACCTGGCCCTCGGGCGGATCATCCAGCTCGGCCAGCTCGGGCGGGTAGGTGATCGTCGCCTGGTTCTTCAGCACCGGCGCCTCATAGCCCTCGGGCGGGGCGAAAGCCGTCGGTAGGCCGGGGATCGCCGCGTTGGCGCTGCCGGTCGCGAAGAGGCTGAGGCCCGCGAGCCCGCATGCCGCCGCCCGTCGGGCGATCCCAAGGGCGAGGACGCGCGCGAGAACGCGGCCGTGTTGGCGGCGGATCGGCGGGCGACGCTGTGCGGGCTCAGTCATCGAGCTGGAACTCGTATTCGTAGCGGAGTTCGTAGTCTGCGGTCTTGCCGTCCGTGGAGACTGCCGGTTTGAATTTTGCCTTACGGAGGGCCTTCTGCGCGACCTTATCGCAGCCGTAGCCCATGCCCTTGGTGACCTTTACGTTGCGGACTGTGCCGTCCGAGCGGACCTGGACTGCGAGGATGACCGTTCCCTCGACGCCGAGATCCTCGACGGCCGGGCATTGGATCACCGGGATCTTGACCGGCTTCGGCAGGGTCTTGATCGCCAGCTCGCTCTTCGGCTTCCAGGTCTCGCCGGTACCGCCAGGCTCGCCTTTGGGCGGCCCGCCGCCCTTGGTCCCAGTGCCCTTCGAGCCGGGCTTGCCGGTGCCGCCGGGGACTCCGCCCGGGGTGCCGGCCTGGACGGAGACGCCGCTGTTGCCGTCCTGGGTCATGTTGCTCATGTCGAGCCGGAACGGCGGCGGCGGCTCGTCATTGGTCTCCTCGGCTGCTTGCGGCGGCGAGGGTTTGGGCTTCGCGGTCGGCTTCGGCGGAGGCTTCGGCGGCGGCTCGGTCTCGGGTTCGGGTTCGGGCTCGGGCTCGGGCTCGGGCTCGGGCTCGGGCTCGGGCTCGGGCTCAGGCTCGGGGATGTCGAATTCCGTCAGGTCGTAACGCTTCTCCTCCTCCTCCGGCTCGGCGGTCAGGATCGCTGCGACGGCGATCACCAAGATGACGCCGCTGTGGGCGACGAGCGAGAGGAGGAGGGCGAGATTCCGCCGCTCTTGAGTGTCCGACCAGAGCACGGCGGTGACGCTTTGTCAGCGAACGACGGCGGTCGAAGGGTGGCGAGAGGGACCAGGCACGGGCCCTACACGCCCTCCTTGGGCTTCGGCTTCTCGGTGGCGATGGCGTACTTCTTGACCCCCTGCTCGCGGAGCAGGTCGATCAGGTGGACCATCGCGCCGACATTCGCAGCTTCGTCGCACTGGATGACTCCTTGGAGGTCCTTGTCATCCTTGAGCTTGGAGGCGATCGCGTCCTTGATCACCTGGTCACGAGCCTCGTCGGTGTCGCCCTGGACGGAGATGCGATCGATCGCGTACTGGCCGTCAGCGGTGCACACCAGGAGGATCTGGTGGGGGTTGGGGTCGATCTTCTGACCCGTAGCGGCGTCGGGCTTGTCGACCCGCATCGCCTCGGAGTCCTGGATCGTCGTCGTCGTCGCCATGAAGATGACGAGGAGAACGAGCATGACGTCCACCAGGGGGGTGACGTTGATCGCGTTGATTCCGTCGTCGTCGTCGCTAGTGCTGCCGGCCACGGTTCAGCTCACTCCTTGGAAGTGTCCACGACCAGGAGGGCGTGGACCATGTGGGTTAGGGCGTCCGCCTCGCCGAGGAGGAGCTTGACCTTCCGCTGGAAGATGTTGAAGGCGATGACCGCTGGGATCGCGACGAGGAGGCCGACCGCGGTGGCGACCAGGGCCTCGTAGATGCCGCCCATGACCGCGGCCGAGTAGTCGGCGGTGCCCATGGTCCCGGCCTGCTCGAGCATCCGGAAGGTGGTGATGATCCCGAGGACGGTGCCGAGGAGGCCGATGAACGGCGCGTTGGCGCCGACGGTGCCGAGGAAGGAGAGGTTCTTCTCCAGGCGGAGCTTCTCAGCGGGGCGCATCGCCGCCATGATCGAGCTCATCGCCGTGGCGCCGCGCTGACGGTTGTCGAGCATCGCCGAGGCGATCCGACCGCCGGGCGCCGTCGCGACCTTGACCATCCGGTCGGCGCGATCGATCTCATGCTCGGCGAGCGCCTCGTGGAGGGTCCGCAGCAGCGCCGTGTCCTTGCCGGTCAGCGTCCTGTAGAAGAGCCAGCGCTCAAACATGATCCCGACGCTGATCAGGCTGAGGATGATCAGCAGCCAGAGGATCCACTCGGAGCCGACGGCGGCGAGCTGGAGGAACTTTTCGGTCAGGTTCATGGTCTTCGTCCCGCTCTCTCGAGGGAAGATCGGTCGGCCTCTCGAGGCCGTTCGCTGCGAGGCTCAGGGTGCCAAGGAAACGTCGTCTGTGGGGCCCTGAATCTCATGGGTGAGCTGCGTAGCGTAGGAGCCGGAGGGCAAGCGAAAGTCGACGCGGAGCCCCTCGGGGAGCAGGCTCGGTATATGCGGCGGCTCCCCCTGGGAAGCAAGTTCTACAGTAGGAGCCCGCTGGAACCTTAGTTCTCCCGGAAAAAGCTGGCACGGCCTTCGGGTCCCGGGGACCTTTTTTCCTAGCGCGGAGAGCGCGCTTCTGGCCAAGCCGACTCGATCGAGGATGGCCGATTCGAGCTCCGCAGAGGGCGTCCCTGTCGGAGGTGCCTTCATCTTGCCGCCGAAGATCGGCCCCGTCAGCTCGATCTCGCCGGCGTCGAAGCGCTCCTGGTCGAGCGCTGGGTCGCTACAGACGAAGAGACCGCCGCTGCCCACTTTTTTCAGGACGTCGCCTTCGAGCACCGTGCGAGTCAGGCCCCGCTCGCGCCGTTCGAGCACGTAGAGGTTGAAGAGCGCGGATTGGCCCGCGCTGACCAGGAAGTCCGCCTTGCGACGCCGTCGCGCTCCTTCGGCGAGGAGGGAGAGGCCGCGGTGGATGTTGCGCCCCTCGGCGCCGAAGCGCTGCGCTCCGTAGAGATTGTCGAGCCCTCCGGCGGCCTCGAGCGCCGCAAGCTTGGCCCGAAGCCGGTCCTCGGCGGTGTCGATCGGCGCCGCGAGGGCGCGGATCGTCAGCTCGAAGAGGTTCGCGCGGAGGTGTCCCCGGCGGAGCTTATGGCTGTGGGGCTCGGCCGGGCCGAGCTCGATCTGCGGGTGTCGGAAGGCCGCGAGGGCTGCGGCGGCGGTCGCCGGGGCTGAGATCTGCTGCTCGGTGACCGCGTTGCGATCTTTGAGCCCGGCGACGCCGAACTCGGAGCGAGGGATCCCGCAACCGCGGGCGACCTCGCGGATCGCGTCCTCGGTGGTCAGGAGGCGCTTGCGGAGGGTCAGGAGGAGGTGGGAGTCCGCCGTGCCGTCGGCGCCGTACGACGGCACCTCGCGGACGCTGAAGTCCTCAGGGCGGGCGCGGATACGACCGCCGATCCCCGGCAGCGCCGCGGTCACCCGTGGGGGCGCCATCAGGAGCGCGAAGTCGGCCTGCGCTAGTTCGATCCCGGCCACTGGTCTGCCCTACTGGTCAGTCCCGTCGGCGGCGGTCTCGTCGCTGGCCTCGGTCTTGCTGGCCTCGGTCTTGGCCTCGGTGTCGCTGGCCTCGGT
>Ga0316189_10000555_pt1 | contig 37708 bp, 34 predicted proteins | sample LowCovwburrow_MG_FD_204930 | JGI IMG/M metagenome (GOLD analysis project Ga0316189, IMG submission 204930) | Coastal sediment microbial communities from Maine, United States - Lowes Cove worm burrow | ecosystem: Environmental > Aquatic > Marine > Coastal > Sediment | place: USA: Maine...
TAGGAATTTCAGGTTTTTCATTGCATGGCCCAAGCCACTCAATCCGATCATTCTTTATGAGTAAACAGCCGTTTATGATGTCGTTTGTAGTGGTCCCAAATTGATCTAAATCAAGGATTGTAGCATTCTCTAACAAGATATACTGCGCATCGATTGATTTTATAACAGTGCTTGTTTCACGAGTAGATTTATGCGTTTTGCATGAGTTCACAACAACACATAATATAAAAAAATAGAGAAATTTCATAAGACAACGATTTATCAACTGCTATACATCTGAAATATTAAAACCTCAAATAATTTTATTTTTCAGAAGTAACAAAATACATTTTTAATGCTCCTTTATTTTTAACCTCAAATTCGCCTCGATACTCACATTTAAATTGGTTGTGTATCAATTCATGGGTAGTCTCGCTAATATTTACCTGATTGATATGACCCATAGATTCCATTCTAGAAGCGACATTAACAGTATCTCCCCAAATATCATAAGCAAACTTTTTACTACCAACCACTCCTGCAATCACAGGACCAGAACTAATTCCAATTCGAATGTCAAAATTATCACGCTCGCGAGCATTATTTGACTTTACAGATGCAACAAACGTAATCATCTCTAAAGCTGCTTTTGTAATACGCTGTGCATGATCTGTAGTTGAAAAGGGCAATCCTGAAGCACACATGTAAGCATCACCTATAGTTTTAATTTTTTCTAAGCCATACTTTTCGGTAATCTTATCAAATTCCGAAAAATAAAACCCCAAGCTTTCAACCAATAATTCTGGTGATATATTTTCAGCATAGCTTGTAAATCCTTCAAAATCTGAAAAAAGAACACTCACCGAATCGAACTTTTTAGCTTTCACCTTTCCAGACGTTTTAAGTTCTTCTGCCGTTTGTTCTGGCAGAATATTAAGCAGTAATTCATCAGATCTGTTACGTTCCGTTTCTATTATTTTTTTGGTCTTACTGATAAAAAGTGTCCTTCTATATAAACCAAATGCCAATAAGCCTATTAAAAGCAACCCAATTGCTGTGGCTATAACGATCTCTCTTTGCTTTTCTTCTTTTAAACTTAAAATTTCTATTTCATTTTGCTTTCCCTTAAGATCAGATTCTCTTCGTTGCCGTGCCATTTGTTGCGCGACAGAAATACTTTTAAAACTGTCTCTATATTCAATATGATTTTTATATAACTGAAGTGCTTTTCCAGCATCGTTTTCTGATTCTGCAATTTGAGAAAGTTTTAAATAGGCATCTCCAATTTGTTCTTTTAAACCATGTTTCTTTGCCATTTCAAGACTACTTTGCGCATAGAGATGAGCTGTTTCATGGTCTCCTTTCTCCAAATAAATATCAGACATATAAGTTAAATACACACTAATGGCATAATAATCACCCAAATCGGTTAATAACTCTATTGCCTCAATAATATTTGCTTCTGCAAGGTCTGTTTGTTGGAGTTGCGCAAAGGCTAAACCTTTGTTTCCCAAATTATAGGCTAGGCCTAATTTATAATCAATTTCTTGAAAAATCTTTCCTGACTGCTCAAAATAATATAATGCCGAATCTGGTTGAGAAAAGTTTAAATTGTATTCATCTCCTAAGTTTTCAAGGGCAGAAGCATACACTCTTTTATCACTATCTACATTAAGTACATTTTTTAAGACATCAATCGCTTTACGGTAATACAATATAGTATTCTCTTTATTGTCCATTATGGAATAGACTCCAGCAATGGCCACATAATTAGCTCCTAGAGATCTTTTGTGATCTACTGTCTTTGCCAAGTCTATTCCTTCTAAATACACCTCTAAGGCGAGACTTAAATTACCTTTTCGTGTTAAAGCATTCCCTTTTTGGGTTAAGGCTTGTAAAACAAATCTTGTAGAATCTACAGATCTAGCAAGTTGGAGAAGTTTTTCACTGTACAATAACCCTTTATCAAAATCTGGAGAATCTTGTGCTAGCTTCGCCAAAGTTTCCATTTGCTCTTGTAAGCTCAGGTTTTTGGTCAAGAACTCCTGTTCTAGTTTATCGGCTTCCGATTTGTTTTGCGCATAAATACACAGGCTATTACTAACCAAAAGCCCTAACAATATGATTAATTTAATAATTTTAGTCAACATCAAATATTTAAAACACCAATCTATATGTATATAGATAGTGCAATCCCTTTAAAAAAACATGAACTGTATTACAATGGTCATTCATCAACGCTTACTGAGTAACACTACATCACAGTTATTACATCTATAAATTTTCAAACGAAACATCTTTGAACCCAACCGAATCCTAGAATCATTTTTAAAACTATATTTAAGCAGGAAATTTCAAAATGAATCTCATTTTCATATCCTTTCTTATTTCCTGTAGCATAGATAATCGGGCTCCTTGAAATTATTTTCAAGGCCTTTCAATTGTGAAGGGTTTTTAGTTTAGTTCAGTAAAAAAATCAATAATAGTCTAGCACAAGATAATGAAACTAAACCATTTATAAAATCAAATGTAAAAGGTTTTAATCTTCCGTATTGAAGTAAAAATGATGTCAAATGAATATTAGTCTTATGAACCTGACTGAGGTCTTAATGATCCCACTTTAATTTTAGGATCAATTTTATAAACCGTACTTGACCCCTTAACATTAAATTCAATCTCATATTTGTAATCGTCCTTATCTTTAGTGTCTGCAATAATTTCCGCTTGTACAACTTTTCCGTTTTTTGAGTCTGGTGCCTTCCCTACCAATATTTTGTTATTAAAAATTTCCGAGTTATTTTCTCGCTTAATGCTGTTGATATCGATGACTGTATTTTCATCTTTTGGCTCTCCTTTCCAAACAATTATATCTCCAACCTTCGCATTTTTGATATTAAAGCATTCTAAACTGCCTTTTGAAGACGATACTGGATTACTAGGATCATTTGAATACACTGCCTTAAAGCTACAAGATGCATTAAGATTATCTGGTCTAATTAATATGGTATCAACAGTAAGCGTTATCGTAATTGTTTGTGGTAGTGTATTTGCAATTGGATCTTCTTCTGGACAACCCACTAGAAGAAAAGATAGGACAAATAACCATAATAGTAATTTTGGATTAATAGTTTTCATAATAAAAAGTTTTTAGATTGGATTAATATTAAAATCATAGCTCTTTATTTACAATATAGTTAAAATCATTTAAGAATTCAGAACCTCGAATGCTGTATTTGCATAAATACCAGCATCTTACAGCCAATTAAAGCAATTAAGTCGAATAGCTTAATTTCAAATAAAATTACATCAGCACGCATAAAACAATTTGTAGCTTCATGATTTAACAGACAGCAAGTAACAAAAACAGGTCCGTATAGAATGGTTTATGTTCCGAATTCAGAAACAGGCAATTAACTCTGATAACTCTATAACTGAAAAAGGTATTGAAAACATAAATTTAATTTCTGTCACTATCTCTACTTAAGGTAGATCCCACTTTTATCTTGGGATCTATTTCATAAGTTGTTCTACCCTTATTGATTTTGAAGAATATGGAGTACTTATAATCCGCTTTATTTTCAGTACTGAACATAATTCTGCACTCTACTATTTCCTTTGGCACGGTTAATTGAGCACTTCGCTTTCCGTAGTTCCTTCTACTCTTAAAGATTTTAGACTCATTTGCTCGCATTATCTTTTTAATATCTATAATATCATCAGCATCCGAGTTTAAGGCAACACCTTCCCATACAATGATATCATCTAACTTTGCAGGAACTGTGAAATTCACTAAGTCATCTCCAGACTCTATGACTTTACCTGATTTAGAATAGGTAGCTTTTAAACTACAAGAACTGGAAAGATTAGTTTCATCAAAATTCTCAATGTCAACAATAAGTTCAATGACAATTTTTTCTTGAGAAAAACTGAATGTAAAAAATAATAATGCAGCAGCAGTTATCGCTTTTTCGAGGGTGAAAAATTTCATTTATTTCGAATTAATAATTATGTGGAGATATAGCCTTGACTACAATATAGTGACAAGATAATCAAAAAAGGTTAAAAACACGCTTTATAATAACCTTAAGGAATTAAAACATGTCCCTACAATTGTATCAATAATATCAACACAAAATAAGTTAAGTCTTCAAAATCTTTACTATTTTCAAATTAATAAAACAGATTATGAGATACGTTAATCGCCCTCAAAAATGATACACATAAAAAAAGACAATCAGATGATTGTCTTTTTTTATGTGTATCATTTTTAATTTTTAAAATTCTTTATACCTGTTGATAACCAATCATAATACTCATCAACATCTGGAGTATACCCTACAGGTTCAGTAAGATTTTCGCCATTGTGATCCATCAAGACATAAAAAGGTTGGGTATTAGTTTTGTAGTTAATGGTTTGTAATTCGCTCCATTTTTGTCCAATATATTTCAATTTTTTCCCTGGTTTGAGTTTAGAATCGATTACCTCGTCTTCAGATAATTTTCGTTTATCATCAACATACAATGAAATCAAAACGACGTCATTTTTCAGTTTCGCTAAAACATTAGGCTCGACCCAAACATTCTGTTCCATTTTACGACAGTTCACACAAGCCCAACCTGTAAAATCAATTAGTACTGGTTTTCCAATTTCTTTAGCATACGCTATTCCTTTGTCATAATCATTAAAGGCCAAAATGTCATGTGGAGCTAATAGATGTCCACCATCAGGCAAATCAGCATGTTCTGCCACACTCGCTCCTCCTCCTGTTTTCGTATAGCCAACTCCATAAGGTGATTCGCTATAATCTAAAGGCGGTGGGAACGCGCTTATTAAATTCAATGGTGCTCCCCAAAGTCCTGGAATCATATAGATAGTAAACGATAAAGTCAATAACCCTAATAATAATCTTCCTACAGAAATATGCTTCAAAGGAGAATCATGTGGTAGTTGGATTTTTCCGAAAAGATATAACGTCAAAGCTCCAAAAATCGCAATCCAAATCGCAATAAACACTTCTCGTTCTAATAAGTGCCATTGTGATACTAAATCTGCATTTGATAAGAACTTAAATGCTAATGCCAATTCTAAAAATCCTAAAACAACTTTTACAGTATTCAACCAACCTCCAGATTTTGGTAAGGAATTCATCCAACCAGGAAATGCTGCAAACAATGCAAACGGTAAGGCAATAGCTAATGAAAAACCTAACATTCCAACGATAGGACCAACCTGACTTCCGCCTGCTGCAGCTTCGACTAATAAAGTTCCAACAATTGGACCTGTACATGAAAACGAGACAATAGCCAGAGCAAGAGCCATGAAGAAGATGCCTATTAATCCGCCTCTATCAGCTTGAGAATCCACTTTATTTGCCCATGAATTAGGCAACATAATTTCAAACGCACCTAAGAACGAAATAGCGAACACAAGTAATAATGCAAAGAATGCGAGATTAAACCAAACATTGGTAGATAATGCATTTAAAGCTGCCGGACCAAAAATAAGACTGACAACAATACCTAATAACACATAGATTACAATAATTGACAACCCGTAAATGATGGCGTTTCTAATTCCTGCGGCTTTAGATTTACTTTGTTTTGTAAAAAAGCTCACTGTCATCGGTATCATTGGAAACACGCATGGTGTTAACAAAGCGGCGAAGCCTGAGAAAAAAGCGATGATAAAAATAGACCATAAACTTTTACTATCTCCTTTAGTTTTCGACGAACTTGAAATATTTACTTCTGCTTTAGCTGCAACACTCTTAGTTAAATCAAAATTAAAATCTTGATACGTTGGCGCTGTACATTTTTCATCATCACAGGCCATAAATCCGACTTCAGCTTTTACGGATGAAATCGCTGGATTTGAAAGTTTAATTTTTTGTCTGAATGTTGCCTCATCCTCAAAAAACTTGATTTTCATGTTGAAAATCTTGTCCTCTACTTCAATGCCTTTTTCTTCTATAGTTTTCCCAATGAGTTCAACACCTTCCTCCAGTTCATATTCAAAAGTAGTTGGTATTGGAGTTATTTCTTGCTCATCAGAAATATGTTGAGAATACAAATGCCAACCTTTATCAATTGACGCTTTTGAAACTAAATAATATTCGGTATCTGATAGTTTTTCAACTGAAGATTCCCATGTAACTGGTTCAAAAATTTGAGAAGTATGATCTGTTGCGTCTTGTTGATCGCGATTCACATCACCTTGTGAAGCACTAGCTGTTTTTAAATTGAATTTTAAATCAACATAATCTGGCGGTAAGCATTTTTCATCATCACAAACCATGAATTCCACTTCTCCTTCAACTATAGATAGCTCTTGGTTTAAAACTTTGATGCGCTGTATAAACTCAGCTTTATCTTCAAAAAACTTGATTCTCATTCGAAAAACTGGATCGTCCACCGTGTGACCTTCTTCTTCTGAAGTTGCTCCACTTAATTCATAATCTGCGTTGGCTTTATAGAGAAATGTTGTTGCTATTGGACCATCATCTGGCACATTTTGAGAATATAAATGCCAACCACTATCTACAGTCGCAATAGAAATTAGATCGTATTCCGTATCAGAAATTTTCTCTACAGAAGTTTCCCATTCTACAGGTTTGAATACTTGAGCTTCTGCTGTTATTGAAAACGCCAAAACACTACATAGTACTATAATTAAGTTCTTCATTAGAAATAATTAGGTTATGAAAGATGCTAATTTAAAAAAAACAAAGGGATTAAACGAAACGATTAGTACTTGATTAACATATATCAATTTAGGGTATAAAAAAACCGAACAAGATGTTCGGTTTAAATTTTGTTGTTGCCTGATTTTATTGAAGTGTTTTTATTTCATTGCCTTTAAATTTCCATTGGGCAATACCACCTTCTAAATCGTATACTTTTTCAAATCCAGCATCTTTCATTTTTTTTGAGCATTTACCGCTTCTTCCACCAGATTTACAATAGACTATCACTGGCTTTGTTTTATCTAATTTCACAATATCTTCCTCGAAAGTTACTGATGTATAATCGATATTCTGTGAGTGTTCAATAAAGCCTGTTTCATATTCTTCAGCAGTTCTGACATCTACTAACTGCACATCTTCGAGTGCTAAAAGTGATTTCATTTCCTCTGGAGACACCATTTTAATTTCACCTTGTGTTTCTTCTTTACAGCTAAATGTTATGGCTAAAAGCGCAAAACATAAAATAATTATTTTGTTTTTCATTTTGATTGATTTTTACATTGAAGCAACATCGCCATTCCACTGGCTAAAGCCTCCAATAAGATTATATGCGTTTTTAAAACCTAACTGATTCATTACACCACATGCTTGAGCACTGCGTCCACCCATTTTACAATACACATAATAGTTTTTGGACGTATCGAGTTTTTCAACTTCGGAAATAAACCCTTGACCTTTATAAATATCAATTACAATAGCATTAGGTATGATACCTTCCGCTACCTCATCAGGTGTTCTTACATCTAAAATCACCGCATTTTTGTCTGCATGTAATTTTGATGTCCATTCTTGTTGTGTTAAATCTGCCATATTTTCTATACATCAATAATCATGCAAATTTAACGTTTCGTTAGGATATTTTTAAGTAAAGACGCAAAAAAATCCGAAGTGTTACACTTCGGATCCATAAAAACTTGAAAAACTTAGGTTTTATACTTTGATAGAGCAACCAATTGCTCTCGTTTTTGTCTCTTTTACTTCTTTACCATCGAGCAATGCATTTACAGCATCTTCTACATATGTTTTTGTTACTGCACTTGCGTCTTCATGATTATCATCAATGGCTCCAATATACTTCACTTCATGCCCTTTTTTCGTGCGTTGCAAAACATAAACATGTGGTGTTTTTGTAGCACCATATTGCGGATAAATTTTTTGTCCTTTATCCATCAAATAAGGAAATGTAAATCCTTTAGCTTTTGCTCTTGCTCTCATGGCTTCCATACTATCGCCAGGTTTTACTTCTGTATTATTTGGCATAATAGCTATTACAGGATATCCTTGGTCTGCATATTTTTTATTTAAGGCTTCAACTCTATCCTCATAAGCCACAGCATACGGACACGTATTACAAGTAAAAACCACAATAAATCCTTTAGCATCATTATAGTTAGCCATGGAAACCATATTTCCATCAATATTCTCTAATTTAAAATCGGTTGCGATATCACCAACGTGATACCCTTGACCATCTCCTACATTAGTAAATGAGGACATAGCGACGATGGCAAATAATGCAAAAAATGTTTTAAGTGTATATTTCATGATATTCTATTTAATAAATTGTTTTAATTCTGTTTCTAATTCCTTATAATCAAAAGAGCGTTCGTAAAATTTAGTTCTATTTTTATTGTAAATAAGTGTTGCCGGAATTGAGCCTGACCAATTTTTGTCCACCTTCGGAATCCAAGTATTCGCATCCACGTCACTTAACAAGAGAACTTCACTTTTTAATTTATTCTTCCTAATAAATGGCTTCAGTTTTGTTTCCAGTTGCTTTGAAAAATCTAAGCTCACTAAGATTACCTCTACGTTCTTATTAGAATAATTAGCATTCAATTGTTCAAAATAAGGTAATTCCTTCACACAAGGCGCACACCAAGTCGCCCAAAAGTTAACTACATATGTTTTATCATCGCCCTTCTCACTTAAGTAGGATTCCAATCCATCAAAGTCAAATATCTTAATATCCTCAGAGGCTGTTTCATTAGTTTTTTCTTCGGAAATATTATCAAAATCTAATACAGTTCCAGAGAACATAAAGCTGGCAAATACAATAAGAAAAGTAAATTTCATATGATAAAGTTATAAATCAAAAAACGCTTATAAATAACTTTAACAAAATATTAAAGAACCGAACGGCATTTTATATTACATTTGTACCAACAACAGTTGTATATACAAATGTCAATAGAAGAAGATATTAAAAGCAGTGTAAAGCTCGATGAAAAACAGAAAACTGTTATCAATTTGCTTTACACGAACAATTGGTTAAAAGAAAAATCTATTGCCTATTTCAAAGACCACGATTTATCACCTGAACAATATAACGTTCTAAGGATTTTAAGAGGTCAAAAAGGAAATCCTGCAAATTTGAGTACCATTCAGGAACGGATGATAAATAAAATGAGCAACACAACGCGTTTAATTGATAAATTATTAAAAAAAGAACTCGTAACGCGTCGAACATGCACATCCAATAGACGAAAAATAGAAATTTTTATTACCGAAAAAGGTCTAATATTACTGAAGGCATTAGACATAAAAGTAAATTCAAGTAATATAGAAATCACCAAAAATTTAAATATTTTAGAACTAACAACACTCAACAATTTGTTGGATAAATTAAGAGCACATTAAATACTTACAAACATAAATACAAACAAACATTTTAAACACAAAAACAATGAAAACAAACATTTTAAAATCTGCATTTCTCTTAGTCTTAGCATTATCATTTGCATCATTCACAACAATTTTAAAAAAGAATGTCGAAGTCACAGAATCTTCGGTAGCTTGGAAAGGCTACAAAGTAACGGGCTCACATGAAGGCACTATTAAGTTAGTTGAAGGCTCACTCGCATTTGAAAACGACGTTTTAACTGGTGGAAATTTTACCATTGATATGACCTCAATCAATGTTACCGATTTAGAAGCTGGAAAAGGAAAAGAAAAATTAGAAGGTCATTTAAAGTCTGATGATTTCTTTGGAACTGAGAACCATGCCAAAGCGTCCTTAACCATTACGGATGCCAAAGGAAAAGATGGAGTGTACAGAGTTACAGGAGATTTAACGATAAAAGGAAAAACACACCCTATCACTTTTCAAATGAATATTGCCGATAATGTGGCTGTCGCAGAATTAAAAGTTGATAGAACAAAATATGACATCAAATATGGATCAGCTAGCTTTTTTGATGGACTAAAAGACAAAGCAATCTATGACGAATTCGATCTAAATGTAACACTGAAGTTTTAAGTAAATTTGATTAATAGCAAACATTTAGAGTTAAAGATTCCCAATTTCTTGGGAATCTTTTTCATTTTCACTGAAAATAATTTGAAAACTGAAATTTGATTTCTATATTTGAACTTTACAATAACAATGAACACAAATTTAAATCATACTTGGTGGTGGAACTCTCGAAACTCAAACGTCGTGAACTAACCCATTAGGTATATTTAATATAACATATCAAAAAGGCTTGTCATTCACGACAAGCCTTTTTTAATAGCAAAAAATGAAAACATTTAGTTTATACACGCATTACAAGAAAATTCTGGCAGACACCATTACGCCTGTAAGTATCTATTTGAAGATTAGAGATAGATTCCCTAATAGTATACTATTAGAGAGTAGTGATTATCATGCTAATGACAATAGCTTTTCGTATATCTGCTTTAATCCAATTGCATCCATAAAAGTTTATAAGGATATCATTGAACAAACTTTTCCAGACGGAAGTTCAAAAACGAATAATGCCCTAAATGTTTCGGTAACAGAAGAAATTCACAAGTTCACCAAACGATTTAAGGTCAATGCCGATGAAGATTTCAAATTTATAAACAATGGAATTTTCGGATACACAGCTTATGATGCTGTGAAGTATTTTGAAGATGTAAACATCAGTAAAAAATCAAATTCATTAGATATTCCAGACATTTACTACGCAGTTTACCAAAATATAATTGCGATTAATCACTTCAAAAACGAAGCTTATATTTTTGCGCATTGTTTTGAAACCGAAAATAATATTGACGAAATTTTACAGCTCATAAATTCTAAAAATTTCGCCTCGTATACCTTTAAAACCGATTCAGACATTGCATCTAATCTCACAGATGATGAATATAAAAGTCATGTAGATTTAGCGAAAAAACATTGCGCTCGAGGTGATGTCTTTCAGTTGGTGCTATCTAAAAAATTCTCTCAAGCCTTTAAAGGCGATGAGTTTAATGTGTACAGAGCGTTACGAAGTATTAACCCATCACCTTACCTATTTTATTTTGACTACGGAAATTTTAAAATCTTCGGGAGTTCTCCAGAAGCGCAACTTGTAGTCAACAAAGGTCAAGCCGAAATACATCCAATCGCTGGAACTTTTAAAAGAACAGGAAACGATGAAGAGGATCAAAAATTAGCAAAAAAACTCGCTGAAGATGTCAAAGAAAATGCAGAACATGTGATGCTAGTCGACTTAGCAAGAAACGATTTAAGCCGACATGGAAGCCAAGTAAAGGTAGAAACCTACAGAGAGGCACAATTCTTCTCGCACGTGATTCATTTGGTAAGTAAAGTCACAGGAAAAGTTCATGATAACACCACAACAATGCAAGTTGTAGCAGATACATTTCCTGCCGGAACACTAAGTGGAGCACCAAAACATAAAGCAATGCAACTCATTGAAAAATATGAAAAAACAAGCAGAGCATTTTACGGTGGAGCCATAGGTTTTATGGATTTTAACGGCAATTATAATCACGCCATTATGATTAGAACATTTATGAGTAAAAATCATAAGTTGCATTGGCAAGCTGGTGCAGGATTAGTATCAAAATCGAATCCAGAAAACGAATTACAAGAAGTATATAACAAATTAGGTGCTTTAACAAAAGCAATTGAAATGGCTGAGGAGATTTAGTTTTCAGTCACAGCTAGCAGTTAGCAGTTAGCAGTTAGCAGTTAGCAGTTAGCAGTTAGCAGTTAGCAGTTAGCAGTTAGCAAAAAGTAACATTGGGAAAAGACAAAAACACAATAAAAATTGATGTCCCAAGTCAATTCGGAGAATTGAACATTGAAATGCAGAAATAGTGAACGAAAGAATGGAGTTGCAAAGCGAAGCTTTAAGCACGGAATTCTGAAAGTGAATGATGCTTTAGCAATTTCCTCATTTCAATATGAATTTTTTGTTCATTTTGTTTCAAGACAAAATGAACAAAAGAAGAAGAAGAAGAAGAAGAACGACAAATAGATTCCTGCCTTCGTAGGAACAAGAGTTTAATTAAAATAGATTCCCACTTCTGTGGGAAATAAATATGAAAGTATTAGTAATAGACAACTACGACAGTTTTACCTACAACTTAGTTCACTACTTAGAGGATCTAAACTGTGAAGTAACCGTAAAACGAAATGATAAATTAACCCTTAATGAGGTCGATGCTTTTCAAAAGATTGTGCTTTCTCCTGGACCAGGAATTCCAGATGAAGCTGGATTACTAAAAGACATTATTAAAACCTATGCCGCTACTAAAAGCATTTTAGGGGTTTGTCTTGGGCAACAAGCTATTGGAGAAGTTTTTGGAGGCTCACTTATCAATCTCGACGACGTATATCATGGTGTTGCCACACCAGTCAACATCATAGTTGATGATGAAGACTTATTCAAAAATATGGATAAAACTATTGAAGTTGGTCGTTACCACTCATGGGTTGTTGATGCAAATTTACCGGAACAATTGGAAGCAACTTCTTTTGATAAAAACGGACAAGTAATGTCACTGCGACATAGAATTTATGATGTCAAAGGTGTACAATATCATCCAGAATCGGTGTTAACACCCAACGGAAAACAGATATTAGAAAATTGGGTGAATAGCTAGTTATGTCATTCCGTGCTTGATGCGGAATCTATTGCGAATCAAAGTTTAATAAATAAGATTCTCACTTTCGTGGGAAATAAATATGAAACAAATACTAAACAGACTAATCAATCAAGAAAGCATCTCAACCGAAGAAGCAAAAAATGTATTGGTTAATATTTCCGAAGGAAAATACAATCAAAGTCAAATCGCATCATTTCTAACCATCTATATGATGCGAAGTATTACATTGGAAGAACTGCAAGGTTTTCGTGATGCCTTATTAGAATTATGCATTCCTGTTGATTTGTCAGATTTTAATGCTATTGATTTGTGTGGAACTGGTGGTGACGGAAAAGACACGTTTAATATCTCTACACTATCCTCTTTTATAACGGCTGGAGCAGGTGTGAAAGTTGCCAAACATGGTAATTACGGAGTGTCTTCAGCTTCTGGCTCTTCAAATGTTATGGAAGAAATGGGTGTAAAATTCACGAATGATGTTGATCAACTTAAACAACATATAGATAAATCGGGAATATGTGTCATGCATGCGCCTCTATTTCATCCAGCCATGAAAAATGTGGCGCCAATTCGGAGAGAATTAGGTGTCAAAACCTTTTTTAATATGTTGGGACCTATGGTGAACCCTTCGTTTCCTAAAAATCAAATGGTAGGTGTTTTTAATTTAGAATTACAACGTATTTACGGGTATCTCTACCAAAACACAGATAAAAACTATAGTATTGTTCATGCGCTTGATGGTTATGATGAAATCTCTCTAACCGGAAATACAAAAATTATTTCAAATACTACTGAGACTATGTTAAGCCCATCAGATTTGGGATTAAAGCAAATAGAGCAGACTGAAATATTTGGAGGTAACTCGGTAAAAGCAGCTGCTAAAATTTTTAAAACTATAATAAATGGAAAAGGAACCGAAGCTCAAAATAATGTGGTTTGTGCCAATGCTGGATTAGCCATTGCAACAGTAAATGGAATTTCACATCAAGACGGATTCCAATTAGCAAAAGAAAGTCTTGAAAGCGGAAAAGCAAAAACGAGTTTAGAACGATTAATAGAATTGAGCAGTTAGTAGTTAGCAAAAATAAACGTACAATGGGATAAGATAACGACATAGTAAAAAAGTTATGTCCCAAATCAATTCGGAGAATTGAACCTTGAAATGCAGAAATAATGAACATTTTAGATAAAATAACAAAAGACAAACGCATAGAAGTCAATCTTCGAAAGCTACTCATTCCTATCAAACAACTAGAAGCTTCTATTCTATTTGATAGAGCAACCATTTCATTAACAAAAAAACTTAGAGAAAGCAACACAGGAATCATAGCAGAACACAAACGTCGTTCACCATCAAAGCAAGTGATTAATCACAACTTAAATGTATTTGATGTTGCAAAAGGTTACGAAAATGCAGGAGTTTGCGGTATGTCTGTTTTAACCGATGGAAAATACTTTGGCGGTAGTTTAGACGATTTACTCACAGCGCGTTCTAGCTGTAATTTGCCACTACTAAGAAAAGAATTTATTATTGATGAGTATCAAATTATAGAAGCTAAAGCTTATGGTGCAGATGTGATTTTACTGATAGCTGCTATTTTGACTAAAACTGAAATCAAACAGTTTTCTGAATTGGCGAAACAATTAAATTTAGATGTATTGCTGGAAGTTCATAACGAAGAAGAAATACATAAATCCATTATGCCAAGTTTAGATATGCTCGGCGTCAACAATAGAAATTTAAAAACCTTTGAAGTCACTTTAGAAACCAGTAAACTATTAAGCGAGTTGATACCAAACGATTTTGTAACAGTATCAGAAAGTGGGATCAGTACTATTGAAGCTATCAAAACATTACAACCTTATGGATACCAAGGTTTTTTAATAGGTGAGAATTTCATGAAAACTGATAATGCAGGAGAAAGTGCCTCACAATTTATAAAAGACCTAAAGAGATGAAACTAAAAGTCTGCGGAATGAAACATAAAGACAACATTTTGAATGTTGCTAAATTAAATCCAGATTTTATGGGTTTCATTTTCCACAAAAATTCACCACGCTATTTTGATAGTATCATTCCAGAATTACCTGAGAACATTAAAAAAATTGGCGTATTCGTCGATGCAACTTATGATTACATAAGAGGCAAAGTGCAGAAACATAATTTACAAGGTGTGCAATTACATGGTAATGAATTCCCAGAACTTTGTAAACAACTACAAGATTTAAATTGTACAGTAATAAAAGTGTTTTCTATAAAAGACTCTTTTGACTTTAAAACTTTAGAACCTTACGAAGACGTTTGTGATTACTATTTATTTGACACAAAAGGAAAACAACCAGGAGGAAATGGATTCACTTTTGATTGGAGTGTTTTAAAAAAATACTCATCAATAAAACCGTTTTTTTTAAGTGGTGGTATTGGACCTCATGAATTAGATAATTTACTATCATTTCTAAAAAGACCTGAAGCGGTTTTTTGCCACTCATTAGATTTAAACAGTAAATTCGAAACCAACTCAGGCTTAAAAAACACAGAAAAATTAAAAGCATTTAAAGATCAACTTATAGCAAACAACTATGACTTATAACATTAACGATAAAGGATACTACGGCGAATTTGGAGGTGCATACATCCCAGAAATGCTCTATCCTAATGTAGAAGAACTACGACAAAATTATCTGAAGATAATGGCAGAGCCTTCTTTTAAAAAGGAGTTTGACCAACTATTAAAAGATTATGTAGGTCGTCCTTCACCACTCTACTTTGCCAAACGTTTAAGCGAAAAGTATAACACGAAAATCTATCTCAAACGCGAAGATTTAAATCATACAGGCGCACATAAAATCAATAATACCATTGGTCAAATCTTAATGGCACAACGACTAGGTAAAACCAGAATCATTGCCGAAACTGGAGCAGGCCAACACGGCGTCGCTACAGCAACCGTTTGTGCACTTATGGGATTAGAATGTATCGTGTATATGGGAGAAATTGATATCGCTCGTCAAGCACCAAATGTTGCCCGAATGAAAATGTTGGGTGCCAAAGTGAGACCTGCACTGTCTGGAAGCCGCACATTAAAAGATGCCACCAATGAAGCCATTCGCGATTGGATCAACAATCCGGTAGATACCCATTACATTATTGGAAGTGTCGTCGGACCACATCCCTATCCAGATATGGTAGCACGTTTTCAGGCGGTTGTCTCCGAAGAAATCCAATGGCAACTCAAAGAGAAAGAAGGCAGAACAAAACCAGATTACGTCGTGGCTTGTGTTGGTGGAGGAAGCAATGCTGCAGGTGCATTTTATCATTATTTAGACGATATAGATGTAAAACTTATTGCCGTTGAAGCTGCCGGAAAAGGTATTCACAGTGGCGAAAGCGCTGCGACATCAGTCTTAGGTCGTGAAGGAATTATTCATGGTAGTAAAACTCTATTGATGCAAACCAATGACGGTCAAATTACTGAGCCTTACTCTATTTCTGCCGGTTTAGATTATCCTGGTGTCGGACCAATGCATGCCCATTTATACAAATCTGGACGTGCTGAATTTATCTCGATTACAGATGATGAAGCTATGATTGCTGGTTTGGAGCTCAGTCAATTAGAAGGTATCATTCCTGCAATTGAAACCTCACACTCATTGGCGATTTTCGATCAAAAGAAATTTAAAAAAGATGATATTGTGGTGATTAACCTATCAGGTCGAGGCGATAAAGATTTACAGAATTATATTGATTATTTTAAATTGTAGGGTTTAGGCGTTACCACAAGGGTCAGGCTTTCAGCAGTCGCTCTCTGCGAGGAGCTTCAACAAACGCCTCAATCCTTAACGCGGAATAGGACTAAATTTGAAATTAAAAATAAATTAAACTGTCATACAGAACGAAGTGAAGAATCTATTAAAACAGATTGCCACGTCGCTTTGCTCCTCGCAATGACAACTACGATTATAAACATGAACAGAATAAACAAAAAACTAAAAGAAGACAAAAAGTTACTATCCATATACTTTTCAGCAGGATATCCAAGTATAAACGATACAGCTAGCATCATTCAGAACCTCGAAAAAAGTGGCGTCGATATCATAGAAATCGGATTACCATTTAGTGATCCTTTAGCTGATGGACCAACCATTCAAGCGAGTTCTACTCAAGCCTTAAAAAATGGAATGACCACCGAAATTCTTTTCAATCAATTGAAAGACATTCGTAAAACGGTTTCAATTCCGTTAATTATTATGGGATATTTTAATCCCATGCTACAATATGGTGTAGAAGCGTTCTGTAAAAAATGTCAGGAGAATGGTATTGACGGACTCATTATTCCAGATTTGCCGGTAGATGTTTATAACGAGCAGTACAAAGCGATATTTGAAAAATACGGATTGATTAATGTGTTTTTAATAACACCACAAACCTCAATAGAACGCATTAATTTTATTGATTCTATTTCCGAAGGATTTATATACATGGTAAGTAGTGCAAGTGTAACAGGAAGTAGTTCTGGGTTTGGAGACGAACAGACCAAATACTTTAAAAGGATTGCCGCCATGAATTTAAAGAATCCACAAATTGTAGGTTTCGGAATTTCTAATAATGAAACCTTTACCCAAGCCACACAATATGCAAAAGGAGCAATTATTGGTAGTGCATTTATTAAGTTTTTATCTCATAATACTGTGGATGATATCAAAAATTTCACTAAATCCATTTTAAAATAAAAATTTATGTACTGGTATTTAAAAGTTATTAAAGACAACTATGCTAATTTCTCAGGCAGAGCAAGACGCAGAGAATACTGGATGTTTGTGCTCATTCAATTAATAATTTTAATATTAGTGATATCTTATGCATCTCTTGTAGATGATTTATTTGGCTCACCAGTGGTTGGATCTATTTTAGGATTTTATGTACTTGCAACATTAATCCCATGGTTAGCACTAAACGTTCGACGACTTCATGATACCGGAAAAAGTGGTGGCTATATATTTATAAACCTGATTCCAATAATTGGTCGTATTTGGTATGTGGTTCTCGTTGCTACTGAAGGAGAATTTGGACCTAATCAATACGGACCTGACCCAAAAGGAGAGGGTTTTGACGAAATAGATGACATAGGCAGATTAGAACAATAAACAAATGAAACACCTCAATAATTTCAGAATCGTAATCTTACTTTGCCTCACACTTGGCTTAGCTCCCTTTTTTCCAGAGCCTCATATATGGGGAAAATTAAAATGGATTTCAGGTGGTGCTAATGGGATGCAACTACAAGATTGGTTTGATGTGCTGCTTCATGGTTTTCCTTGGGTACTTCTTATTCGTGTAATAATTGTAAAAATTTTCAGAAAAAATGGCGCTTAACATCGTTTTAATAGAACCCGAAATCCCTAACAATACCGGTAATATAGGAAGGCTCGCTTTAGCATCTGGCTCAAAATTACACTTGGTAAAACCGTTTGGATTTGAAATAAGTGATAGTAGGCTAAAACGCGCTGGACTCGATTATTGGCAACATCTCGATGTCACTACCTATGAGTCTATTGAAGACTTTTTCATCGCACATCACAATAAAGAATTTGCTTTCTTTTCAAGTCATAGTCATAAATCGTATTGTGAGATTCCGTTTAAGGATAATATGTTTCTTATCTTCGGAAAAGAATCCGTTGGATTGTCTAAATCCATAATAGCAACCTATAAAAATTACCTTTATAAAATACCATTATATAGTAAACATATAAGAAGTTTAAATTTAGCAAATGCCGTTAGCATTGTTACTTATGAAGGCTTAAGACAATTAAACCAATAATATGAAGTATTCCATCAGACAACTATTTTTACTTTCCATCATATTAGTTTTTGACATGTCAAATGCTCAAGAAAAATTGGACTTCAAATTTGACACACCTTATGGGAGCAATGAAAACGTTGGAAAGTACATTACAATAAATGGAGCGAAAATTTATTACGAAGAATATGGAAAAGGTGAACCCTTGTTACTAATTCACGGCAATAATGGAAGCATTAAATCAATGGAAAACCAGATAGACTATTTTAAAAATAAATATAGAGTCATTGTAGCTGATAATAGAGGTCAAGGAAAATCTGAATTAAAAACAGATTCTTTAACATATGTTCAAATCACAAAGGATTGGGACGAAATAGTTAATTACTTAAAGTTAGACTCTATTAACATTGTTGGATGGAGCGATGGTGGAATTATTGGATTAAAAATGGGAATTTCAGGTAAATCAAAAATAAAGAAAATTGTCGCCATGGGTGCTAATTTAAGACCTGACTCAACAGCAGTTCATTCTTGGGCTATTGAACACGATCTAAAATCATTACAAATAATCAAATCAAAAATTCAAGAAAACGATACAACTCAAAATTGGGATTTACAAAAGCAACTTCTTGAAATATTGCTATTCCAGCCAAATATCCCAATTAAAGACTTATCAAAAATAAATGCAAAGGTCTTAATAATGGCTGGCGATGAAGACATCACAAAGAATAAGCATAGTCTAGAAATGTATGAGAATATCCCGAAAGCACACTTATGTATAATGCCAGGAGAAACGCATAACACACCTGAATCAAATCCTAAATTGTTCAATGACATTGTAAATAGGTTTTTATCTGACCCCTTTAAAAGACCTTATTCTAATTTTTAATGACACTAAAAAGACAACTATAGCTCATAAAAAACTAAAGTAAATAAGGCTAAATTTAGGCTTAACCAAAAAGAGGTATACTGCATGATTTTCGGATGAAAATGACAACTATATTCGTGAATTTTGGAAAGACTCACTTTCCAAAGGCTTTAAACTTATGAGTAATATAATGCCCAAATAATATAAAATCTATGCAATCAAAACGTACTAAATACATTCAGCAGTTTTCAGAATATTTCCAAATTGCTTTAGGAATTATACTAGCGAGTATAGGTTTAAAAGCCTTTTTACTTCCCAATGGCTTTTTAGATGGTGGTGTCACTGGAATGGCTCTTTTGGTGCGAACTCAGGTTGATATCAACTTATCCTATTTGCTCCTTATTTTTAGTATTCCCTTTTTAATTCTAGGGTATTACACCGTTTCAAAACGTATTGTAATTAAATCAATTATTAGCATCTTTAGTTTAGCCCTTTTTATTCACTTTGAGAATTTTGAGATTATTACTGAAGATAAACTACTCACATCAATTTTTGGTGGTCTCTTTCTTGGCGCTGGAATTGGAATTGCCATACGTAATGGTTCAGTTTTAGATGGCTCTGAAATTTTAGGGGTCTTTATTAATGATAGATTTGGAATTAGTATTGGAAAAGTAATTCTCTTATTTAATGTGGTTTTATTTTCTATTACAGCGTTTATAATTTCTACAGAAGTTGCTATGTATTCCATCCTTACCTACATTATAACAGCCAAAGTCACCGATTTAGTTATTGAAGGATTTGAAGATTTTATTGGTGTGACTATCATTTCGCAAGAATACTCAAAAATAGAAGCTGCTATTATTACTGAACTTGGAGCAGGAATGACTTTATATAAAGGTCGTAAAGGGTTTGGAAGCACAGGCGAAAAACAAGATTTTGATATTATTCATAGTATCATAAACCGTATCGATATTAAGAAAATGTATCGTCTAGTTGGTGATATTGATGAACGCGCTTTTATCGTTGAGTTTGATGTTAATAATGTAAAAGGTGGTGTTTTAAGACGCTATCTTAACAAAAAGAAAGGCAAAAAATTAGCAAAATTCTTAGCAGAGAACAAATAACTTCGAAATATTATATTCATTAATTATCAAGACTTATGAAATATCATGTCATTATTAATAGTATCAAATCAGTAGATCAGCTTCCTAATGCATGGTCTCATGAAGATTATATAAAATTATTGAATGAATTTGGATTTGATGACGCAGAAGGCTCTAGTCCAGATGAATTATTAGATTTGCTATTTATGGCTATCTCAGATTTTGAGCCTGAAGACGCTGCCGCAATAGTTTTGAGTTATAAACTTTCTGAAGAACTGAACGAGAATCAAATTGAACAAATGTCTCACGACATGCAATTAGATAAAATATCTGAAGAATATGCCGATATCGCTTTACATCACAAGCTTTTCAACATCAATCAGCTACTACACAAAGCCTATAATGGCACATTCCCGAGTGCAAAAGCTACGATAATAGAATTTGAAATCTCACCAAAAAAAGAGATTACCAAAGAAAACGTGTTGAAAGCATTAAACGCCACTTTGGCAAATAACAATGTGATTAAGCGCTTATTTGCTAATCAATTAGCAGGTAAAGAAGAATTTGATGAAGCTGAATCTATTATCTGGAAATTAGAGCCTAACTCTGAAAACGGATATACATTAATAACTTCAGAATATTGGATAAGTAAAGATGAATTTAATGACGCTGAATTTGATGTCACTGTCATCCCTTATGAAGAAGAGGAAGACTAATTACTTGTTTTTCTTTAAATAATTCAAATACATGTGCTCCACTTTTGTTCGAGCCCATGGTGTTCTTCTTAAAAACTTTAAGCTTGATTTCACAGATGGATTATCATTAAAACATCTAATATTTATGATAGTCCCCATATATTCCCAACCATAGTGTGCTTGCAAGTCAGTGACGATTTGCTCTAATTTTATACCATGTAATGGGTTATTCTTTTGAGTTTCCATTATAATTATTCAACCAGTTTTTTAATCTTAATTGCTTTTTCAAAATGGTCTAAATGCTGCGTTTTAATCCACCATGTTGCAGCTTCCATTAATAATTCAGGATTGTCATTTTTATTTTTAAAGAATGCATAAAATGAAATACCAACACCCTCTCCTTTTTGTGCAATCTTTGTATCACACACTTCAATTATTTTATGCTTGAGACTTTCGGTCATTTTTAATTCCGTCTATCATTGCGTCGCCTAGAATTACTACTCTTAGATCTGTTTCCGCTATTTCTGTTTCCTCCAGAATTCCTAGAATTAGAATTGCGGTTACTATTTCTGCCACCACCTTGTCTGTTCTGACCTTGCTTAATAGGCTGCGTTGATGCATTTGGATCAGGCTCAAAACCTTCAACAATTTCTACTTCAATTTTTTCTCCTATTAACTTTTCAATATCACGCAAATAAGTCGTTTCATCGGCACTTACTAAAGAGACAGCTTGGCCATTAGCTCCTGCTCTACCGGTTCTACCTATACGATGCACGTAATCTTCAGAAATATTAGGTAATTCAAAATTCACAACGTGAGGCAATAAAGGGATGTCGAGTCCACGAGCAGCAATATCTGTCGCCACAAGCACTTTTACACTTCCGCTTTTAAAACCTGCAAGCGCCTTTGTTCGCGCACCTTGACTCTTATTTCCATGAATCGCTGCAGAACTAATTCCTGCAGAAACCAACTTCTTACTTAATTTATTGGCGCCATGTTTAGTTCTGTTAAACACAAGCACTTGTTTCCATTTCCCTTCGGAAATGAGCTTAATTAACAACTCTGGCTTTTTCCCTTTAGCAACACGATATACTTTTTGAGAAATCGCTTCTACAGTGGTGTTTTCTGGCGTTGCCTCTACAAGCACAGGATTATTTAGAATCCCATTAGCAAGCTTTTTAATATCTTTTGAAAACGTAGCAGAGAACATCAAATTTTGACGTTTCGCTGGCATTACATTCATGATGCGTTCTATATCTCTCAGAAATCCCATGTCTAACATGCGGTCTGCCTCATCAAGAATAAACACCTCAACACGTTTTAAAGATAATAGATTTTGATTATGTAAATCTAGTAGTCGACCAGGAGTAGCAATTAAAATATCAACACCTTGGCGTAATCTAGCGACTTGAGGCTTTTGGTTCACACCACCAAAAATTACCATACTGCTTATATCTAGAAATTCACTATAGTCCTTAACACTCTGATGAACCTGAGCTGCTAGCTCACGAGTTGGCGTCAAGATTAAGGCGCGAATCGGCTTAAATTTTGCTTTAGGATTTTCTGACAAATAATGTAAAAGAGGTAAAGTAAAACCAGCTGTTTTACCTGTTCCTGTTTGCGCAGAGGCCAAAACATCACGACCTTCTAATACTGGAGGAATCGCTTTTTCTTGAATTGGACTTGGAGTTTTGTATCCTTTTTTGCTAATTGCTTTTAACAAGGCATCAGATAAGCCTAAAGATTGAAATGACATAAAATTATTTTGGTCAAATGACCTTCTAATTCTTAGCGTCATTTTTTATTAGCTGCGAAGATACTGTTAATTTATTCGTTTGGCCCTATTTACTTGTCTTTGTTAGAAACTATACAAATTTTATAAGATATCTTGATTATCAGCTGAAAGCTTTTGAACGCTTATTAGTTTGAACACTAGTTCTAGATTTTAGTCAAATTACTTCGGATACCGTTTCTGAATATCACGAATCAAGTACTCCAAACCATTTAATTTTAATTCATAGACCTGAGTAAGCATGTCCCCTAATTTTCCCTTAGGAAAACCTTTGTTATTGTACCAAACAATATAATATTCAGGTAAATCAATTAAGTAGCGACCTTCATATTTGCCATAAGGCATTTTGGTATGTGCTAATTTTATTAGGAAGTTTTTGTCGGGTTGGAGCATTATAATTTGTAATGGTTCGTCACTTCGAGTGAAATGTTATCGAAGTACAACGAAGATATCATTTTGTATCGAGAATTATTAGGTTCTCGATACAATTCTGAAGTTTCAGAAGCACTCGAACTAACGGTTCAGATTCCTGCATTTCAGTCGGAATGACAGAAATGATAGGACTAACAAATCGGTATAATTAGAATATAAGAGTAATCACAAATTAAGGCGACTTATAGGCTTCAAACCTTTTCAGGTTTTTAGCAACATACACATTCCATTTAGCTTGTTCTTCTTTATTAATTGAATTCTGGCTCTGCGTATCGTATTGGTGTTGCATGGACGCTAGTTCCTTATTAATCGTATTATGAAGTTGGTCTAATTGCACTTTTAGGTTTTGAGTGACTTGCAATCTTGCCAATCGATAACGAAATATGCGCACATGTAATTCGGTAATATCAAAATGGAGTTGCTCGTGTGCTAAAATATGGTCGTTACAACGCGCTTTTATAAACCAGGAATTTTCAGGATAAAAGTGTGCTTCAGCTTGAGCTTCAAAATCGGTAATGCGACCATCTGATTTACGCATCGAATAGGAAAAAGTAATTCCTGAGGCCGTGACTGCTGCTACATCAGCATCGGTTTGTACAGGTCCTTTAAAATCGGACCAAGTCAGTTTTCTGGATTCCTCCCAAGCGAATGAAGTTTCGTGCGCAGTTGGGTTTGTGACGCTCAACAAACCTAAAATTAAAACCAATTGGAGTACCATTTAAGTCTCATATAATTTGTATCCCATGACAGGAATTACAAAACCGTTACAATCCAAAACGCTCTAGGATTGAGATTATTGCTTTTGCCAAACATGTCACAAGGAAACAATTACTGATACTAAAGTAATGACGCTCTTTTTAGAGACAATTATCATTGACTAGCCCTTGAAATTGAGTACCACCCAATTCAATGGCTTTGTTCCAATCGGAGCATGCACCTTGGGTATCGCCAGATTTAAATCTTGACAAGCCTTTACAGTCCCAAGCATCAGAAAATGAAGGATTTAAAGCAATAGCTTCGTTGTAGAGTTGAATGGCTTGGGCATATTCGCCACGGTTATGGGCTATTTGCGCATTATTAAAGTGTGCGATGGCATTTTTATCTAAGTCGTCCTTAGGAGCGCTTGCTGTCATTGCACTATCTCGAAGCGCTTCTTTTTTTTCAGTTTGCTCCAAAATAAATTGCTGTTGCCTTTCAGCTTTTAAACTTGTGTTACAACTGGTAAAGGCTAGTATAAAAATTAAAAAAAGCACTATGGTTTTAAAAAAATGAGTCATATAAAGAAAATTATTTACAGTTAATCCGTAAAAATGGTTAAAATATCTAAAAGTTTACTAAAAAAACGTTAAAAAAATAAAAATTAAGTACCTTTTGTTAATTATTAATCTATTAATTCAACTAAAAATTATGAAACAAATTACAAAAATTTTAACGATTGCAATACTGGTATGCTTTGCGATGCCAGCATTTGCTAACGATGCCTGCGTTGACGCAGCTCCAATTGCCTGTGGCGCTACCGTGTCTGGAAGTACGGCAGGCGCAACATTTGACAATGTAGGGACTTGTGGCACTTCCAATACCGCTCCAGGAGTTTGGTATTCGGTTGTTGGTGATGGTGGTCAAATTACGGCAAGTACGTGTAATCAGGCAAGCTACGACACGAAGATCAGTGTTTTTACAGGGTCTTGTGGCGCTTTAAGCTGCGTTGGTGGTAATGATGATGGAGTTGGATGTTCAGCATTTTCCTCTGAAGTGACATTTCCTACAACAGCAGGGACTACCTATTTGATTTTAGTACATGGTTTTGGCAGTGCAAATGGGGATTTTAATCTTACGGTCACGTGTTCAGGACCATCTTCAGGAAATGATGCCTGTAGTGGTGCAGAATCTATTGCCTGTGGTGACACTGTAACTGGAAGCACTGTAGGAGCTTCGCCAGATGGCGCTCCATTTTGTGGAACCTCTAATACGGCACCTGGTGTGTGGTATGAATTTACAGCAGGATCTGATGCAGGTATAAACCTTACGACTTGTTCATCTGATACCAATTATGATACCAAATTAACAGTATATGAAGGGTCTTGTGACGGGCTTATTTGCGTTGACGGAAATGATGACGATTTTAGTTGCACCTTTAGTGGTCTGCAATCCACTGTCAACTTCTTAGCTGCAGAAGGCACTACCTATTATATTTTAGTACATGGTTTTAGCAGTGCAACTGGGAATTTCTCATTATCACTTGAATGCATTCAACCTCCTGAAAATGACGGTCCTTGTAATTTTGTACCGCTAACGCTTGGTGAAGCCAAAGAATATCGCAATGATTTCGCTTCTGCAGATCCTGGAGAAGTTTCTCCTGGAGCTGGAACAGGTACTTCGTCTTGTAATTCTAATGACGGTTGGTGTTCTTTTGAAACCGATGTGGATAACTCTGTATGGTTCTCTTTTATTGTGCCAGCTTCTGGCTCTGTATCTGTTGACACTCCAGGATTTGATAACCAATTGGCTGTTTGGAGTGCTAGTGATTGTAGTGATTATACCACTTATACTAAAATAGGTGCCAATGATGATAGTGGCCCAGGATTAGCAGCCTTTTTAGAATTATACTGCTTAAACCCTGGAGATATGCTATTGGTGCAAGTAGATGGTTTTAGTGGAGCTTCTTCTAGTAGTGCTTTTATTACTGTTAGCGATTTGGAAGTTCCAGAACTAATAGCAGACGCTGGTGGTTGTCAAACAAAATTTGTAGGCTATGAGCCTGCTGAGGGCTTAAATTATTTAGTTGGTACTGCTTCTGGTGGTACTCCTCCTCTCGCATATTCATGGACAGGTGATGGGATAACGACCAACCCAGATTTTACATCAGTTACTGTAGACCCAACTGAAACTACAACGTATACGTTAACCGTTACCGATGCCAATGGCTGTGTAGTGGAGTCTACTGTTGTTGTTAATGTGGTAGACCTCATTTGTGATGATAACGGTAAAAAAATCTCCTTGTGTCATATTCCACCTGGCAATCCAGATAATCCGCAACAAATATGTGTCAGTGAGAATGCGGTAGAAACACATTTAGCACATGGCGACGTATTAGGTTTCTGTGGCAATGAGTGTACAGATACCAACCCAGAACCACCAGCTTGTGCCGATGTTTCAATAGAAATCACAACTGATAGATTTGCTAATGAAACTTCATGGAATTTAACTGATGAAGGTGGATCAATTATTGCTTCAGGAGCTCAAGGCTCACTAAGTAATGAAACAACTACAAATGTTATTGAAGAATGTCTTCCTGCAGGTTGCTATACCTTTAACATTTTTGACAGTTTCGGAGATGGTATCTGCTGTACATTTGGAGACGGTAAATATGCTGTAACTTACAATGGTGTTGTCACAGAATCGCCAACAGGAGGTGCTTTTGGATCAAGTGAATCTGTTCAATTTGGGGCTTGTACTCAAGTTCGTCAAGCCGCTCCAAAAGACTTGACTGATTTAGGTGAAATCTCTGTATTACCTAACCCATTCACGTCTAGAGCAGTCATTAATTTCATCCCAACTGTGAGTGGTAAAGCTACTATTGATATATATAATATCAATGGAGCACTTGTAACTAGAATTTTAGATACACAAGTTACCAGTGGTAAAGCCATAGACGCTGAAGTCTTAGGCAGCCAATTAGGTGCCAACGGTATTTATATTTATCAAGTAAGAATTGCTGATATACAGTATACTGGCAAATTGGTGCTCATGAGATAAACAATAGTTCAATTTTATAAAAAGAAAAGCCCGGAAATTCCGGGCTTTTGCTTTTATATGGTTCTATTTTGCAGACTGAGTTTTCTCCTAGCTAATTCCAAAACAGGTTTTAGAAGTTTTTCCAGTTAAATCTAATATCTTTTTCGATATCAGGATGCAAACTGTAATGTACAGGGCAAGTATTTGCGATATGCTCTAAAATTTTTCGTGTTTTAGTATCTGCTTCAAACGGAAACTCTAAAACCACTTCAATTTTCGAAATTCGTCTTGGGCTGCTTGACATTGTTTTCGTGACATGTGCAGTCGTTCCTGTCATATCCACACCTAAACTCTCCGCTTTAATTCCCATAACGGTAATCATACAACTTGCTAATCCTGTAGCAACCGTATCTGTAGGAGAAAATGCTTCGCCTTTACCATTATTGTCTGTTGGTGCATCTGTAAGAAATGAATTATTGGATTTGAGGTGTGTACTTTCTGTTCTTAAATTGCCAAGGTAGGTTACTTTTGATGTCATTGTTTTGCTTCTACTATCGTTAAATTATCATATTTCACAATATAAACCGCTTCGTTGTAATAACCTCCAAATAACTTTTTAGTGTAACGAAATTTATTCTCTACATATTCGGTTTCTATATCTTTAGATGATGCACTATAAAGATCGTCTTCACTGGATAACCGCAATAAAAGGTCTAATGTTAAATCGAATCCACGTACTGCATATTTATTAGGGCTCACATTATAAACGCGACGATAAGCTCTAATGAAGGCATTTTTTGAAGAGCTAACATCTGCTGTTTTATTTACTGATGGATAATGAAACTTTAAATTAGAGAGATGGTAATTAGAAATCTCTCTACCTTCAAAGGCTTTGTTTTTATCTGTCGACATCAATATAACCTCAATTTTATCAGTGGCCATACCATTTATCATACTAATCACATTAGAAGCAAATCCTTCGTTACTAGTTTCTAAAAACACAATGTTTTTTCCGGCTTTGAATACATTTTCTAAATCGGTTTGGTAAATAAAATAAGCTTCTAGGCCTTTTTTATTTTTTCTAGAAAATATCTGTGTTGCAGAAGGAAATTCGCCTTTCAATTTATCACTTATCGTTTTATGTTTTGAGTCTGAAATGATAATCATATGCTTAGGCAGTGAGTCTGATTTTACATAATTGATAATCGTTTCCTGTAGTAATTCACTTGACGGAACACTTTGAAATACATTATCGTATAAATTTTCAGGCATTGCTAATGGCGAAATAACGGGCGTACGATCTCTTTTTAATTGAGACGCTACTCTATCGAGGTTTTTAGGCAATAAAGGACCAATAACAGCATCGTATTCTGAAAAATCATTAGACTCTAAAATCTTAGAAATCTCTGAAGGCTGGTTTCTTGTATCAAATACTTTTAGATAAGTTGAAATCCCTAAACGCTTGGCAGAATCAATAGCCATTAAAGCACCTGCATGAAAATCTAAAGACACAGATAACAAACGGTCTGTTCTAATCATTTTCTTTGTTTCCTGAACAGAATCCACATCAATCTTATGTGTTTTATAAGGCAGCATTAAAGCAATTTTCTTTTGCTTGAGGTTGGTTAAATTAGCTGAAAGATTAGTGTTCTCAACATCCATAACGGTATTGGTCGTTTCAATTTCCGCTGGCACTTTTAACACCATGCCTAATTTTAAGCCACTTTCTTTTAAATCAGGGTTTAAAGTTTCTAATTGTTCCTGTGTGACTCCTAATTTTCTATTGAGCGCCATATAACCTTCGCTCTTTAAAACCGTATAATAGTTAGAACTTTCTTCAACAATTTTTTCTTCGTTGTCGCTAATATTCGGGACATTTACTTCTTGTCCTGGTTGCAATACCTCATCAATATTTGGATTTAATGCATCTAGTTCAGGTACTGTGATCCCAAATTTATATGCCACGCGCCATTTTCCTTCTTTTGGTAAGACCTTGTATTTTTTAACGGTATTGTTTAACGAGACTTTACTGACAATAGTTTTATACTTCGGAATCTTAATGCGGTCACCTTTCCGAAGGTTTTCAGAATATAAAGACTTGTTGTGCTTTTTAATATCCTCAATTGCTACATTGTATTTTTTGGAAATGCTATATAGTGTTTCCTTGCGCTTCACTTTATGCTTTCTAAAACCGAGAAGTTGCTTTTCGTTTTCTACCATAGGTTCATTTTTCACCCTTGAGGTTGGGATAATCAAAACACTATTGGTGTCTATGGTTTTTTTAGCATCCGGATTAAGTGCATAAATATCAAAAGGTGTCACTAAGTACAGCTTTGCGATACTTTCAATCGTTTCACCTTGTTTAACCTTATGGGTTTTATAATCTTGTGCAAAAGCAGATATACTGCAAAACAAGATGACAATAATGAGAATGAGATTTTTCATTTATATATTTATTACTGGAATTCCCCTCAGGAGGAAATCTTTTGTTTATCATGAATGATTTGCTTGCCTAAGCAAGAATTCTATTCCCATTCAATCGTTGCTGGTGGTTTTGAACTAATGTCATATACTACTCTATTAACGCCTTTCACCTTATTTATTATTTCGTTTGAGGTTTTTTGTAAAAATTCATATGGAAGATTCACCCAATCGGCTGTCATACCATCTGTACTTTCTACGGCTCTCAAAGCGACACATTTTTCATAAGTTCTCTCGTCTCCCATCACTCCCACACTATTTACAGGAAGTAAAATTGCTCCTGCCTGCCATACTTTATCATATAAATTCCAAGAACGTAGGTTGTTGATAAAAATAGCATCTACCTCTTGTAATATACGTACTTTCTCTTCAGTTAGATCTCCAAGAATACGAATTGCTAATCCAGGACCTGGAAAAGGATGACGACCTAATAACTGTGCATCCATATTCATAGAAGCACCAACGCGCCTTACCTCATCTTTAAATAATGCTTTTAAAGGTTCAACAATTTTAAGTTTCATATAATCCGGTAAACCACCTACATTATGATGACTTTTAATCGTTGCACTAGGACCACCTGTTGCCGAAACACTTTCAATAACATCTGGATAAATCGTTCCTTGAGCTAACCATTTCACATCTTGAATACGATGCGCTTCATCATCAAAAACCTCAATGAAAACACGACCTATTGCTTTTCTTTTCAACTCTGGATCGCTCAATCCTTTTAAGGCATCCAAAAAGCGTGCCGAAGCATCAACACCTTTCACATTGAATCCCATACCTTCGTATTGATGCAGTACATCTTCAAACTCATTTTTACGAAGCAAGCCATTATTTACGAAAATACAATACAAGTTTTTGCCAATAGCTTTGTGCAATAACATGGCTGCAACTGAAGAATCTACACCTCCAGATAATCCCAAAACAACTTTGTCATTTCCCAATTTAGCTTTTAAACCATCAACGGTTTCCTCAACAAATGATTGTGGAGTCCAGTCTTGCTCAACCTTTGCAATTTTAATTAAGAAATTATGCAATAACTGATGACCATCAGTTGAATGATAAACTTCAGGATGAAACTGAATAGCATAGGTCTGTTCACCTTCAATTTTATAGGCTGCATTTTCTACATCGCTAGTACTTGCCAAAAGCACTCCTCCCGTTGGTAGTTCTTTTATAGTATCACTATGACTCATCCAAACTTGACTGCCTTCATGGATATTCTCCAAGAAATCCTCATCAGGTTTAATGAAGTCTAAGTTAGCTCTTCCGTATTCTCTGGTGCTCGACTCTGCCACTTTTCCTCCAGAAAAATGTGCCAAATATTGCGCTCCATAGCAAACCGCTAACATTGGTTTTTTACCTCGAATTTCTGAAAGGTCTGGATGTAAGACATCTTCTCCTCTAACGGAATTTGGACTACCCGATAATATAACAGCTTTAAAACTATTAGAATCGTTTGGGATTTTGTTGAAAGGGTGGATTTCGCAGTAGATATTTAACTCTCTAACACGACGCGCAATAAGCTGTGTGTATTGCGAACCGAAATCTAAAATTAGGACTTTGTTGTGTTGCATGTGCAAAAGTAATAATGATTTCAGAATTGTTATTATTCATCGCCACTTTTTTAACTTTAGTTTTTAACATTTAAAAGTATAGTGGAAGTAATATATAGCAAAAGCTGCCTTTAATCAAAAGGCAGCTTTTTTTTTATTATTCTTAATATGTTGTCTTAATCTATTTAATCACAAGCTTTTGTGTTTTACTTTGATTATCATTAAATACTTTAACAATATACACTCCAGTGCCTATCGTTGCAATATCAAGTGTGTTTAAAACATCGAAGTGATTTAATTTCTTATTTAAAACCAATCGCCCTTGAATATCATATAAGTTGACCATGGTAGCAGTACTTAGTTCTCCTTTAATAACTAACAACTTAGGATTATCTGTTGTATAAATTTGTAAGTAATCTAATTGATTAGACACTACAGACAATGTGGTGGAAGAGAAACGAAGATAGAAGCGCCCCGTACCATTTAAATCAGTATTAGGTGTGAACGTATAATCACCAGAATTTAATAAGGTAATTGTATTGGTTACAATATCTTCTAAATACACTTCAACATTACCAGGTAATGTACTTTCACTTATGCTAAAAGTAATTTGCTCACCTTGATTACTATTGACACCCAATGGCACTAAAGTATTGGTTAAATCTGTAAGACTTAAAGCCTGCAGTGCTAATGGAAGACCTGAATTGTCTTCTACTAAATGAGAATAGATTGCAAAGTTAGGTGCAACGTTACCTAAAATTTTACCATCGTATCCAAGGTCTAATCCTAGACTTGAACTTGAGTTAAAATAAAATTCAGTTCCGTAATCATTAGTCGTTGTATTGACATTCAACTTTAAAAAAGTTAATTCGTTTGCATTACGACCAACTATAAAATCATCATCATCTATACCACCTATGGTTCTCATAGAAGTATCAAAAGCAATATCAAAATCCTCAACACTAGCAGCGTCTGCGGCAACAAAGAACCCTTGTCCTGGTGCCATTAATTTACCACTAGAATTAGCTAAGGTAATCACCTCCCATTTATTGGCCACAAGACTACCAGCATAACCATATATACCAGAGATGTCCTCCAATATATCTATATTTCTTATATCTGAACCTGGATCTTGCACATCTTCTAAGACATGTTTTAAAAACAGATCCATATCAATATAAGATGGATATGGGTTACCTATCAAGTTCCATTCAGGATATTCAGCACCCGTATTTATGATATCAACAGTAATTGGTGTTATAGGAACAGTACCTGTAAATGTTAATGTTGTACCAACATCTGTACCTGCTCTATAACCCCTTCCGCTTACCAATGTTAAGTCTGACGATTCTGCATCTGAAAAATTTATATACCAGTCAGTCGTTTTATCAAAAGGGCCAAATGCGTAGGTTGTTGGATTCATATTACCATCGTCTAATATGTCTGAAGCGTTGGTATCAGAAAGTAAAAAGTCTGCCCAAGTTTCTCCCGAAAGCGGCGGAGAAATAAGATCATTTCCACCGGCATTAGCGTTAGTAAAACGCTCATATTTTACTGTCCCTTCAACTATTCCATCGGCAATTAAACTAGAATACAGTTGCGACGTTGATTTTAGAGTCATTGTATTCGTTGTTAATGTTGTACCTGTATTTACAGTTAACGCTGCCCCAGCGTTAACTGTAACATTATCAACGATGATATTCGCAGAAATTTCAGCATTACCGTTTTCTACTATAATCTCATCGTTAAAATTAGCTGCGTTATTTGGATCGCTAGGAGACCAACCGTCTATATTATTTTCATAGGTATACGTTGTAGCCGTATCAACATTAATTTGTATGGTCTTAACACATTCTGTTGTTACTGTTCTAATAATATTAATTTCCGCAGCAGATGTCCAAGCATTACCATTAACCTCTGTTAAGGCTCGCAATCTTACATACCTCCCTTGAGTTACAGGGAAACTAGCGGTTTTCAAAGTTTTATCATTATCCCAGGTATTCATATCTACAGCGGTGCCCCAATTTGTAGTTGAATTACTCACATAAATCTCATATTGGGCAATTGTACCATTTTGATAAATATCCTGACGTGGTAAATACTCAAGTCCCGATACATTTGATTCCAGACCTAGATCTAAATGGATTTCATGAGGTGGAACCGTATTATTTGCTCCAGAACCAATACTGTATTGGGTGTGCCAATACGTATTGGGATCACCATCTACAGCGTATAAACCTTCCTCTCCAGTCTGTTCACTATCTACATATATAGCGGTTGGACCCGTTCTTATGACGTCAATCTCTGCTGCAGATGTCCAAGGCTGTCCATTAACTTCCGAAAGAGCTACCAAACGTACATAACGCCCCAGAATTACAGAAGGAAAATTAACGGTCTGTAAATCGGCATTGTTTGGCCAAAATCCCATACTTACCGCAGTAGCGTTAGCCCAAGCCTCAACCGTATTTGTATTACTTACAAATATCTTATATTCATTAATTCTACCATTTGCAAGGTTTTGACGTGGTAAATATTTTAAACCTGATAAATATGAATTTGGACCCATATCAAAGGTTATATGATGATTATGAGGTGGAGCTGCAGTAGACCACTCTGTATGCCAATATGTATTTGGGTTACCATCAAGCACATTTGAAGCACTGCCATTTTCAGCAGCTTGCTCCTCACTATCTGCAGAGACCAAAACTGGATCTGCCAACGATTGTTGTGATTCATCTAATATGGTAGTTACTGTATATAGTCCTGATTGATTAATGGCTATATCATTAATAGTGTTAGCATTAGTACTCAGGTCAACGCCGTTAGGATCTGTTACAGTATACATGGTTACATCCTCTAAATTAATGGACAGGGTTATATCGTCACCCTCTGTAACGGTAATCTCTGTATCACCAGAACCGCTTTCTCCATTGATGTCATAAACGATCTCTAAATTCTCACAAGTAATAACAGTACCTGCACAATTACAATCACCGCTTTCTACATCATTACTTGTAGTTGAATCACCATCATCACAAGGGGTGCCAGCCAAAGGACAATTGATAGGATCACCGAATACCTGAACCTCTGCCAAGCTTAATATACCATTTTGACGAACCATCACATATCTAGCAACGCCCAGATTTTGTGTTAACATTTGAACTTGGATTGCAGATAATTCGCCAACTTCGATATAATCATTAGGGTCATTACTATCAATGTTACCTATATAAACGGTAGCTCCAGATAAACGTTGTTGTTCATTATCTCGATTAAAAATTCGTATCGCAGTCAAATCATATTCATATGTGTCCCCTAAATCTACTCTCCACCATGCATTATTGTCTCCAACAGCAGTATGTGTAACAGAATTATTGGGTAAATCGTTATTATCGAAAAAACCATTAGTATTTCCATCGACGGCTTTAAATGAATCACCACCATAACCTGTACTCGATTGCAATGTAGGCTGATTGAAGGCCAAATTATCTTCTAATTCTACATCAATATCAATTCCTAGCTCATTAAGATAGATGTCTTGTATGTCTTGAGCTGAAAGGGCAACATTATATAATTTAAATTTGTCCATACTCCCATCAAGTTCATCCGTAATACCGCTGCTATTTCCATAACCTACCACTGGTGCTGGACGTATATCATAAAAACCAGCAAGTGTAAAGGTATTATATATAGGATCTACTGTGTTAATTTGAAAATTACCAGATACGATATCACTACAAATTTGTTGGCCATTAACATAAAGTCTCGCAATAGTACCGTCATAAGTACCTACAACATGCTCCCATTCGCCAGGCGTGTATTCTCCAGCAAAACAACTGGCCACACCACTATCAGTTAAAAAGTAAAATTTAAACAAGGAATTATGATACCCGAAGAAAAAAGAATCATAGTCATGTGTAAAAATAGCCACATTGGGAATCTCTCCATTCTGGGGTATGATACTACCTGTATTTCTATTCACCCAGGCCATCACTGTAATTTCATCAGTCAATGCTTGGAGTGATGGAGATGGAGGAATTTCAACTATTGAATTACTACTAAATTCGAATCCATCCATTTGAAGGGAATTTCCTAAAAACCCATCTTCATTCCAATAATCAGCACTGAGTGCTACCTCGTTCCCATTGTTGTCACGTTGCTTAATTTCACCATTGTTATTATTACCTGATGTATCATTAAGTAGTGCACCATTTCCTTCAAAAAAATCAAATTCCACTAATAAATTAGCTTCCATAATTCTATCTTCCGGAGCACCCACTAATACCGCTTCTGAAATACTCGGAACACCATCTGCATTTAAGGCGAATAACATGTAGTAACCCGGTGGCATGACATTAGCATCGGGCATATTTAGTTGATATGTACCATTACTTCCTGTAAACGAAGTTATTGGAATTCTTCTTTGTTCATTATTTACGCTATGAGTTGCAGATGACATTCTTATGAAAGCAAATTCCGTGACGTCAGGTGATGTTACCACTGGCAAATCCCTTAAGTAAAAAGCTGAATCTGGAGCACTTATAGTTGGGCGAGCGGCTAAATCTCCAGAACTATCAAACAAATACGGAGGACTGAAAATTTCAGCATCTGTATGGTTCTCTGGACAATTGTTCCCGCAAAGACCACCGCCTCCCATAAAGACACGGCCGTCATTTAAAAGAATTCCTGCACTATGATAGGTTCTTGGCACTTGCATGCTAGATAAGGTTCTAAATGTATTCGTAGTAGGATTATACATCTCTGCAGATAAATGTGCACCTGCATCCGAAAAAACGACAGATGTTTCCATCCCTCCTAAAATCAATACTTCACCGTTAGGTAAGACGACTCCTGTTGTATATATTCGTCCTTCTTCAGCATTATTTGCTGTAGCTGTTACCGTAACGTCATTTTCGTTATTAAAATCAATAACATAAGCATTATCACTACTTGGTGTACCTCCTGAATACGTATAACTCCCACCAAATTTAAGAATTTTACCTACATCAAACATGACAGTAGTGCCATTCATGGCGTATATATCATCTCCCCTTTGACCGACAACCGTGGAAGAGCCTGTACCAGTTACATCAAACCAATGCATCGTTTCGCCAGGACCTGCATGAAAAATTTTCCCATTTGGTGCAGCAAACAGCCAAGCATGATTATCTAATCTATAAGAACCATCTTCAACTTCATAAGCATCATCCGTATCATTCCAAAGTAATTCCTTATTTAATCCCGTAAGTACACGCCATCCTAACTCCTCTGTCCAGATTTCTGCATCTTTATTTCCTTCGCCTCCACTCCATGAACCACCAATTAGAAATGCAGAACCATCTGATAAGGTCACTGAGCCTTGATAGCCTCGACCAATATTCATATCATCTGCTCTAGTCCATGTTCCAGTTTTAGGATCATAAATACTTGTCCGTTCTGTAGAGCTTCCTCCGGTGGCCATTATTCTTCCATCAGCCAAATTATTAATACCAGGACAAAACATATCATGATTGGTATCGGACACCGTATCATCTAATACCGCTCCATCTAAACCTATAGAGGGATCAAATATTTGGGTAAATGTGAAGCCGTCTGCACCACCAAAATCTAATCTAGATTTTGAAGACCATGTAAGCAATCTACCATCTGGTAAATTAGCAACAGCAACAGGCACTAAATTAAAAGTAATTGGATCACTCCATTGACCATTGACTTCTGGATTTTGCGAATGGCATTTAAGCCCTGTGCATAGTAATAGAAAAAAAATAATAGAATAATAAAAATTAGTCATAATAGCATAAAATTTTAACTTATTCTGTTTAAATTAAACAGATAAATTTCCCTTTAAATAACAAAGTTTATATATTATTTTGACAAAAAGACTTTTTTGAGGTAAACTACTCGTTTTATCGACAAACTATGCCTTTATCAATTAGCTCCAGGTATTTATCCCAAATTAAACAATTACATGATTTTTAATTATCAATACGTAAAACACTATTATTGAGATACATATAGTCGATTTCTGTAAAACTATCTTGAATATGGGGCCAACACAATTTGAAGATTTTTCACCAATTACATATGTTATTATGCACAGGGCAAATGCATTGCTCTTAAAATTATTTTAAGCACGAATTATTTTAATTCTAGAATTAAAAATTCGCCTTTTAAAGGTTCTAAAAAATTCATTAATTCTGGTATTAGCTGACCTCCAAATTCCAAATACAATTCTGAGAAATTCATATTTCGCTCTTGTAAACTCTGACTAGGAAAAAGTTGTTCTTGCAATTCTGTACAACGGCTAATATGATCGGCTAATTTTCTTTTTTGCGCTTTAAGTAAACGCTTTTCTAAATGCTTTAAACCTTTTATTTGTTTTACTTCTTGTGCTTTTACAGCTCCTAAGAAGGATTTATCGGTTTGCTCTGCTAGCAAATATAAATCTTCGAACTGGTGTTTCAAATACTGAATCTTCTCAGAAAAGTCAATATCAATATTCGATATTTTTCTAACCTTCTTGTTTATGAAGGAATGTCTGTCTAAAAACAAATCTTTATCCGAAATATCCAATTTCTCAAGTTTTTCTTCTTGCTTACTTGTTTTTAGTAAGACTGAATTCCGAAGTAACAACATTGGAAAC
>Ga0316189_10000556_pt1 | contig 37666 bp, 36 predicted proteins | sample LowCovwburrow_MG_FD_204930 | JGI IMG/M metagenome (GOLD analysis project Ga0316189, IMG submission 204930) | Coastal sediment microbial communities from Maine, United States - Lowes Cove worm burrow | ecosystem: Environmental > Aquatic > Marine > Coastal > Sediment | place: USA: Maine...
CTCGCTGAGCTCCACGCGCGCCGCGCATGGCCCGACGCGTCCTTCTCCGAGGCCGCCCTCAACTACCAGCGCACCTGCAGCATCGACCCCACGCGGGGCTGCTTCGAGGCGGCTGCGCTGATGCAGGACGGCAAGGTGGACGCGCGCGAAGGCGAGATCGAGTACCTGTACAACCTCGCCTGCGAGCACGGCCACACCGTTGCGTGCACCCGTCGTCACGTCAAGTAGTCCGCCCTAGCAGGTGCCTCAGCGCCGGCTCCAGTGTGGGGAAGGTGAACGGAAAGCCATGCGCAAGGGCCGCGCTCGGCACTGCGCGCTGGCCCTGGAGCGCAAGCTCGTCAGCGCGGTCGCGACCGAGGATCAGCCGGATGGCGGCCGCGGGGACGGGCGCGATCGCCGGCCGGCGAAGCACCCGGCCGAGGGTGCGCGCGAACGTGACTTGCGGGACGGGCAGCGGGGCGCTGGCGTTCAGCGGCCCGGTGACCCACGGCTCGCGGATCGCCCAGTGGATCAGCGCTACCTCGTCGTCGATGTGGATCCACGGCACGTACTGGGTCCCGGACCCGACGGGCCCTCCCCCTCCCGCCCGAAACAGCGGGAGCATCGAGCGCAGGTATCCCCCGCGCGGCGAGAGGACGAAGCCGGTCCGCAGCGCCACCACCCGGATCCCCGCGGCCTGCGCGGGCTGCGCCGCGGCCTCCCACTCCCGGCAGACCCCGGCTAGGAAGGTGTCCCCGAGGGGCGCGTCCTCCGACAGCTCAGCAGCGCCCCCGTCGCCGTATGCCCCGACCGCTGAGCCGCTGATCAGCACGCGCGGTGGCGACTGGAGCCCCGCCAGCGCACCGGCCAACAGGCGCGTCCCGTCCACGCGACTGTCCCGGATCCGAGCGCGCTCAGCCGCGTCCCAGCGATTGTCCGAGATCGGCGCCCCCGCAAGGTGGACCACCGCGTCGAAGCCCTCGAGCGCGGCCGCGTCGAGCTCTGCCCGGGCGACGGACCACGGGATGCCAGGCCGATCGCGCGACCGCACCAGCGGCACGACCTGGTGACCACCCGCAGACAGGAACGCCGTCAGCGCGGTCCCCACGAGCCCGCTCGCACCGGAGATCAGGACGCGCAGCCGCGACAGGCCCCGGTAGGGGCGCAGGCGACCGAGGTCGTGGACCGCGCGATGGTGGCGAAAAGGGATCGCCTGCTGAACGCGGCTGCGGACCCCGTCCCGCCACGGGAACAGCGGTGCCGTCCACTGGACCGTGTCCTCGATCCGAGCGCCGTCGTCCACGTCGTGGACCCGGTGTCCATGCTGCCACTGCCCCAGCGCGCCGGCGAATTCTGGGTCCCAGGGCGGCGAGAGCCGGGCCGCAGCGCCTGGCTGAGCGTGCCAGGCGGAGACTGTCTGCGCATCGTCGCCCGCGGCGAACGCCTCTGCGCGATAGATCGGCATGCCGAGTCGTAACAGGAGTGGTCATGCCCAGCCCCGCAGCGCCTCCCCCAGACCCTCACCCGCTGCTCGACGCCTGGCTGTCCGACGCGACGGCGAGCGAGCCTCGGGTCGCCGACGCGATGCAGATCGCCACGGTCGACGCCGCAGGCAGGCCCTCCCTGCGCACGGTGCTGCTCAAGTCCAGCGGGCCCCAGGGTCTGGTGTTCTACACCAACCTCGGCAGCCGCAAGGCCCGGCAGCTCGAGCAGAACCCGCATGTTGCCGTGCTCCTGCACTGGAAGTCGCTGCAGCGGCAGGTGATCGCCGAGGGCAGCGTCGTCCCGGTGGACCCCGGCAACGCCGATGCCTACTGGTCCAGCCGAGACCGGGGCAGCCAGCTGGGCTCCTGGGCGAGCGTCCAGTCCGAGCCCATCACGCCTGCCAGCGCCCTCACCGAGCGACTGGCGGCCGTTCAGGCCCGCTTCGGCGACGCCATCGTCCCCCGTCCGCCGTTCTGGAGCGGGTTTCGCGTCCAGCCCACCCGGATCGAGTTCTGGCAGGGACGCACCGATCGGCTGCACGACCGCTGGGTGTACGAGCAGGACGGCGCCGGGTGGCACGTGACGCTGCGCTACCCCTGAACGCACCCCCGCAGGCCGCCGAGTCTGGGTTGCACACCGCCGCGACCGGCGTGCTGATGCCGCTGCGGTGGCGCACCCGCTCTCCGCGGGTGATTGAGAATCATGAGCTTCCCGGCTGTGACTCTGTTGCTCGCCTGCCTTCGGCATCCGCCCGTTCCCGGCGCGGACTACATGCCGCCGCCATCGGACGCTGTGCCCCCGAGCATGACCAACCAGAACACACCCTCGCCATGCGATGTTGACGGCGACGGCGACGGCGTCGATGCGTGCGACGACTGCGACGACAACGACGCGACCACCTTCCCCGGCGCCGAGGAGCGGTGCGACGGGCGCGACAACGACTGCGACGGCGCCCCCCTGCCCGAGGAGGCCGAACTCGCGTGCGTCCCCTGTGACGACGCCGGGTGGTGGAACGCCACTCGCGGTCTGACAGGCGACTCCTTGATCGACGAGCTCCACGGCCTCACGGAGCCGCAAGCGTGCTTCGACTACGGGGCCGCCACCAACTTCCTGTTCCTCGAGCTCGATGCGGACGGCAGCGAGGTCGAGTGTGTGTACACCGGGCTGCGCTACTCCATCGCCAACGGAGAGCCGGACCCGGCGGACATGAACACCGAGCACACGTGGCCGCAGAGCATCGGGGCCGGAAGCCTGCCCGCGCGGTGCGACCTGCATCACCTGTTCCCCACCAACGCGGTCGCCAACAGCCAGCGGAGCAACCACCCGTTCGGTGAGGTATCCGTGGACACCGCCTCGATCGAGGGTCTCGCTCGGCTGGGCAACGACGCACAAGGGAAACTGGTCTTCGAACCGCCCGACGCGCACAAGGGCAACGTCGCGCGCGCGATGCTGTACTTCGCGACGCGGTACGGCCACACCCTGTCCAACGACGAGACGTCGCTGTACCAGGCCTGGAGCACCCTCGACCCGGTCGACGATGCCGAGATGGACCGCACATGGATGATTGCGGACGAGCAGGGGGTTGCTAATCCGTATGTGGTGTGCCCTTGGCTCCCTGCCGAGCTGACGCCCTGACCCCGGAGCCCCTCTTGCTCACGCTGCTCACGACGCTCGCCCACGCCGCACCGCCGCTCGATTCGCAGTGGGACCGGCTCACCTCGAGGCCCGTTCCGGTCGAGTGCACCGAAGTCAGCGACGTGCCCTGGTGCCGCAGCAAGGGTGTCGTCGTCGGCGCAGCGCCCGACCAGGTCGCCGAGGCGCTGGAGGCGATGAAGGAAGGTGCCAACGCGTTCGAGAGCGTCCTGTCGGTGCGGGTCATCGCGCCCAACGTGATCCACGTGGTGCTCGACTACCCTGCCCCCCTCGCCGATCGGGACTACGTCGCGCGGTACACCCACACCACCGACGGCGGGTCGCACACCTACAGCTGGGCCTCGGTGGCCAACGAGGGCGCGCCTGAGACCGACGAGGCGGTGCGCCTGCCGCACTTCGCGGGCAGCTGGCAGCTCGAGCCCCACGCCGCGGGCACGTTGGTCACGTACACCTGGAATGCAGAGATCGCAGGTAGCTTCCCGACGTTCGCGTACAAGATGGCCTGGAAGAAGGCAGGACACGAGGCCCTGAAGGACCTCGCCCACACCCGCGGCGCCCAGCTCTCTGCCCCCGAGTCGCTGGCCCCCTGACGCAGGGAATCTGGCCGATTGATCGAGGCCCCAGTCGGCCCGTCCAGAGCGAACCGAGACGTTCGGGAGCGTCCGAAAACAAACGCGCTGCATCGAGGAGGTGCTGCTCGTTCGAGGGCAAGGAGGAGAGTCGAGGGAATAGCTGGCTATCCCGAGAACTCGACGACGCAGCCATCGGGCGTGCAGCGCGTCCGAATGCAGCGTTTGTTGTTGGACGATCCCTTACTTCTTGGAGGCGTCCAGGCGGTCGCGCTCGGTCTTGCGCCAGAACTGCACCAGACCGAAGAAGTGATCGGTGAACGACTCGATCTCGTGCGCCGGGTACAACGCCTCGACCTTCTGGCGCACAACCCCGCGGAACTCGTCGCTACCGAAGTACTCGAGCGCCACCTCGTCGAGGCCGGTCAGGTTCTTCGCTACGAACTCCTCGAAGCGATCTGTGTCGAAGTGCGCGCGCGACAACGCGTCGTAGCGCGCGAGCTGCTCGTCCAGGTCGAGCCCCGGCTCGTGGGCGCTCAGGAACGCGTCCCAGTCGAGGGTGAGCGCCTTGCGCCGCCGCGTCGCGGAGCAGAACAGGGTCCACTTGACCAGGGCCATCACCAGCCAAGGGAAGTGGTAGTGCAGGCTCGTGATCTGGCTGTCGGGGCACGCGTTGGCGAAGTCGATCGGGTACAGCACGCCGTCCGACCGCAGCAGCTCGCAGCTGTTGAAGTCCCAGCCGAAGAAGGCGTTGATTGTGCGGCACGTCTGGACCGCGCGCCTGTGCTGGTCGCCGTCGAGGTAGTCGAACGCGACCTGATAGCGATCGTGGAGCGGCCGGTCCGGTTCGTACTTGACCACGTTGACCTGCGGCCCGACCCCGATCGACCGCACGAACACGTCCCAGTCATGCACCGCGGCCTGCAGGTGGTGGACGCGCTTGCCCGACTGGTCGTACGCCTCCCGCAGCGACGTGTCGTCCGTCACGCGGCTCACCCCGACCCAGCCACCGCCGTCGTAGGGCTTGATGAACGAGGGGTACCCCACCGCCTCGCCGACCGCGCCCAGGTCGAACAGGCGATTATAGCGCCGAACCGTGACATCCCAGTCGCCGCCGGTCTCATATTCCTTGGGCGGGATCATCCATGTCTTGGGAATGGGCATCCCGAGCTTCATCATGGCGACGTAGCTGGTGTGCTTCTCCATGGACTGCAGCGACCACGGGTTGTTGAGCACGTACGTACCGTCGAAGCTGATCTTCTTGAGCCACTCGCGGCTTGTGTGGAACCAGTGGGTGAGCCGGTCGACAACGAGGTTGTAGCGAGGGGGCGCCTGGAGGTCGAACGGCTCGACACGGACCCGCTCCACCTCGAAACGCACCTCGGCGCCGCCCACGGTGACCACTGGGTCCAGGCGTTCGATCAGCGCCTCATACGCGGCCGGCCAGCAGATGTCTGCCCCGAGAGACAGCCCGATCCGCCGCATTTCCGTCGCCATGCAAACCTCCGGCGCACGACTATCCCGGCCATGGTGGCACGTCGCGGCGTTGCCAGTGGTGTCCAAGTAGGATTCAATGAGGCATGCAGACACCGCCGGATGGCATGCTGCTCGCTGCGGTCGCAGACGTCGCTACGGTCCTTCGTTCTCCGGGGGATCCTGACGAGGCAATCTGGGATGCGCTGAAATGTGCCGGGCAGGCAGGCTTGACCGCGACCGCGATCCGTCACCGGTCCGGTATCCTCGAGTCGTGTTGGGGGGACCCCACCGCGGCGCTGGCCGCCAATGAGGAAGATGAGAACTGCATAATCACGGTGGTCCCCGACCGCCGAAACCTGGTCCTCGTGGGCGAGGTGTTGTCGACGCCCTCCGGGCACGCCTTTGGTACTGCGGTCGCTGCGTGCTTCAGCCAGGCAATGCGGCTCGAGGCGCGCCTGTCCCGCGCACAGCGAGACTTCCGTGATCTCATCGAGTCTTCCCCCGACCCGCTCGCGATCCTGGGCGGCGGTCTGGTGCTGTACGCCAACCCGGCCTGGTGCGACACCATCGCCGCCGAGGACCGCACCCAGGTGCCCAACACCCCGGTCCTGGCCTGGGTGTTGCCGGCCGACCGCGATCTCGCAGCCAAGCACCTTCGCTCCGCCACCACGGCCCACGTCGAAGTCCGGGTCGCCAACGTGCCCAGCCGCTGGGTCGAGCTCGCAGCGCCCCGTGCCGTTCGGTTCGACGGCGCGCGCGCGGAGCTGTTGGTCGCCCGCGACGTCACCGATCGGCGGGCGATGCAGGAGGGGCTGCTGGTCTCCGACCGCATGGCCACCATCGGCCTGCTCGCCGCCGGCGTGGCCCACGAGATCAACAACCCGCTGACCGCGATCGTCGCCAACGTCGAGGTGGCCACGCGCGAGGTGGCGTTGCAGCTCGCTGATGCCAACTCCGACCCCTGGCTGCACGAGCTGCGCTCAGAGCTCGACGACACCCGGCTCGCGGCCGACCAGGTGCGCTCGATCGTGCGCGACCTGCGTGTGTTCAGCCGCAGCCACGAGGAGGCGCCGGTCCCGGTCGACATCCGGCGAGTGCTGGAGTCCAGCATCAAGATGGCCACGCGCGCGGTGAAGCACAGCGCCGTGGTCGAGCGCGACTACGAAGACGTTCCCATGGTCGCCGCCACCCCCTCGCGGCTGGGCCAGGTGTTCCTCAACATCTTGGTCAACGCAGCGCAGGCATTCACCGAGCCCGCCAACAGCAGGAATCGCATCACGGTCCAGATCAAGCAGGAGGTCTTCTTCGTCGCGGTGAGCGTGACCGACAACGGACCGGGAATCGCGACCGAGGTGCTGCCGCGCCTGTTCCAGCCCTTCGTCACCACGAAGCCCCAGGGCGAAGGCACAGGGCTGGGGCTGTCTATCTGTCAGCGGCTGATCAGCGCCCTCGACGGCCGCATCGAAGTGGAGAGTTCCCTGGGGCAGGGCACCACGTTCCGCGTGTTGCTTCCCGCCCTTCTGGGAGACGAGCTCGAGGCCGCCACTCCCACCGAAGAGATCCGCATCCGCAACCAAGCGCGCAGCCGGGTGCTGGTCATCGACGACGAGCCGTTGATCGGCCGCGCTGTGGGGCGGATGCTCTCCGGTGACGACGTGGTCTCCGTCCAGGATGGACGTCTCGCCCTCACCCAGCTGCAGACCGACACCGAATGGGACCTCATCCTCCTCGACCTGATGATGCCCGGGCTCACCGGGATGGACGTCTACAACGCGATCCGCAACACGCAGCCCAACCTCCTCCAGCTCGTCGTCCTGATGAGCGGCGGGACGTTCACGCCGGAGTCACGAGAGTTCGTCGACCGCGTGAAGAACCGCCGCATCGAGAAGCCGTTCGACCGCGGGGTGCTGCGCCAGCTGCTCGACGGTGGAGACGGCCGACCGCACCTGCCTCAGTCGTAGATCATCCACAGCCGGCCGGGAAACAGCCAGGTGAGCCCCGCGCGGAGCTGATCCCGCCACGCGATCCAGTTGTGCCCGTCGTTCGCTTCGACGAACCGAACCTCCACGCCGGCCCTCCGCAGGATCGGACCGAGAGAGCGGTTGAACCAGATCAGAGACTCGAACGTGCCGCAGGACAGGAAGACTCGATCGACCTGCGTGCGCTCCGGCGCCGCGCGCAGCGCGTTGACGAACGAGACCACCGGGTCGAACAGCTCGCTGCGGCCGTGATGTCCGACATCAGTGAACACGAAGCTGCCCGACTGCAGCAGCAGTCGCCCGAACACCCCGGGGTGTTGCCATGCAGTGAACAGGCTCGCGACCCCGCCGAAGCTCGCCCCCATCAGGCCCAGGTCCGCCGGGTCGTCGCTGATCCGGAAGCGGTCCCGGAGCGCCGGCAGCACCTCCAGCACGAGGTGATCCGGCTGCCGCGGATCCGCACCGTACTCCCGGTTGCGGTCCTCCCCGCTGACGAAGGCGACGAGCAGCGGCGCGACCTCGTTGCGGCCGATCAGGTTGTCCAGGACCGTGCGAATCGACGCAAATCCAAGGTAGTCGGGCCCGTCGTGGCAGATGACCAGCGGGAGCGCCTGTGTGGGCTCGAACTCCGCTGGCAGGTACACCTGCACCGTCCGGGTCCCACCGAACACCGCGCTCTGCACGCCGAACGACACCATCCGCCCCGGCCGAACATCCGGCTCAGGCGAGACCCAGCGCGGCACGACGTACCCCGGCATCGTGCACACGCTGTTGCTGCCGAACGGGTCGAACGCCTGCTGCGGGTTGAGCGGGTCGCGGACCCAGCTCCGCACCTCGCCTCGGGCGACCTCGAGCTTGTACTCGATGCGCGCGGCGGTCGGCAGCTCCACGGGCAGGTAGCGCAGCGTCGTGCCGGGCAGCTGCAGGAACGGCACCCGGCTCTCGAGGCCGAACACCCAGTGCACCAGCAGCACGTCCGTGACCTCGGGGCCGCCCCGGTACACGAACACGGCAGCGGCGGCGTCGACGAGCGGAAAGTCGTGGTCCGCAAGAAACGCGTCGACCAGAGCGCCCGCCTGGGCGGGCTGCGCCTCGATGCGCCGCGCCAGGGCGTCGACCGGATCCATCGCGCTGCGGCGGCTCACGAAGCGACCTGCGGCAGCGGCTCCACCGTGCCGTCGGGGCGCAGCCAGACCGCCGACCCGGGCGTGCCCCGGTTCACCCAGCCGCCGCCGCGTCGCGCCAGCCACGCCCCGTTGTCGAGACCCAGGCACGGGGCGGGCGCCAGCCGGCGGGCCAGCAGTCCCACGCGCGGCGGCGAGTCCAGCCGCAGTCGGAGGCGGGCGTGCGGGAGCGCAACGAGGTCGTCGACCAGCCCGAAACCGCGGTCGAGCACCTGCGGAAACGAGGGCCCCTCCGGGGGGTCGTCGTAGAACAGCACGATCCGGTCGGTGAGCACCATCGCGCCGGCCGACCAGGCGATGACCGGGGTCCCGCCAGCACGCGCGGCAGCGATGGCGTCCATGACCCCGAAGAACGCGAGCCGACTGCGGAGCACCGCCACGTGGCCGCCTGTGATGACCACAGCGCGCGCAGACGCGATGGCTCGTGCGGCTCGGTCGCACATCCGCGCCACCGTGGGCCCTTCGTGCCGCGGATCGCCCGCCGAGGCCGCGACCTCGTCGCTCGCCGCCAACAGCTCCGCGTCGATGGCGCGGATCTCCCGCAGCGCTGCGTCGAGCCAGCGCTTCGCAGCGGGGTCTCCCTCCTCGGCGAGCAACGCGCGCGCCGCCCCCAGCGCCGGCCCGAGACGCTGCTCGTACAGCTGCTGATTCCGCTTCATCGCATCGCGACGCGACGCGACCGCCGCGCGCACGTCGGGCAGCTCGCGCAGGATGATCTCGTACCACGCATAGAGCGGCAACACGGCGACATCGGGCCCGAGGTGGCGACGCAGGGCGGCATCGTCGGTCTCGTTGTGGCGCCAACCCGCCGCGATCACCACAACCGGCCCCGCTCCGGGGATCGAATCGAGCACTGCGGGGGCGTTCGGTTCGGGTCGCTGAGGACCCAGGAGCACGACGGGACCTGACATCGCGCACGACTAACACCACCGGTGAGTCTCCCACGGTAGGATGCGGCATGACACGGGTTCCCCTGCTGGTCCTGGCCGCCGGAGCTGGGGTTGCCCTTCTTGCGACGGCCCTTGCGCCCCCCTGGTGGTGGGCGGCTGCGGCGGCGTGGGTGGCAGTCATCGCGCTGCTGAGCGCACGCTCGAAGCACACCGCAGTGCCCATCGCGGAGCCCCTCCCCGCCGAGGCCGAAGTGGTCCGTAAGGACCGGCTAGAGAGCCTCGGCGTGCTCGCGGGCGGCATCGCGCACGACTTCAACAACCTGCTCACTGGCATCCTCGGCAACGCGCAGCTCGCCATCACGGACATGCCGGACGGGCCCGCGCGACAGGCGGTGCAGGAGATCGAGCTCGCCGGACGCCGCGCCCACGAGCTGGTCTCGCAGCTGCTCGCCCACGCGGGACGCGGAAACAACGAGAAGCAAGCGGTCCCTCTCGGCACCCTTGTCCGCGAGATGGTCGACCTCATGCGTCGCGTCGTCGCGCCCAACGCAGTGCTCGACGTCGACCTCCCCCGCGAGTCCCTGCTGGTCAACGGCGACCCGCGCCAGATTCGCCAGATCGTGATGAACCTGATCACCAACGCCAGCGACTCTCTCAACGCCGACGGCGGCCGCATCGAAGTTCGAATCGGCCGCAAGGTGCTCGACCGCAATGAGCTGGACGCCACTGAGGCGGGGCGCGGACTGGACTGCGGCGAGTACGTCGTGCTCGAGGTCACAGACACTGGCTGCGGGATGGACGACGAGACCCGCGCGCGAATCTTCGAGCCGTTCTACACCACCAAGGACACCGGCCGGGGGCTCGGTCTGGCGGCGCTACAGGGCATCGTGCGGCATCACGCCGGCACGCTCTCAGTCCGGTCCAGCCCCGGCGCCGGCACGCGCTTCCGGGTGTACCTGCCATGGGCCGCGCAGCTCGACGAAGACGAGGACGTCCCCACGGAGCACGGCGGTCAGGTCGCTTCGTGGCACGACCACCGGTCTGGCACCGTCCTGCTGGCGGATGACGAGGGGATCGTGCGTCGTGCGGCCACCCGGATGCTCACGCGGCTGGGCTTCGAAGTCGCGGTGGCGATCAACGGAGAGGACGCCCTGCGGTTGTTCACCGAGGACCCAGACGAGTTCGTTCTCATCTTGCTCGACGTCCAGATGCCTCGAATCGACGGGCTCGAAGTGCTACGCCGCATCCGGAGGCACCACGCCACACCGGTCATCCTGTTCACAGCACTCTCCGACATCGACGCCATCCATCAGCCCAACGCCTGGCTGAAGAAGCCGTTCAGCATCAAGGACCTCGTCGGCGCCGTGGACATCGCGATGTCCCCGCCGCAGCTCCCGGACGCCGACGCCGATCGCGGCGCGAGCCCTAAGACCGCCCGGCATCATGAGTAGGTGACGCGCACCGTCTCGATCACCCGCTGGACAGCGGCCTGGACGACAGCGGTGTCCGGATGGCGGAGGATCACAAACCCGTCGCCCTCATAGCTGGCGGACCGCGGCGCCCCCACCTGCGGCAGGCGCGTCTGCACCACAAGCGACCCCACGGCGCCCTGCGCCTCGTCGAGGCCCTCGATCCGGGCGACTCGGCCCGTTCCCGCACCGCGCAGGTACGCGATGGCCACCGCGTACTTGCGCTCGACCGGCCCATCAAACGCGTCGTCGACCGCCGCGCGGGCCCACGCCCGGTACATGTCGACGTCGTAGGCGTAGGACATCAACGACACGAACTGCGCGCCGGGAGGCCGCATCGCAATCTCCCCCACCGCCAGCGAACCATCGTCGCGCCGGAACCACTCCATGTGGGTCATCCCGCTCCCCATTCCGAGCCGCGCGACCGCCCTAAGGCCTACCCGCCGTGCCTCCTCGAACCAGGGTCCACCGATGTCGCGGGGCAGCACGCACACCCACTGGATCCACGGATTGCGGACCACCTCCAGCGGACCCGGGAAGTAGCGCCCGATGCTGTAGAACACTGGCGTGCCCTGGATGGTGATGGTCTCGAAGCTGTACTCGCGACCCCGCACGAACTCCTCCGCGATCAGCTCGCGCTCCGCCGTTGGGCGCGTGGCCGCCAGCGCATCGGCGAGATCCTCGGTGGAGTGGACCTCGTAGGTCGACCGGGCCCCTGCGCCCGCGACGGGCTTGAGCACGATCGGAAACCCGCTCGCGCTGGCGAAGGCCCAGGCTTCCTCGTTGCTGCGGACCCGGGCGTGTCGCGCGCACGGGATGTCCAGCGCCGCGAGCGCGTCCTTCATCCGGGCCTTGTCACGAAACAGATCCGCCTGAGCGGCGGTCTCGCCCGGCAGCCCGAGGTGCTCGCGGATCATCGCCAGCTGTACTTGCAGGTCCTCCAGGATCCCCAGGATCCGGTGCGGCGGGCCGTGGCGGGCGATCATCGCCTCGACGCCGTCGAGCAGCTCCCCTGCGTGCAGCGCGTCCCGCACCACCACAAAGTCGTCGTAGATCGCAGCGACCTGCGGAGCGGGACGTTCCTGGAACACGCCGAGCAGCCGAACCCCGGCCAACGAACGGATCGCAGTTCCGAAGCGATGGGTCGCGCTGATTCCCGGAAAGGGGGCGACGTAAAGCACATTGCGCATCTGCGGAGCTCCAGTGGTGGCCGCTGGCGACGGGGAGACACTCCAGATAGTCATCGCGGGCACGAGGTGCTCGATGGACGTGGTGTTCCTGTCGCCCGGCTACCCCCCCGAGATGGGCGACTACGTTCGCGGCCTCGCAGAGGTCGGCGCCCGCGTGTGGGGCGTCGGCGACAGCCACGAGGATGCGCTGCCGGCCACCGCTGTGCGCCACCTGACCCACTACCTCCGGGTGCCCCGCATCCTCGACACTGCTGACGTGACCGCGCGCGTGTCGGCGTGGACCCAGGGTCATCGGATCGACCGCGTCGAGGCGCTGTGGGAGCCGCTCGTGCTCACCGCCGCCGGACTGCGAGAGGCGATGGGCATCCCGGGCATGTCCTCCGACACCGTGCGCGGCTTTCGCGACAAAGAGCTCATGAAGGAGCGGGTCCGGGCCGCGGGGCTCCGGGTCCCCCACTCCGCACGGGCGCGCAACGAAGACGAGGCGCGCGACGCCGCAGCGCGCATCGGGTTCCCGCTGATCATCAAGCCGATCGCGGGGGCGGGGTCCGCCGATACACACAGGGTCGACGACGCCGCTGGGCTGGACGTCGCCCTCGCCGCCACCCGCCACGTGCCGGAGGTCTCCGTCGAGGAGTTCGTGACCGGCGAAGAGTTCACATACGACACCGTGAGCATCGACGGATCGCCGGTGTTCGAGAACGTGGCGCAGTACTTGCCCCGCCCGCTCGAGGCGCGCACCGAGGCCTGGATCAGCCCCGTGATCGTCACCTGCCGCGACCTGGGCGCCGAGAAGCTACAGGACGGACTGGCGCTGGGTCGTGCCGTCTTGGGCGCGCTCGGGATGTGCACGGGCTTCACCCACATGGAGTGGTACCTCACTGTGGACGGCGAGGTTGTGTTCGGCGAGATCGGGTGCCGCCCGGGCGGTGCCCACCTGGTCGACCAGATGAACTACACCTGCGACATCGACCTGTTCCGCGAGTGGGCGCGGGCGGTCTGCTGGGGAGCGTTCGAGGCCAGCACCGAGCGGCACTACAACTGCGCCATCGTGTTCAAGCGAGCGCAGGGAGACGGTCGGATCCGCGCGGTGGAGGGCCTCGGAGACTTCCTGCGCGCCCATGGCGCCCACGTGGTCTGCCAGGAGCTGCTCCCCATCGGAGCGCGACGGCGCGACTGGAAGCGGACCCTGCTCTCCGATGGGTTCCTGATCGTGCGGCACCCCGACTGGGATTCCACCTTGCGCATCGCAGGCGCCGCAGCGAGCGGGATCGCCATGAAGGCCGGCTGAGGTAGCCTGGCGGTATGTACACGCCCGCATTCTTCGAGGTCTTCGTCGGCCTGTTGGTCGTGGTCCTGTGGGCCTGGGTCCTGGGCGGCGTCCCGTCGGCACCGCGCGGCACGCGCGCCATCCCCTGGATTGTCACGACGGGGGTCGTGGTAGGTCAGCTGCTCGCGAGCATCGCGGTCCTGCAGGCGTCCGCGGGAGCCACCGAGACGACCGGCGCGTTCGTGGAGGCGGGACGTTGGGGCTCCGTGGCCGCAGTCGTGGGGGGCGCCATTGCGCTCGCGCTTCTCTCCGCAATGGCTTGGTTGCACCGAAGGTCAACCCCCGACCCGTGATCTCGGATCCCGGTCGGCGGTGAACTGTGGGATGCTGAGGCCCCCGGGGGGGGAAACGCACATGGGTTTTGGCGACAGAGAAGACCGCAATGCCGTCGACGACCTGGAGGATGCCGCGACCGTCCTGATGACGGGACCGTCCGCCCAGGCCATGCTGGAGGAGCTGGCGGCGCTCTACGACCGAGCGCTGCCGGACCCCGTCGGCGCGCACCGGGACGGCGAGGACGCCGGCTACCTGCTGCTCGATGCGGGCAATGCCACGCCGGCTCGCTCGGGACCGCGGCAGCGCGCGCCCTCGGCGATCACCGTGCTCCGGGGCGTGGTGCAGCTCACTGCCGGGGGTCTGGCAGCGGTGCTGTGCGTGTGGATGGCGTGGATGGTGCTGGGGTGAGCGGTCAGCGAGACCGCTGCCACCAGTAGAACAACCCGTAGGCGCCGCCTGCGAGGTGGGCGGCGTGCGCGATGCCGGTCCCGCCTGCGAACGCCCCCATCACGTCGAGCAGGATGTACCCGCCGACCCCGACCGCCGCCGGCACCGGCAAGAAGAAGCCCAGCAACAGCGTACGGTTGGGAAACAGCGCCCCGTAGAGCACCGCGAACGCCATCACCGAGCCCGAGGCTCCCAAGGCCGGGGTCGTGTCCCCGGTGATCAGGCCGTAGGCCACGTGCCCCAGCGACGCGACGATCCCGCCGACGACGTAGACCTGGAGCACGTCGCGCCAGCCGATGACCGGTGCGACCGCCCGGCCGAACACGTACAGAGCGAACATGTTGAACAGCAGATGTGACGCGTCGTAGTGGCTGAACGCGCTGGTGAGCAGCGTCCAGACTCGGTAGCTGGCCAGCGACTCCACTCCCACCAGGAAGTGCTGGACCATCAGGCCGTCGAGGAGCGTGCCGCGCGCCTGCGTCCACGCGACGAAGACCACGACGTTGACACCCATGAGCCAGAAGATCACCTGATCCGCCTGGGAACGATCGTTCCGCACGCGCCGGGCCCAGTTGACCTCCCCGATGGGCCTGCGGCGCTTCCTATCAAACCAACCATCACGCATACCCCCGCGGTATCCAGCGTGCGTCGACCGCACCACCCGCGTTACGTGCCGCGTTCTGGCCTGTTCGGGATGACCATGCGATTCGAGAACACCTGCATCGAGGCGATGGGGTACGTGCTCCCGCCGCACGTGATCACCAGTGCCCAGCTCGAGGAGACGTTCCGTCCCACCCTCGATCGTCTGGGTCTACCGCCGGGTCAGCTCGAGAAGCTGTCAGGCGTGCGCGAGCGCCGCTGGTGGGACCCGGGAGTCCAGCCGAGCACCGTCGCCGCCCAGGCCGGCGAGGAGGCGCTGAAGAACGCAGGCATCTCCCGCAACGACGTGGACTGTCTGATCAACACCAGCGTGTGCCGCGACTACCTCGAGCCCGCCACAGCGTCGATGGTCGCCGGCAAGATGAAGCTCCCCCGATCGGCGTTCTGCTTCGACATCGCCAACGCGTGTCTGGGGTTCCTCAACGGCATCGCAACCGCCGCGAACATGATCGAGATGGGTCAGATCAAGACCGCGCTGGTGGTCGACGGCGAGAGCTCCCGTGAGCCGGTGACCGCCACGGTCCACCGCCTCAACAGCCCGCTAGCCACCACCGACACCTTCCGCGACAACTTCGCGACGCTCACGCTCGGTTCGGGGTCCGTCGCCGCGGTCGTGACCCACCGCGACCTGTCGAAGAACAAGCACAAGGTCAACGGCGCGGTGATGCGCTCTGCCACCGAGTTCAACCAGCTGTGCCTGGGCAACCCCACCGAGATGAAGGCCGACCCGCACGGCCTGCTGGTGCACGGCGTAGGCCTCGCCGTCGAGACGTGGCCGTACGCCGCCGACGAGCTGCAGTGGCGCAGCCCCGATCAGATCGATGAGTTCGTCTGCCACCAGGTGAGCCTGTCGCACTTCACGCACACCTTCCAGCAGCTGGAGCTGCCGCTGGAGAAGGCGCTGCTGACGTTCCCGTACCTGGGCAACGTCGGGCCCGCGTCGCTGCCGCTCACGCTCGCGCTCGGGGAAGCCCAGGGACGCATCACGGCGGGCAAGGAGCTGTGCCTGTTCGGCGTCGGGTCCGGGCTCGGCTGCATCGTGATGAGCGTGACGTGGTGATGTCCAGCTGGGCGGCACTCCCAGAGGCCGTCCGCGCGCACTACCCGTGGTCCGGCTCCGATCTCACGCTGAAGAGCGGGCACCGCCTGCACTACCTCGACGAGGGCACCGGCGACCCGGTGTTGATGGTGCACGGCAACCCCACGTGGTCATTCTACTGGCGCAACCTGGTGACCGCGCTCTCGCCCACCCAACGCTGCGTCGTGCCCGACCACATCGGCAGCGGTCTGTCCGACAAGCCGCAGGACTGGACCTACCGGCTGCAGGACCACATCGACAACCTGGTCGCGCTGATCGACCACCTCGACCTGCAGAAGATCACCCTGGTGGTGCACGACTGGGGGGGCGCCATCGGCTTTGGTGCCGCGCTCGCGCGCCCCGATCGCATCGCCCGCATCGTGGTGTTCAACACGTCCGTGTTCCTCGATCACGTGCCGCTGTCGATCCGGATGGCCCGTTGGCCCGGCGTCGGCGAGGCCCTGGTGCGCGGCATGAACGGCTTCCTGCGCATCGGGCTGCTCCGCGCCATCGGCGACCGCAAGCGCCTCGCGAACGGCGTCGCTGCCGGCTACCTCGCGCCGTACGGCAGCTACGAGAGCCGGATCGCGCACCTGCAGTTCATCCGCGACATCCCACTGGAGTCTGGGCACCCCACCCGCGCCACCATCGCGGGTCTGACCGAGGGCGTGCCGCGCGCGTTCGCGAACACCCCGACGATGTTCATCTGGGGCGACCAAGACTTCGTGTTCACGCCGCGCTTCCTCGAGAAGTGGCAGCTGCTGCTCCCCGGCGCCGAGGTCCACCGCTTCGCCGACGCAGCCCACTGGGTCGTCGAGGATGCGCACGAGCGGATCGTCCCCCTGATGCACGACTTCCTCGGGCGGCATCCGATATGACCGACCTGAACGTGGCCGACGGGCTCCGCCGCCACGCGCACGAGCGTGGAGCCGCGGCTGCCCTGATGTTTCCCGCGTCCGGCTACACCACCGCGGCGCCCGCCTGGGACACGTGGACGTTTCACGAGCTCGACTGCCACAGCGACGCCTATGCACGTGGGTTCGTGGCGCAGGGCATCCGTCGCGGCGACCGCACGCTGCTGCTCGTCAAGCCGAGCCTGCACTTCTACGCGGTGCTGTTCGGGCTGTTCAAGCTCGGCGCCGTGCCGGTGCTACTCGACCCGGGCATGGGCGCGCGCAACCTGCTCACCTGCATCGAGCGCACCGCTCCGCGGGCGGTGATCGCCATGTCGGCCGTGCACGCGGTGCGCACCGTGATCCGACGCCCATTCGCCGCCGCCGAGATCCTGATCACCGCGGGCCGGCGCTGGTTCTGGGGCGGGAGCACGCTGGACACGTGCCACGTCGCGGGCGAGGCACCGTTCGAGGTCGCGCGCCTGGGTCCCCAGGAAGACGCAGCGATCATCTTCACCAGCGGCTCTACCGGCGTCGCGAAAGGCGTCACCAGCACCCAAGCGATGTTCGCCGCCCAAGTGCGCGCGCTCGGCGAGATGTTCGATCTGACGCCAGGGCGCATCGACCACCAGGCGTTCGCCGCGTTCGCCATCTTCGACATCGCGCTCGGGATGACCTCGGTGATCCCGAAGATGAACCTCTCCCGCCCCGCGACCGCCGACCCCGCCGACATCGTCGCGTGCCTGCAGGGCTCGCAGGCAGACGTCGCCTTCGCCAGCCCGGTGGTCTGGCAGACCGTGTCGCGGCACTGCCAGGAACACGGCGAGCGACTCCCGCACGTGAAGACGCTGCTGACTGTCGGCGCCCCCATCCCGGCGTACCTGCATCGCCGCTACCGCGCGCTGCTCGAACCCGGCGTGCAGGTGTACACGCCCTACGGCGCGACCGAGGCCATGCCCATCTCGTCCATCGGCACCGACGAGATCCTGAACGAGACCTGGGACCGCACCGCACGCGGCGCTGGAACCTGCGTGGGTGCGCCCGCACCGGGCGCGACCGTCCGGATCATCGCGATCACCGACGCGCCGATTCACCGGTGGTCCGACGACCTGGCGCTGCCCCCGGACACCCTGGGCGAGGTCGTCGTGGGCGGCGAGCAGACCAGCCCCGCCTACAAGGACGCACCCGCTGCCAACGCTGCGGCCAAGATCGCCGACGGAGACCGCGTCCTGCACCGCATGGGCGACCTGGGCTATCTCGACGACACCGGACGGCTCTGGTTCTGCGGTCGCAAGTCGCACAGGCTGCAGACGGCGGCGGGCGTGCTGCCCGCGGTGCCCGTCGAGGGCATCTACAACGAGGACCCCGACGTGTTCCGCACCGCGCTGGTCGGCGTCGGCCCGGTGGGCGAGGAGGTGCCGGTGCTGTGCGTCGAGCTCGAGCCCGGCACGTCGTGGCACCCCGCGCTCGCGGAGCGGCTGAGCGCGCTGGGCGAGGGCACACCGTACGCAGGCCGGGTCCAGCGCTTCCTGGCCCACACGGGCTTCCCGACCGACGCCCGCCACAACAGCAAGATCCGGCGCGAGGACCTCCGCCCCTGGGCCGCCGCCCGGTGCGCCGACCTCCTCTCGGGAGCGATCTGATGCCCGGGGCGCAGACCACTCTGGTGACCGGCGGCGGCGGATTCTTGGGGAGGCGGCTCGTGGAGCTGCTCATCGAACGAGGAGAGACCGTCCGGATCGTGGCGCGCAGGCGGTACCCGGAGGTCGAGGCGCTCGGCGCCCAGGGGTTTCAGGCCGACCTGCGCGATCCGGAGTCGCTGGAGGCGGCGTTTGCCGGCGTCGACATCGTGCACCACGTCGCGTCCAAGGCGGGAGTGTGGGGCGACCCCGCCGAGTTCGCTTCGATCAACGTCGCGGGGACCAGGAACGTGATCGCCGCCTGCCGAGCATCCGGCGTGAGGCGGCTCGTGTACACCAGTACGCCCAGCGTGGTCGGCTACGGCGCCGACGCGCGTGGCATCGACGACGCGCCGTATCCCGCCACCTGGGAGTCCCCGTACGGCGAGACCAAGGCCCTGGCGGAGCAGGCGGTGCGTGCCGCAGACACCCCCGGGGGCCTGCGCACCGTGAGCTTGCGCCCCCACCTGATCATCGGGCCACGCGACAACAACCTGCTACCTCAGGTCGTCGACCGGGCGCGCCGCGGGCGACTGCGGATCATCGGCGCGGGCACCAATGAGGTCGACATCACCTACGTCGACAACGCGGCCTGGGCGCACATCGACGCCGCCGCCGCGCTCGGCCAGCCCGACCCGGCCTGCGGCGGTGGCGCGTACTTCATCAGCAACGGCGAGCCGGTGGTCCTCTGGGACTGGCTCAACGACTTCCTCCCACGGGTGGGCGCGCCACGGGTGACCCGGACGGTCTCGCTCGGCGCAGCCACCGCTGCGGGCGGGGTCCTGGAGCTCGTGTGGCGCGCGCTGCGCTTGTCCGGCGACCCGCCGATGACCCGGTTCGTCGCCGCCGCGCTCGCCAAGTCCCACTGGTACTCGATGGGCCCTGCTGCGCGCGACCTGAGCTACACGGTGCGCGTCCCGCTGGCCGAGGGGACCGAACGGACGGTGCAGTGGTTCAAGGACGCGGCACCGTAAACTCCGCCCACCAGTCGCAGTGGCCGGCGAACGAGGCCAGCGCGGCGTCGAGCCCGCGCACATCGAAGGACGGCCGCACGGTCTGTGACGCGAACGGGTCGTACGACAGCGTGATCAGCTCGGTGCGCAGGAGGAGCCGCACGAACGCCGCTGGATCGGGCAGGTGCAGGTCGGGCGAGGTGTCGGACAGGCGCGCAGCCACCCGCTCCGAGCGGCCGCCAAACAGGCCCACCTCGGCGACGAGCGTGTAGGAGCCGTACGCCTCGACCTGCGCCTCCATTGCCTCCACCCCAGGGCGAACGATCGCGGACAGCTCGCCCTCGATGCAGCGCAGCCGCAGCTCCGGCCAGCCCTCCCGGCCCAGCCGGTCCGTCACCGGCGCGATCGATCGCACGCTGAGCGCGGTCGCCGGGTGAAGCCGACCGGGGTCCTCCTGAGTTCGCCAGCGACGACTCGGCGGGTTGGCAGTGTCGTGGATCGGGATGGGCTGCATCGGCGCGATCACCGCCGCATCGGGCACCTCGCCCGCCTGCTGCCACCACAGGAGCGCGGACGCCCCCGCCACGCCTGCTGCCACCACCACCACCGCCGCCACGCCGCCCGCCAGGAGCACGGCCACCCGCCACAGCAGCCGCCGGAGCGCCCGCCACGGGCCGACCGGCGCGATCGGCTCGACGGGAAGGACGTCGGTGAGGTCGTGCAGACGGTCCAGAAGCGCGCCCGCGGAACGCAGGCTGCCATTCTGCAGCTCGCCCACGATGGCCAACAGCGCCGCAGACGGATCGGCTCCCGCGAGGTCCGCCAGCATCGGGGCCAGCGCGGCGAGATCTTCGTGCGGATCCGCCAAGCGGGCGCCCAGCCCCACCAGGATGGGGTGTTCGTCGCGGTCGATCACGATGCTGGACAAGGTCAGTCCGCCGTGGGCAACGCCTTGCGCATGCGCCGCGCGGAGCGCGTCGATGACCGGAGTCACCAGCAGCACGAGCTGGGCCGGGGGGAGCGGCCCCTCGGCGGCAAGCCGATCCCGCAGGTCGTCGCCGGACACGTACGCCTCCACCACCGCCAAGTGCCCGTCGTGTTTCCCGACCGCCACGAGACCCGGAAGCGCTGGATGGACCAGCCGAGCCACCCGGCGAGCGCGCTTCCTCAGCACGTCCCACTGCTCTGGCAGCACCATGGGGCGGCGGCTGACGCGGGGCACATCGTGGATCCGGTCGAGGACCCGCAGCACCGACTTCGAGCCACGAATTGGCTCTGGCTGCACGAACCGGGGGCTGCTCATCGCCTCTATTGTACCAGGCCGCGTTCGCCGCTAGCCGTTGTGGACGATAGCGGTGCCGCCACGATCCTCTGTGGAGGGCATGGTCCGGAAGAAACGCAGGCAACGCCCGCAGGTGGGCCGGCTGGGCAAGACGCTCACGCGCCGGTCGCGGGGCAAGTGCGAGCTGTGCACCCGAGGGGACCAGGTCCACCCCTACGAGCTGTGGCCGTTTCCGGAGGAGCCCGACCCCGAGCGCACGGTGATGGCCTGCATCCGCTGCCGTGGGTGGCTGGACAAGTCCGAGATCAACCCCGTCGAGGCGCACTTCCTCGGCGAGGCGGTCTGGTCGGAGATCGACCCCGTCCGCCTCGCGGCCGCCCGGCTGCTGATCGCGAGCGACGGCCTGGACGACCCGTGGCTGCAAGACGCGCTGGAGGCGGCGAACGTGGACCCGGTGACGGGCGAGTTCGCGCTCCACCCCTAGCCGCGCTCAGAATCCCTCGAAGGTCAGCGTCTGCTCCAGGATGTCGAGTTCGTCCGCCAGCGCGCGGAACGCGGTCTGCGCCAGGTCGTCCGACAGGTTCGCGCCGTCGTCCAGATCGAGCGGATCGGTGGACAGGTCGTAGAACTCCTCCGGCGCTCCCCCCCGCCGAACCACCTTGAATCGTCCGTCCGTCAGGGAACGCCGGTCGATGGACCGGTTGACGGCGTCGCCGTTGGGCGCGAAGGCCTCGACGTAGAGCAGCGCGTGACCCGGTGCTTGTGCGTCGGTCAGGTGCGGCGCCAGCGAGCGGCCGTCGAGCGGGACCAGCGTCTCCAGATCGAGCGCCAGAGCGTCGCGCGGCCCCGTCAGCGGGACCCCGGAGAGCTCGGCGACCGTGGGCAGCACGTCGGCGATGTGCACCTGCGCGTCGCTGACCCGGCCCGGATCCCGAACGTGGGGCCCGGCGATGATCAGCGGGACCCGAATCCCTGGCTCGTACACGGTGTGCTTTCCGTGGTCCGGATCGAGCGGCGGGTCGATCGCGTGGCTGGGCGTGCCGTTGTCGCCCATCAGGATCACCGTGGTCTGGGCCATGACCCCAGGGTCCACCGTGTCGAACAGACGCCCCAGCTCGGTGTCGAGCGCCTCCACTGTCGCGTCGAACAGCGCGTCCTGCGAGGACTCGGCGTCGACCTGCAGGGTGGTCAGGTGCTCCGGCGGCGGCGACAGCGGAGTGTGGGCAGCGTTGAACGACAAGAACAAGAACCATGGCGGCGGCATCGCCGCGATCCGCGCGAGCGCATCATCGACGGTCTCGGTGGTCATGTAGGTGTTCGACACCTCGACCACCCCGTTGACGTTCTTGTTCCACCTCCAGTAGCCCCACTCCGGGTGGTACGTGGGGTTGCCGACCGTGCCGGCAGCCCAGTCGAAGCCTTGGTCGAGCGGGTGGGTCAGCACGTCGTCGGCGCCGGGCGCAGCGAGGTGCCACTTGCCGACCAAGCTGCTCGGGCGCGGCGCGGGCCAGGCCGACCGCAGCGCCTCGGGGATGGTCGTGGACGCGAGCGGCAGCGCATAGTCGCGCGACCCGGTGTCCGCGATCCACCCGAACCCGTGCCGCCGAGCGTGGCGCCCGGTCATCAGGATCGCGCGCGACGGGGAGCACACCGGGCTGGCGTACGCTCGATCGAACCGGACCCCCTCCTCGGCCAGCTGGTCGATGCGCGGGGTCCGCGGCGCCAGCGGATTGCGGTCGTACACGCCCACGTGGTCGACCCCGATGTCGTCGATCAGGATGACCAGGATGTTGCCGCCGGGCGGCTCGGGCACCGTGATGCTCGCGCTGTCAGTCTGAAGACCGCGCACTGCGCGCACCGTCCACTCCTGACCCGGCTGCAGCTCGCTCGCCGAAACGACCGGACCGAACAGGCCCACGGATGCACCATCGACCGACCACTCGAGCGCGGTGGCCGGATGGTTGGAGGTGGCGTGCAGATCGCGAATGCCGATGAGCGGATCGATCTCAACGCGCAGCGCCACCGGCCCAGAAGGGCCAGTGGGTGCGCAGGAAGCAAGGGCGAGCCACAACATATGGCACGCACTGTACCTGCTGCCGCGGCGGTCTATCGCCCGCGCGGCAGGTTGCCGGTGCTGGCCTCGTCCTTCTCGGGAAGCGTGGGATCGCAGAACAGGACGTACCAGCCCTTGGTCTGCTTCTGCGCCTCGTCGATCATCTCGGCGAAGTTCGGCAGCGCCGCGTTCTTTTCGAGCTCGAGGACCGACGGAACCGCCTGCCCGCTGCGAACGCAGTGCGAGAACTTGTTGCGCCGGATCGTCGAGACCAGCGTGGACTGAACCACCCCGCGACAGTTGCCGAGCTTCTTGCGGTTTCCGCGATCGCAGATCTCGAGCTGCGAGTCGTTGATGAACCGGTACCACTTGTTGACCATCGCGTCTTCCTTGGCGCGCTCGGTCTTGCCGACCTGCTCTCTGAGCCTGACCTGGGTAACGGCCAGCTCCTGCTTGGTCTCGGTGAGCTCCACCACCAAGCGCTCCTTCTCTTCGAGCGCGATCGTGAGCTGCTCCTGAGCCTCCGCGAGGTCGGCCTTGGCCTGCTTGAGCTCGCGGACCAGCGAAGAACCCCGCTGAGCGCGGCGCTTCATCTCGTCTTCGAGCTCGGTGACCCGGCTCTCGCGCGCCGTGACCTCCTGCTCCAAGAACTGCACCTTGTGCTGCGCATCCTCCAGCTCACCGACCGACTCTTCAATCTGCGGTGCGCAGACCTCAGCCAGCTCGGCGGCCGTCAGCTCGCGCGCAACGACCCGCTCCAAGGTCTTGTCGGGCTTGATGACCCAGCCGATCGCGATGCCCAGCAGCGCGCCCAAGACCAGGGCCGCGATCGCTGTCACGAAAGGCAGCATCATCGCCACTGCACTAGAGCCGCGGACCCCGTCGTCCTCGTCGTCGTAGTCGAGCTCGTCACTCATCCGTTCCCCCTCCGCCCGGTGATCGCCTAGAAGGTACCAAGGATCGCCTGCCCCGGGGTCAACCACTCGGGATGCAGACCGGCTGCGTCTAGCTCCGCGGCCAGCAATTCGCGGTCGCCCGCAAACACCCACAGGCGCCGAGAGCCGGGCGCCAGCCACGATGCGGCACTCTCCTGGGTGCCTTCCGAGGTCAGCGAAGCCCCCGCGATCAGTCGTTGCCGGAGGGCTTCCACAGTGGTCCGCTCTCTCAAGACCTGTCGATACAGCCCCGAAGCGCGCTGCGCGGTCTGCAACGCGAGGTTCCAGTCCTGGATGGCGGCGCGGCTAGCGGTCTGCAGCTCCTCGGCCGTCACGCCTTCCTCAGCGATGCGCAGGAGCTGCGCCTCGATCACCTCGACAACCTCCGCGACCGAGCCCGCATCGACGTTCGTCTGCACCACCACGGCGCCCCGCCGCGCCCCGTGTGCGGACCGGGCGCCCGCCCCGTAGGCAAGCCCGCGCTCCTCGCGGATCACCGTGTTGAGCCGGGACAAGAAGTGGCCCCCCAGCACCCAGACGGCCGCCTGCACGGCCACCCGATCGGGATCGTCGCGCGCCGGTGCCGCCGTGCGCAACAGCACTGAGACCTGCGACTGGCCCGGCATGTCCACCGCGAGGACCCGCGTCCCGGTGCGGGCCGGGACGTCCAGGGGCACCGCGGAGTCCCCCGGAGCCCCCACCCCTGTGAGCGTGTCCCGCAGCGGCGCCTCGAGCGACTCCCACTCAGCGTCGCCGACCACGAGCGCCGTTGCGGGGGTCGAGGAGAGCCATGCCGACCACGCATCGACGAGCATCGGGCGGCGCACCGCGAAGATGCCGGCCAGGTCCGGACGGGTACCGTACGGATGATCGGCGGAGGTCCACCCATACTCGAGCGCGCTGTTCGCGACCCGGCCGGGACTCGCCGGGCCGGAGACGTGGTAGCCGTGGCGGCGATCGCGGGCGTACTGAGTGATCTGCCGGGCGGGGAACTTCGGAGCAGAGAGGACGAGCTTCTGGAGTGCGAGCCCCGTGGCGAGCTCAGTCAGCGGAACAGCCAGCGACACCCCGCCCTGATGCCTACTGATCTCTGAGACCAGTGCGATCCCGTGCAGATCGGTCGCCTCCGACATCGCGGCTGGCGTGTACGATCCGGCCGCCACGTCGGCGAGCCAGCCCATGGCCTGCCCGGAGGGCGTCGGTGCTCCGAACCGCTCGATGAGGCCGCCGTCGAGCACCACGTCGACGATCTGCTCGTAGCTGTCGGGAACCCTCACGTGCCACACCGTTCGACCGGGAGCGAGCACGTGAACCTCGGGCTCCGGATGCACCAGCGGCACCGGCATCCCGACGGCCGGCGGCGCGCTGCGGTCCGGGGGCGCTTCGGTCGCGTGCGCCGCCAGGGCACACCACAGGATCATGGCAGCACCACGGGCATCGCACCGGGCAGGGATTCGTCGTCCCCGACCGGCACACTCGACAGTGTGCTCGGCGTGCGCTCGATCAGGTACTCCTGTGCGACCCGCCGTACGTCAGCGGGAGTGACCGCCATCACCCGTGCCCAGTCGGCCGCCAAGCAGCCCGCGTCGCCCGTGAGGCGCTGGCAGTCCGCCAACACGCTGGCGCGCTCCTCCGGCCACTCGAGATCGCTCCGCAGGTCGCCCAGGATGGACGTCTGTGCGCGCTCGACCTCCTCGTCGCGCGGCTCGCGGGCAGCCAAGCGGCGTACCTGTCGCTCCATCGCCCGCTTGAGACGGACCAGCGACCGGTGGGTCGAGGTCGCGTACGCCACCATCTGACCCGCGCGCTCTGCAGCGTCGAACCACATTCCGACGTCCGATGCCTTCCGGCTGCGGTAGTACATCACGTCGTCGAGCCGGGTGCCCCGCCCGCCGCTCATCAGCGTCGCGAGCACCTGAAGGGCGGGCGCGTCTGCATGGCGCAGCGGCACTGTCTCCCACACCACGTACACGGTGCGCTCCTCCACGTTGTCCTCGATCACTCCGTGCGACCCGCCCGCCACCAGCGCAACTGGATCAGTCGCTCTGGGGATCGGCACCGCACGCGCGGGCACGTCCGAGAACCAGTGCCGGACCCGCTGCAGCGCATCCGAGGTGTCGAACCGGCCGACGAGCGCAAGCGTCGCATTCGCGGGCTGGTAGTGGCGCTCCCAGAACCCGCGCACTGCCTCCAGATCGAAGCGCTCGATGTCTGCCACCGTCCCGATCACCGGGTGGTGATACGGGTGACCGACGGGCCACGCGAGCCGCGAGATGGCATCCCAGTCCCGACCGTTGGGCTCCGCGTAGCCGTCCGCCCGCTCCTGCAGCACCACGGCCTGCTGGTTGTCGATGTTCTCCTGGACGAGTCCCGCCGAGAGGAAGCCCATCCGGTCGGACTCGAGAAACAGAGCCAGGTCGAGCGCACCGGACGGGATGGTCATGTGGTACGCGGTGGCGTCATTGCTGGTCCACGCATTGTTCTCGCCGCCGGACTCGGTCAGCCAGGCGTCGAACGAGTTGCCGGGGACGTTCTCGGAGCCCTCGAACATCAGGTGCTCGAACAGGTGGGCGCAGCCGCGCTCCCCTTCCTGCTCGTCGCGCGAGCCGACCCCGAACACGAGGTGAAGCGCGATGGTGTCGCTCCGGTGATCCTCGGAGAGGACGACCGTGAGCCCGTTGTCGAGCGTCGCCACCGTCGGATCGAGATCGGGCGGCTCGACCGCCACCGCCACCGCCACCCATAGCGCGCTCCACATCTGCCCTCCGCACAACGACATCGCGTAGCGACCCTACAGCGCCCACTGGGCCGGGACCAGCAGCCCCAGCGCGGACAGCGCGCCGCGGACGTCCTCCGGCAGCACCGAGGGGTCGGCCTGCACCGCCGCGATCCACTCAGCCGGGACATCGGCCACAACCAGGTCGCCTGCTGTGTCCCGCGCGACGACGAGCCCATGCGGGTCGTCGGCCGGGGGTGGCTCCACGGTGACCCGGTCTCCGCTGGCCACCCCGACGGCGTCCCCGCGGTCCACCGCCGCCGCCAAGTCCACTGGGTCGAACGGAAACGCAGCGGCGATCGCGCCAGCCGCCAGCCGCTCGCCGCCCGTGCTCCCAGCACCGAGCGCGGCTGCCTCCCGATCGGGTCCGGCCGCGCGCAGCGCCGCCTCGTATCGCGCGAGCGCACCCAGGGCGCCAGGTCCCAGAGCGTCGGCAAACCGCAGCCCCAGGGGGCGTCGCACCGGGGTGTCGCCCGCGACGAAGGAGGAGACGAGGTCGACACCCGCGTCCTCCGCGAGCTCGAGCGCCAGCGGCGTGACGGTGTGAAGCCCCGCGTGGACTTGGGCCACGGAGCGGCCCGGCAGTCCGTCCACGCGGTAGCCCACAGCGAACACGTCTTCTGGATGCGGGAGCACGAACGCGTCGTGCAGCGCGATGTAGCCTGCAAACGCGGCGGCGGGCGCGCCACCCGCGGCGATCGCGTCGGTCAGCCCGAGCAGGCCCGCCGCGGCGTCTCCCTCGGTCTGGGCCCGCACCTGCAGCAAGCGCGCACCGACGTCCCCGGCGACCCAGCGATCGCGCCCCGCGGCCGGATCGGGGGACCACGGGGACAGCGGTGACCCCGTCGTCAGCGCCTGGACCACCGCCACGACCCGCGCCTCGAGCCCGTCCAGATCGGGGGCGACCTCGGGGCCGGCGAAGCGCTCCATCCACAGCGCCGTGGCCTCAGACGACAGCCGCGGGCCGTGAGCCGCCGCGTAGGAGACCCCGTCGGTGCACAGGTCGAGCGAGCCGTGGATGTGCGGGACCGGCCGACCGGTCCGCCGGGTCCGCGCCACGGCCGCCAGCTCTCGGTCGAGGTAGGTCGCCGCCGCCCGCAGCGCAGCGTCCGACCGCGGCGGCACCGAGCCCAGCGCAGCGGCCGCCTCGCAGTCCGGGCAGAACGCACGAAACAACGGACCATCGTGTCGGTCGCACCGGCGCAGCCCGACCTCATCGAGCCAGTACCAGAGCACGACCGGGACAATCTCCGCCAGGCGGGCCGCCGTCGCGTGGAACAGCGGGGGCGCGCCCGGCCGCCACGCGGTCCCGACGAGCGCGTGGCACAGCTCATGGGCAGACCACTTGGCGCGGTGGCCCGGATTGAAGCTCCCGATCTGAAGGTCGTGGCGAAAGGACTGATACTTGGGCTCGGGCAGGACCCCGTCGCGCCAGTCGGACGGCGCATCCGGCTGCCCCACCGCGATCCACGCGTCGGGCAGCGCCAGCCGCACGCGGTGCTCGTAGTGGAACAGGAACAGGCCGTCGCGCGCGGCCAGCGCACCCACGCGAGCGGCCGCCGGGCTCCGCGCCAGCTCGACCGGCGGCACGCCATCGACCGCCGGCGCGATCTCCGCACGGCCGGACAGCACCACCAGCGCTGCTTCGACATCGAACACCCGGTCCGGTAGCCCGGTGCCGCGGCTTCAGCGAATGAGGATGGTCGGCTCATCGTCGCAGCTCACGTGCCCCGCGGCACGCGGCTGGACCCACTTGGGCAGCTGGACCAGCACAGTGGCGCCTTCGCCGAGTGTGCTCTCGATGTCGACCATGCCGTTCATCGCCGCGGCGAAGCCCCTGACCACCGCCAGCCCCAGCCCGGCGCCGTCGTACTGGCGCGTGCTCGACGCATCGCCCTGCTCGAACGAATGGAACGCCGCGTCGATCTGGCGTTGGGTCATGCCGATCCCGGTGTCGGACACCTCGATGAGCAGCGCTCCGCCCAGGCCCTTGATCTCGATCCCGACGTGGCCGCCCGACGTGTACTTGCACGCGTTGCTCGCCAAGTTGAACAGGATGGACCGCACCATGCGGCGGTCCAGCTGCACCTGGAGCCCCGGATCGACCGAGACCTCGAGCTCGTTGCCGTTGGCGTCCGCGTCCGCCTGCACACTGTCGGCCACGAACCGGGCGAGCTCCACCAGGTCGAGCGCCTCGGGCACGATCGCGAAGGCCCCGGACTCAAGCTGGGTCAGATCGAGCACCGTGGTCACGATGGCGAGGAGGTGAAGTGCGGACGACCGCACGCGGGCCAGGTCGGACCGCAGCTCCGTGTCCTCGACCTCCTCTTCGATCATCTCAACGTAGCCGAGGATCGCGTTGAGTGGGGTGCGCAGCTCGTGGCTCATCCGTGTCAGAAACGCCCCCCGGACCTCCGCGGACGACTGTTCACGGATGGTCGCCTGCGACAGCTCCCCCTCGACGTGATCCAGGACACGCTTGGTGTCTCGCGCGCTGGCGCGGATCGCCTGCAGCCGCTGGGCGACCTTGCGCACGGCGGTCTGCAGCGCCGTTGGCACCGCGCCCGGCGCGAACTTGGGCACGCTGCGGTCCCCGCCGTCGATCGCGTCGAGCGCCTCTGCCACGGCCGCCACATCCACGGCAGGCAGCGAAGAGCGCTCCTCCTCCGCTTGTTCCCTGGGAACGAGCAACACGAGCCCCAGCGCTGAGATCGCGCCCAGCGCTCCGCCGAGCGCGGCGGCGAACAGCTCTGCGAAGGGATCGAGCGCCAGCACCGTCGCCAGGAGTCCGCCCGCGAGGACTCCCGCCGTGCCCAGGGCACTCCCAGCGCTCGAGATGATCGCTACCTCCTCACGCCGCACACCCACTCTCCCGGGAGGGTTACCGCGCGCCGCCGACGGGTGGCAGCGCAGAGCCCCTACGTTAATGTCGCGCAATCTTGGGAGAGCTTGATGCCTTACGTGGTCACCGACAACTGTCAGGAATGCCGGTATACCGATTGTGTTGAGGTTTGCCCGGTAGATTGCTTCTATGCAGATGCCGGGATGCTGTACATCCATCCGGACGAGTGCATCGACTGTGGCGCGTGCGAGCCCGCCTGTCCGGTCCACGCGATCTACTCGACTGACGACCTCCCGACCGAGCTGGCCTCCTGGGAGAAGGTGAATGCCGATCGCTCCGAGGCGGACGACATCAACCACATCACCGAGTCCGAGGACCCGCTTCCCACGGCCGAAGCCAAGAAGGCTCGCCTCGGATTCTGACCGCCCTCAAGGGGCGAGGGAGCCGGACCGATAGCTCGAGGGTAACGGGAGATCCGGATGCCCTCAGCGCTCGCAAACAATGTCGCCGAAAGCATCGATGAGGCGCTGTGGTTCGGGACCGACGACCCGTCTCACGCGGACTCGGAAGCACGCGCTAGCGTCGCAGCGGAGGTCGCGCGGATCAGCGGCCTGAAGCCGTTTCCAGTGGTCGCCGCGAAGGTGCTGCAGCAGATGTCGGACGAGGGCTTCTCGGTCCCGCGCGTCGCTGCGCTGGTCGAGCAGGATCCGGCACTGGCAGCGATGGTGATTCGACTGGTCAACAGCGCGCTGTACGGGCGCGGAAAGGCGTGCCGCTCGGTCGAACAATCGATCGTGCGCCTCGGCGCGGACAAGGTCCGGCAGCTCGTGGCGGGCGCCGCCACGATGCAGATGTTCGCGGGCTTGCAGGGCATCGGGGTTGTGTTCCGCGATCACTGCTCCGCGACCGCGGCCGTCGTCCGGGTCCTCGGACAAGAACACAACGTGCCCGGACACGAGGACCTGTTCCTCGCCGGACTGCTGCACGACGTCGGCAAGCTGCTGCTGCTCGAGACCCGCGAGTTCGACTACACCGCGATCGACGCCACCGCGCTGGTCCGGCCGGGCTCGGTGCACGGGCTCGAGCGCTCGAAGCTCGGCTACGATCACGCTGTTCTGGGGGCTCAGGTGCTCCGCGAGTGGGCGATCCCCGATCCGATCCCGCAGATCGTGGCCTGGCACCACCAGCCCGTCCGCGCCTACAACGAGGGCGGCATGATGGGCGCGCACGTCTCGCTCCTGCGCGTCGCCGACGCCATCGCCTGGTACCTCGACCACACGCAGATGCCGTCCACCCGGTTCATCGACCACATCGCGGACGGGCCCGACGGGACCTGGGTCGGCCTCACCGGCGCCCAGATCGAGAGCATGTGGACCCGCCTGGTGGAGTCACGCGCCGAGGCGATGGCGATCTTCAAGGCGTAGGGATGCAGCGTTTCAGCGCAGCATCCGGGCCCCCTTCTGGACCGCCGCACCGAGGCGGTCGAGGTCGTCGAGCGTGGTGAACGCCGCGAGCGAGGCGCGGATGGTGCCGTCGATGCCGAAGCGCCGCATCGCGGGCTCGGCGCAGTGGTGCCCGGTGCGCACGGCGATCCCCTGCAGGTCGAGCAGGCTCGCGAGGTCCTGCGGGTGGACCCCGTCCAGCACGAACGACAGGACACCGGCGCGCTGCGGTGCGGTGCCGATCCTGCGCAGGCCCTCGATGTCGTCCAGGATCGCGGTCCCATGCGCCAAGACGCGGGACTCCCACTCGGCGACCTCCGCGCGACCGAGGTCCTGCAGCCAGGTCAGCGCGGCAGCGAGCCCGACCGAGCCCGCGATGTGGGGCGTGCCCGCCTCGAACAGCGCAGGCGGCGCCGCCCAGGTGCTGCCGATCTCCAGCGACACCGTGTCGATCATCTCCCCGCCACCGCGGTACGGCGGCAACGACGCGAGCAGCTCGCGCCGGCCCCACAGCACCCCGATCCCGGTGGGTCCATAGACCTTGTGACCCGAGAACGCGTACAGATCGCAGCCGAGCTCGGTCACGTCGACCGGGCCGTGGACCACCGCCTGCGCGCCGTCGAGCAACACGAGCGCTCCGGCGTCGTGCGCCAGGCGGATGACGTCACGGACCGGCATGACCGTGCCGAGCGCGTTGCTGATGTGCACCATCGAGACCAGGCGGGTGCGGGGTCCCAGCAGCGCGGCGAAGGCCTCGAGGTCGAGAGAGCCGTCGTCGTGCACCGGGGCGACCCGGAGAACAGCGCCCGTGCGGGCGCACAGCAGCTGCCACGGCACGATGTTGGAGTGGTGCTCGATGCGGCTGACAACGATCTCGTCGCCAGGCTCGAACCGCTGCCCCAGGGTGGCGGCCACCAGGTTGATCGCGTCGGTGGTCCCGCCAGTGAGCACCACCTCGTCGCGGTCCGACGCCCCGAGGAAGGAGGCGGCGGCGGTGCGCCCGGACTCGTACGCCTCGGTGGCGCGCGCGGCGAGCGTGTGGACCCCGCGGTGCACGTTGGCGTTGTCGTGCCGGTAGTAGTGGTCGATCGCCTCGATGACCGCGGCGGGCTTCTGAGAGCTCGCAGCGCTGTCCAGATACACCAGCGGGTGCCCGTTGACCTGCTGCTGGAGTGCGGGAAACTGCGCGCGAACGGCGTCGACGTCGAACCTCATCGCGTGGCCAGCCAGGCGTCGCTGCGCGTGTGCAGCGCATCGCGCACCGGGGACGGCGAGAGCCGGTCGAGCACCAGGCGGGCGAACCCGGCGGTGAGCAGCGACCGCGCACCGAGCGCATCGAGCCCCCGCTGCCGCAGGTAGAACAGGGACTCCGCGTCGAGGCTGCCGATGGCCGCTCCGTGGGCGCAGCGCACGTCGTCGGCGTAGATCTCGAGCCACGGGCGCGCGTTGACGACCGCATCGTCGGACAGGAGCAGCGCGTGGTGCAGCTGGCCCGAGTCCGTCCCCAGCGCGCCTTCGCGCACCATGACGGCGCCGGTGTACACCGAGCGCGACCTTCCATCGAGGACCGAGCGGAAGAACTGGTCGCTGTGGGCGTTGGGCTGTGCGTGGTCCACCGAGACGTGGTGATCAGCGTGCTGCGCGCCGCGGAGCAGCGCCAGACCGTGCAGATCGGCGCGCGCGTCGGCGCCGTCCAGCCGCACGGACAGCTCGACGCGGGAGAGCCGCCCTCCCACCACGACACTGGTGACCCGGTGCAGGCCCCCCCCGGCGACCACTGAGCCGACCGCGCCGACGTGCAGCGCATCGTCACCCTCGTCGAGGCTCCGGAGGTGCTCGAGGTGGGCATCAGCGCCGACCATCACCTCGGTGGTGGCGCTGGTCAGCCCCGCTCCCGCTCCGCCACCGACGAAGTGCTCGAACAAGCGCAGCCTGGCGCCCTCGCCGAGCGAGATCAGGTGGCGAACCGCGCCGAGCGCGCCGCCGCCGCTGGAGGTGTGCACCAGGTGCAGATCACCGCCGTCGACGCCGTCGGGGACCCGAACCCAGGCACCGCCGCGAACCATCGCGAGGTTGAGCGCACCGAATCCCTCGACCTCGCCGAGCGCCGCGCCGAGCGGCGGCGCCTCGGGGCCGACCAGAGGCTGGACCCAGGCGGCCGGGTCTCCCGCGACCTCGGCCAGCGCACCGTCGACGAACATCAGCCGCGGCTGACTCGACCACGGACCCCGCTGAGGCACCGGACCGACCTGCGCAGGCGCTGCGAATACATCGGCGAGCAGCGTGGATGCCCGCGTGTACTTCCAGGCCTCGGAGCGCGCCGGAAAGCCCCGCGCCAGCAGTGTGTCCGCCGCAGCGTCGCGGGCCTCGGACAGCCAGGGCGGCCCGCCGAGGGCACGGGCCGCCCCCGCGTAGGACTCAGCGCGGCTAAAGTCGCGCCTCACGCCGCCCCCAGATCGTCGCGGACCCACTGGTAGCCTTCCTTCTCGACCTTTTTTGCCAGCTCGGGACCACCGCTCAACACGACCCGGCCATCGACAAACACGTGAGTGAAGTCGCAGGTGAGGTGGTCGAGCAGGCGCTGGTAGTGCGTGATGACCAGCGTCGCGCGCTCGGGCGACCTCAGCGCCTGGATCCCCTGGGCGATGACCCGCAGGGCATCAACGTCGAGGCCTGAGTCGGGCTCGTCGAGGATCGCGAGGCGGGGCTCCAGCATGGCCATCTGAAACACCTCGTTGCGCTTCTTCTCTCCGCCCGAGAAGCCCTCGTTCAGCGAGCGATGGAGCAGCGACTTGTCCATCTCCACGAGCTTCATCTTCTCGCGCGCCAGGCGCAGGAAGCCGGCCGCGTCGAGCTCATCGAGGCCCCGCGCCTTGCGGGAGGCCGCCAAGGCCTGGCGCAGGAACACCGAGGTCGTGACGCCCGGGATCTCGACCGGGTGCTGAAACGACAGGAAGATCCCCTTGTGGGCGCGCTCCTCCGGCTCGAGCTCCAAGATGGACTCGCCGTCCATCAGGACGTCGCCACTGGTGACCCGGTAGTCCGGGTGGCCCGTGATCACCTTGGACAAGGTGGACTTGCCCGAGGCGTTGGGGCCCATGACCGCGTGGACCTCGCCCGCATTCAGGGTGAGGTTCACACCGCGGAGGATGGGGGTGCCATCCACCTCGGCGTGCAGATCGACGAGCTGCAGCATCCGTGACTCCAGAGAGATTCGAGAGGGTTCAGCCGACCGCACCCTCGAGGGAGACCTCGAGCAGCCTGCGCGCCTCGACCGCGAACTCCATGGGGAGTTCCTTGAAGACCTCGCGGCAGAAACCGTTGACGATCATCGAGACCGCGTCTTCTTCGGTGAGGCCGCGCTGGCGCAGGTAGAACAGCTGGTCATCGGCGATCCGCGACGCGCTCGCCTCGTGCTCCAGCGTGCTCTGGCCGTTGCGGACATCGACGTAAGGCATGGTGTGGGCCCCGCAGCGATCGCCGATGAGCAGCGAGTCGCAGCGGGTGTAGTTGCGCGCGCCCTTGGCGCGCTTTCCGATCTGGACCAGGCCGCGGTAGGTCTGCTGACCCCGCCCTGCGCTGATCCCCTTGGCCACGATGGTCGAGCTGGTGTTGCGCCCGATGTGGATCATCTTGCTGCCGGTGTCGGCGAGCTGGTGGTTGTTCGTGAGCGCCGCCGAGTAGAACTCGCCCACGCTGTCGTCGCCCTCGAGGATGCAGCTCGGGTACTTCCAGGTGATGGCCGAGCCCGTCTCCACCTGGGTCCACGAGATCCGGGACCGGGCGCCCGCGCACCGGCCGCGCTTGGTGACGAAGTTGTACACGCCGCCCAGGCCATCCTTGTCGCCCGGGTACCAGTTCTGGACCGTGCTGTACTTGATCGTGGCGTCGGCATGCGCCACCAGCTCGACGACCGCGGCGTGCAGCTGGTTCTCCTTTCGCATCGGGGCGGTGCAGCCCTCGAGGTAGGAGACGTACGACTCCTCCTCGGCGACGATCAGCGTGCGCTCGAACTGGCCGGTGTTCGCCTCGTTGATGCGGAAGTAGGTGGACAGCTCCATCGGGGAGCGCACGCCCTTGGGGATGTAGACGAAGGTGCCGTCCGAGAACACCGCGGCGTTGAGCGCAGCGAAGTAGTTGTCCGTCACGGGGACCACGGAACCCAGGTATTTGCGGACGAGGTCGGGGTGTTCCTGGACCGCTTCCCCGAAGCTCATGAAGATGATGCCCACCTCGGCGAGCTGCGCCTTGAAGGTGGTGGCCACGCTGACCGAGTCGATCACCGCGTCGACCGCGACCCCAGCAAGGGCAGCGCGCTCGTGCAGCGGGATGCCGAGCTTCTCGAAAGTCTCGAGGATCTCGGGATCGACCTCGTCGAGGCTCTTGGGGCCTTCCTTGGGCGCGGCGAAGTAGCTGACGCCCTGGTAGTCGATGGGGCCGTAGGCGAAGTGCTGCCAGTCCGGCTCCTCCATCTTCTGCCACAGCGCGAACGCCTTGAGGCGCCACTGGAGCAGCCAGTCCGGCTCGTTCTTCTTGGCGGAGATGAACCGCACCGTGGACTCGTCGAGCCCCGGCGGCAGCACCTCGGCATCGAAGTTGCTGACAAAGCCGTACTTGTACTCACCCCGGTCTTCGACCAGGTCTTCGACTTCGGTGCTCATTGTCTCTCCGCCCCGAGGAGATCGGCGAGGACGACCCCGTCGAGCACCTGGTGAACTGCATCCTCGACCTGTCCCCACAGCGCCTTGAGCGTGCACTGGGTCAGGTGCACGCAGCTATCGTGCTGCCCTGCATGGGTCTCGCACAGCTGGCCACCGCCGTACAGCGGGCTCCCGAGCACCGCGAAGACCTCGGTCAAGCGCAAGTTCTCGGCCGGACGTGCGAGCCGGTAGCCCCCCGTCACACCCCGCGCGCTCGACACCAGGTCGCCTTGGCGCAGCACGCGCATCAGCTTGGCCGTGTAGTCGATGGACAGCCCCTCGGAGCCGGCGACATCGCGGATCGACAGCGGCGCCGCATCGTCGGCTGGCGCACGGCGCGCTACCTGCAGCAGGCAGCGCAGGCCATACTCCTCTTGTGCGGTGAGCTTCACCTGTCCTCCGGGCCGGCCCCGTAACATACTTGACTCGGAGTTCCAGATTTGAACATCAGGCGCATCGCGTGGGCGATCACGAAGACCGCCGCCTCCCTGGGCTTCGTGTGGATCGCGTGGCGAGCGGGCACCCTGCACGCCGGGATCCCGGGCGCCTGGGTGGGCGTCGGCTTGGTGCTCTCCGTGGTCGGGGACGTGTGCCTGCTGTCGCACGCGCGGCGCCCGTTCCTGGTCGGGCTCGGCGCGTTCCTGCTCGCGCACGTCGCCTTCGTCGCGTCGTTCTTGGCCCTCGGGGTGCGCGGGACCGCAGCAGCGCTCGCCGCGGTGCCCTTCGGCACCATCGCGGCTGTGACCTGGTGGTGGCTCGCCCCGCACACCGGGTCGATGCGCACCCCCGTGCTCGCCTATGTGCTCGTGATCACGGTGATGGTGTGCTGCGCGGTCGGCGCCGCGGCCGCCGCACCCGGACGGGGGGGCATGCTGCTCGCTGCGGTGCTGTTCTTTCTGTCCGACTTGACCGTCGCGCGCGACCGCTTCGTCGCCCCCGGCTTGGCGAACCGGCTGATCGGTCTGCCGCTGTACTACGCGGCCCAGGTGCTGTTCGCGGTGACCACAGCCATCGCCGTCGCCCAGGGATAGGGCGCCGCCATGACCACGATGTGGGCGCTCTCGGATCTGCATGTCGGCCACGCCGCGAACCTCGCGTCGGTGCAGCAGCTGCCTGCTCACCCAGACGACTGGCTGGTGCTCGCCGGCGACATCGGCGAGACGGAGGCCCACCTTCGCGCCACGCTCACCGTCGCCACGGAGCGGTTCGGGCGCGTCATCTGGGTCCCGGGAAACCACGAACTGTGGAGCAGCGAGGAGCCGCTGCTGAAGGGCGTCGCCAAGTACGAGCGACTCGTCGAGGTGTGCCGCCGGTTCGGGGTGCTCACACCGGAGGACCCCTACCCCACCCTTCCGGGAACCAGGCTGCGCGTGGCGCCGCTGTTCTTGCTGTACGACTACACCTTCGGTCCCCCAGGGCAGACCCCGGAGCAGGTGGTCGCCTGGGCAGCCGAGAGCGGCATCGCGTGCGCGGACGAGCGCCGCCTGTCCCCCGCTCCGTTCCCGTCGCGCCAGGCGTGGTCGGCCGACCGGGTCCGCCGGACCCAGCAGCGCCTGGAGGCGCTTCCGCCCGACGTCGGCACGATCCTGATCAACCACTGGCCACTGCGCCTCGACCTGTGCCGGCTGTTCCGGATCCCCCGGTTCACCCCATGGTGTGGCACCCGAGAGACGGAGGATTGGCACACCCGATACCGCGCGGAGCTGGTGATCAGCGGTCACCTGCACATGCGCGCGACGGACTGGCGCGACGGAGTGCGCTTCGAGGAGGTGTCGCTGGGATACCCGCGGCAGCACGATCCTGAGCGCGGCGCCCCGGGCTACCTGCGCCAGGTGTGGCCGGCGACGGTGACCGCGCCCGCGCCGGACGCGGGGCCCATCTGGCACCGGTAGCGGGTGCGGCGCAATCGTCTATTCACCGGTGAGTCTCCGCAGCGCCATCGTTGATGGTCCGCAACGACATCCAGTTCACGCTGCGCGCCGAGCTCAAGCGCCGCAAGCGGACTATCCTCCCACCCGGCCTTGATCATCGTTTCGCCCACGGAGACCACGACGCCCCGCCAGGGAATGCCGATAAAGTGGCCGCCATGACGACTCTCGCGGGGTTGACGGCCACCCGATTTCTGCCGCTGGGCGGAACGATGATCAAGGCCAGAGCCCGCGGGAGGCCCCGATGAGCTCCACGCGCCCCCGATCTCCCAGCCGCCGGGTCGCCGAAGGACACCCCATCGATGTTCGGGTCACCCGCCTCGGAACTCCGCACCCCTTTTCGGCGAGGGTCTAGCGAGAGATGGCGTCATGTGGGAACCAGCGGCTTCAGCTCTCCCGCATGCGTGAGCATCCACGGGCCCAAGATGTGGAGAAGGCCCCCCCCGGCTGACAATCGATCACAACCTCCCACCTCCCCGGTCGGACGCCCTGTTTGATGTGCTCCCCATTGCTAGTCT
>Ga0316189_10000557_pt1 | contig 37623 bp, 29 predicted proteins | sample LowCovwburrow_MG_FD_204930 | JGI IMG/M metagenome (GOLD analysis project Ga0316189, IMG submission 204930) | Coastal sediment microbial communities from Maine, United States - Lowes Cove worm burrow | ecosystem: Environmental > Aquatic > Marine > Coastal > Sediment | place: USA: Maine...
TACCTTCGCCAGCTTCAACGCCTCTGCGTCGGCCTCCGCCAAGCGGCGCCGCCACGTCTCGGGCGGTAGCTGCGCGGCGATGGCGAGCAGGGCGCGGCGTGTCGGCAGGTTGGACATGATGCCCCGATCACTCGGCAACAACTCGCCGTCAAGGGGCCTTGTACCGACATTTCGAAGCTATCGAGCAGACCCTTGGATCGAACTCAGCTTCCTCACAGGAGGGGCCAATAGAATCCCCACCACCAGGCCGGACATCCTGTCAGTGGGTCGACCTGCACACGTCACCCCGGTCGCGCAGGGCGGCAGCAACGCGCCGAGCAATCTGCCGCGCCGACGCCGCCTGCTCCTGTGCGTGGAGGAGGAGCCGGCGGCTTGGGGTGGAGGGTCGGCCCTTGCTCTTCCGGGGCTTGTGGACGGGGCAGCTCTTGCTGCAGGTGCACTCGGCCTCGGAGCGCTTGGCCCACATGAACGCTTGTGTGGCCTCACCCGCCGACTTCGCCGGTTGGACGCTCCCTAAGCACACGCCCCACCAGACGCAGCGTGCTGACGCGCGCCTGCCACCCGGTGGGGCGACTGCGGCGCTCAGGCTCGACCCAGTCGAGCCCCGTCAGTCCAGGTCGGGGTGCAGGTTGACGGCTCCAGCGAGCCGTCGCCAGTCCGCCTGATCGAGCGCCGGAAGGGACGCCCGAAAGTCGGCTCCCGGTCCGCTAAGCGCCACGGCTTCGCCGCTGATGAACCGTGCCCGGACCAGGCGCCCGGGTGCCTCGAACACACCGAGCAGACAGACGAGCGGGACCCAGGAGAACAGGTCCGCGTTCGCCGCGAGCGCCCAGCCAAGCGCGGTCAACACCAGGAAGCCAAGCCGAATGGCCCAGGGCCGCAACGCTGCAGCAGCGCGGTGGGTCAGGCAGAGGTATGGCCGCACCGCGGCACGTCGAACGGCAATCAAGCGAAGGGGAATGAAGACGAGGAGTAGTGGGAGCGTGAGGTAGACCCACCATGGCACGCGCACCACCCGTAACAGAGTGAGCCTCACGTCATCTGCACGGTTGCAAATGGCGCAGCGCCGCGGCCAAACGGTGTCGTGCCGAAGAACGGTGACCCCCTCTGGGTCCCGCCACACACCTGCGGGACTAGCGGAACCGGGATCGTCTCTGCGGTCGGCGTCTGCGGGAGGCGCGAACGGGTTGCTGGACACTGCGTGCTCCTTACGATGGGTCGCTGCCGCGAAGTGGCTGAACAACGGTCGTGATCTGCTCCCGAAGCCACTGGTTCGCAGGGTCGAGCTCTCCACGAGCGTACCACGCCATGAAGACCTGTCAAACCCGGTTCACGAGCGGGTGATCGAAGACCTGCAGCCCCAGTGACGCCGGCGGCGACCGCAGAAATCGGCGCGGGCCGGACACAGCCTTTCGTTCCTTCCGAGTCCCATCGGTGAAGGTCTGCTCGCCAGTACTCCGCTGTTTCGGTCCGCCTCGAAAAGGAGGCCGGCTGGCCGGATCGGAAACCCCGGGAATGTGTGGTGTGATCGGAGCCATCGAGGAGTTTCTGACGAAGAAGGAGCGGAAGAAGGGGACGGCTGTGGGGTACTGGACGCGCAATCGCGAGCGACTGGCCTACATGGACTTTCGACAGCGTGGCCTTCCACTGGGGAGCGGCGCAGTAGAGTCCGCCGTCCGTGGCGTCATCAACATGCGGGTAAAGAGCCCTGGTACCTTCTGGCGAGAGGACCATGTGGAGGGCATCATCCACCTGCGCGCCCATTCCAAAGCTGGCCGATGGTGTGACATCGAGTCGGCGATTCTCAGCAACTCAATATGGAAACCACGGGCTCGCCGTCGGATGACCTCGTGACCACCAAAGGCGTATCGCGCCCCCTTGCCCTTCGGCAGGTCGGGCCACCCGGTGTCTTGACGATGGCGGGCGCAACGGAGCCGGCGATTGATACGCCGCTTTCTCTTCGCCAAACGGCGAGCTACAGTTGGGTTCACCTGGAAAGCCTTGTGTGGGCTGTTGTTGTGTCTAGACAACCCGATGATACCCCGCTTTCCAGGTGTTCTCAGCCCCTCTTCTCGCTCGCGTTACGCACTGCACGCTTGTTCAGGGTCTAGCGTGTCGCCCACGCACAGCGAGTCCCGATCAGCGGGCAGGCGTGCTGCTGGGCTACTGCTCGGTCGAGCCCTAATGGAACGGCACTCGGAGGCCCCGGCTGTGGTGGGGATCATGACCGAGCGGCCGGACGGCGACTGGCGCATGAGCCTTGCGCTGATGACCCTGGAGCCTGCGGTGACGGATGAAATTCGCGCCTACGCCGAGGAGGCCCGCTCTATCGGCATCCTGGCCCGGCAGGTTCCCGCAGCCTCTGTCAGCGCCTGCTCGGGTCGCTGACCGCGAACGCGCGGCGCGCGCGCCGGCCCGTCTCGTCCACCACCACTGCTACGTGCTCGCCGGCGACCGGGGTCCACCACACGCGCTCGTCGACCTCGTACGTGCCCAGGAACGCGCCGTCCACGAACCAGGACAGCCGCGCGTCTGAGCGGTCGGCGTCGGCCGCGAAGAACAGCTCTTGCTCCGTGGGGTCCATCCCCGGGATGAGCATCGCGGTCATGCCCTGTTGCGGCTGCGTGATGACCGGCGGTCGGCGCACGCCCTGGGGAGTGCAGCCCGCCGCGTACGGCGGCGGCGAGGGCAGGTCGCGGTCCTGGTCCTTGAGGTGGCGCCGAACGGCCGCGGGCCAGACCACGTAGGTGCGCTCCTCCCAGGCGCGACCCGCGCGGCACGCCGGCGTGAGCGCCTCACCGGTGTGCACGTCGACCGCCAGCCGCTGGTGAAACCCACACCGCTCTGTCGGCACCGCGCTGCGCGGCGCCAGCACCGTCTTGCGATGCGTGCACGCGCCGGTTGGGATCCGGCCCGAGTACGCACACACGTCCACCTGCGCGAGGTCGTCCGGGACGGGGTTGTCCAGGCGCTGACCGCGGTCCACCGCCCCGAGCACGTCGAACAACAACGGACCCGCGGCCTGGGCGCCGACCAGGTCCCGTGCCGGCGTATAGTCGAGGTTGCCGAGCCAGACGACAGCCGTGTGATCCGCGCCGAACCCCGCCGCCCACGCGTCGCGGTGGCCGAAGCTCGTGCCGGTCTTCCACGCCACCTGGGCGGTCCCGCCCGAGACCCGTCGCCGGCTGGGGAAGTCGGGGCGGTCGCGCAGCTGCAGGGCCCGGGTCGTCAGGTGCGCGGCGCCGGGGCTGAACACGGCCAAGCCGTGCTCGGAAGGACCCGGCTGGTCGCGCAGCGCGGCCGCTCGACCCTGATTGGCGAGCGTGGTGTAGAACCCGGCCAGCTCGAGCGGGGTCAGCTCCACGCCGCCGACCGCCATCGACAGGCCGTAGTAGCCGGGCTTCCGCGACAGCGACCGCGCACCCATGCCGCGCAACACCCCCGTCGACGCCTCCAGCCCCAGCGTGCTCAGCAGGCTCACGAACGGCAGGTTCAGCGAGGCGGACAGAGCGTCCTGCAGCGGGACGACCCCCCGGAACTGCCCGTCGTAGTTCGTCGGTGCGTAGGTGCCCCACGTGCGCGGGACGTCGCTCACCAGCGTCTCGGGCAGCGCGAGACCCCGATCGATCGCCGCGGCGTACAGAAACGGCTTCAGCGCGCTGCCGGGAGACCGCGGCTCAGAGAGCGCCGACATCTGGCCGGCGTGCGCTTCGTCCCAGAAGTCCAGGTTGCCGACCACCGCCCGCAACGCGCGCGTCTGGGAGTGCACGACCACCACCGCGCCGTTGTGGATGCCCTGGCGGCCCAGCGCGTCGCGCTCGATCGCTACGATCTCCTCGACCATTCGCTGAGTGCCGCGGTCGAGCGTTGTCGCGATGCGCACGCCAGCGGGGTGCTGGTCCCGCAGCGTCGTCGCGAGATGGGGCGCCTCGCGGGGAAAGCGGCGCAGCATCTGGGGGACCTCAGACCGGTCGATCTCCTCGAGGGTCGTGCGCGCGGTGCCCTGCTCGGCGGGCTGAAGCGCCCCGTCGGCGAGCAGGAAGCGCGCGAGCTGTTGGCGGGCGGCCCGCAGCCGCTCTGCATTCGCAGCGCTTGGGTAGCGCGCGCTCGGGTTCTGCGGCACCGCGAGCAGGGTGACGATCTCGTCGGGGGACAGCGCGGTCGCGCTGTGGCCAAAGTAGGCGAGCGCCCCCGCCTCCACGCCCTCCAGGTTGCGGCCGTAGGGGGCAAAGCGCAGGTACGCGTCGAGGATCTCGTCCTTCGACAGGTGCAGCTCCAGCGTCAGCGCGCGGTGCGCCTCGATGGCCTTGCTCCACAGGGTGCGCGGGCGCGGCTCGAGCACGCGCACGAGCTGCAGTGTGAGGGTGGAGGCGCCGGTCACGACGCGCCCGCTCCTCAGGTTCACCACCACGGCCCGGGCCACCGCGAGGGGGTCGACGCCGGGGTGGATGCGAAAGCGCTTGTCCTCGGTCCGGAGCAGCGCATCGACGTAGGCTGGGTCCACGCCCTGGGGCGGCGTCGGCACACGCCACCGGTCGTCTGGGGCGAGGAACACGTGCGCAGTCGTTCCGTCGCGGTAAGTGACCACGGTGGACCCTGCCTCGCCCAGACGCTCCGGCAGCGGCGCGAGCCACGCCGACAGCACCAACAGGACGACGCACAGCGCCGCAGACAGAGCCGCCGGCCGGACCGCTCTCACAGCAGGAAGGCCTCCCAGGGACCGACGATGGTGGCCTTGCTCCCCAGCTTGCGCGCCCAGATCGAGGGGTCGTACATGGCCTGGGCCTCCACTGGCGGCATCTGGTACTCGCCAACGGTCACGGCGCGCAGGCCTACGGTGACCTGCTTCTCCTCGTTCCGCTCCAGGGTGCCGAACAGCTCGACCCGGTCATCGCGCATGTTCATGTGCTCAGCGGCCCACTGCTGGCCCTCGTCGAGCCAGGGAATGACGCTGCCGGACAGCCGGGGGTTCTCCATCTCGAATCCGGCGCCGAAGCGCTCCACCAGCGCAATGTTCTGGACCCGCTGGGACCCAGTGTTTCGCACTGTGATCTGGGTGTACACCACGTCGCCGAGCTCGACACGCGAGAGGTCGACCAGGCTGCCCTCGGCATCCCGATAGTCCCGCGCCAGCGCGAGCCCCTCGCCGCCGGTCTGCACGGTCGCATCTCGCTTGATCCCCTCGCTGTTGACGACCAGGAACAGCGTGCCCGCGCCGACGCCGTCGACCTGAAGCGACAGCGCTCTCTCGCTCGCCCGCACGAGGGACCAGACCGGATCGCCGCCGGCGGAGGCGCTCGGGTCGGGTGCCCGCGCCGCGCCGTCGACCAGCAGCTTCACGCCGCTGGTGGGCGCGCTCGCGACGCGCTTTCCGAGCCCCGTGATGCCCCAGACGAGCTCCTGTGTGCTGTAGCGGCTGGAGCGCTGCCTCAGGCCACGCGCGACGAGCTGCGCGAGTGCTTCGCCGCCCGCGTCGTCGCTCCCGAACAGGTCCTGGTACGTGGACAGCATCAGGCCGCGCCGGCGCAGGTCGCTGTAGAAGTGCCAGTTGTTGGCGCGGGAGCGGTCCAGGCTGGTGAGGTCCAGATCGCGTAGCTGCTTCTCGTAGCGCCGGTCGCCGGCGAGGTACAGCGCCGCCCGAAGCAGGTACAGCGCCTCGGCATCCGAGCCCGACGCGGTCGCCTTCATCTGCTGGATTGCCTCGCTGATACGCGCCTTGTTGCCGCGTCCTCCCACGGCGAGCACGTAGTGCGCGTACGGCGCGGAGTAGCGATACTTGCGGAATCCGCCGGTGTTTGTTGCGTGCTTCGAGATCCTCTCGAGGTAGTCCAGGGCGTCGTCGATGCGGTCCTGGGGCACCTCGAACTGTTGCTCCTTGGCATCGAGCAGCATGTGGGTGGCGTAGGCTGTCGCCCAGTCGGTCGGGGAGGGGTCGCCGGGCCAGTAGCCGAAGCCGCCCGAGGGGGTCTGCATGGACAGGACGCGGTCGACCCCCGACATCACCATCTTGTTGAGCCCGCTGTCGCGCACCTGTGGGAGCAAGGCAGGCACCAGGCGCGACACGAACAGCAGCGGCCGGGTGGAGCTGGTGGTCTGCTCGAGGCAGCCGTACGGATAGCGCACCAGGTGCTCGAGGTGGCCCATGGCCTGACCGTATGGATTGGCAGTGACCCACAGGGTGGAGCGCTCTGTGGTGGGGAGCCAGTCCGCGAGGTACGGCGCGAGGTCGAGCTGGCCGTCGGTGAGCGCGATGGACTCCCCGGTCCGCGTCTTGGGGCCATTGGGAGAGAACGGGACGTCGAGCGCTTCGTACGAGACCAGCGCGCCAGACGAGACCTTGACGTTGAACGTGGCGGCGCCCACCTGAGCGACCGCGCGCGCCTGGAACACCACGGTCTGCGATGTCTCGTTGGCGACCCGAATCTTGGTGTGCTGTGCACCGAGGAACGCGATCGGGGAGGGAGCATCCGGGTCGGCCGGCATGCCGGGCCACGGCAGGTTCTTCGCGGTGAGCGAGACGTCGATGTCCTTGTCGGACCCAGACAGGTTCGTCACGAACACCGGGATCTGGATCACGTCGCCTTGGGTGAGAAAGCGCGGCAGGGTCGTCTGCAACATCAGCGGATCGCGCACCAGGACGCGCGCATCGGCGGCGCCCACGCGCTGTGCGCTCGCGGCCACGGCCATGACCCGCAGCGCGCCCCGGTACTGCGGGACGTCCAGGACAACGGTCGCCGCACCGTTCGCGTCCGCGGTGACCTGGCCCGACCACAGCGCCACCGGCTTGACTGCCTGGACACGTCCGGCGGCGCCCATGCCGTCGCCGCCGGTGCTGGAGCTGGGTCCCGCCGGCATCAGCATGGCCCAGCCGACCGTCTCGTAGGTGGTGACGCCCAGGCGGCGGTGTGGCAGGAGATCGGCGATGGGGTCGGGGGTCTCAAAGTCGGTCAGCGACAGGATGCCCTCGTCGACCGCGGCCAGCGTGAGGCTCGCGCCCGCGCCCGCAGCGCCCAGGTCGACCTGGACGGTGAGGCTGCTGTTCGACCGCACCTCGCTCGGAAGCTCCAGGCGCACCGAGAGCTGGAGTTCCTCTGCGTTGAGGCGGCTGCTCGCCACGCCGAAGCCGCGCTCCGGCGCGTAGCCGTCGGGGCTGTCCAGTGACGGGTCCTTCACCAGGAACGCCGAGACGTAGACGTTGGGCACGAACGACTCGACCGTGAACGGCCAGCGAAGGGGGCCGCTCTGCACGTCGACCCACTCGTGGGTGAGCAGGGAATCGGTCTCGACGGTCATCAGGACGCGCCCATCGAACGGGATCTCGACCACGGCCTCGGCCCGCGCGCCCACCTCGAGCTGCGGAGGAACCGTCACGACCAGCGCCGTGGGCTTGGCGGGTCGGGGGGTGCGGTCCACCTGGGTCTGCCCGTAGGGCCAGTAGTACCGCCGACGGGTGCCCTCCATGCGCACGTCGGTCCGGGCGTTTCCAGCGGTGGCGCGGACCAGGTAGCCGGCGGCATGGGACTGCGGGCGGAAGTCATATGCGAACCGGCCGTTCGGGCCGACGGTCAGGACGGTCTGGCCCTCCTCTACCCTGCGCAGGTGCAGGTCGTAGGCCTCCTCACCGCGTTCGGACCATCGCCACCAGCCGTACTCTTCGTCGAGGCGGTAGACCGTCACCTCCACCTCGGTGGCGCCCTCGGTCGCGTTGCCTTCCCAGTCCACGATCTGGCCGGTGACGTGCACGTCCTTGCCGGGGGTGGCCTTGTCGGCTGAGGCGTTCAGGCCGATGTAGTACGTCTCGGGGTGGACCAGGACGCTCGCGGCGGCCCGGGTCGCGCGCCCGCTCCCCGCCTCGAACACGGAGACGTCGGCGGTCATCCGGCCGGTCGACTTGAAGTGCTCCTGGTTGCCGTGACACGGCACCCTGGCGTGGCCCGCGGCATCCAGCGTGACCTCGGGCTGACCCAGGGAGATCGCCGTGGGTCGCCCCTCGTTGCCGACGAACACGGGGCCGTAGTGCAGCTGGCCGTTGGCCTCGGGCACGAAGCGCGCCGACTGCAGCGAACAGGCCACCTGGACCCGGCTCCCCTCGGCGCTCCCGCCGAACAGGTAGCGAGCGTCGATCTCCACGGTGCCGGGCTCGCCGGTGAGCTGCCCGTCCCGGTGCATCTCTGCTGTGACCTCCATCCGCTCGGGCACGAACTCCTCCACCGAGAAGCGGACCTCGCCTACCTTGGCTTCTCCGACCTCCAGCTGTGCGCGGTAGGACCCCGTCGTGGCGAACGCGGCGAGCGGCAGGTCCAGGACGGCGGCGCCGTTGTCGTCTCCCGTGAGCGTGGTCTTCTTCAAGAGCTTGCGACGAGGGTCGTAGACCGACAGGGTCGCAGGGACCGGGTCGCCCGGCGCGTGGTGCGCCCGGTCGCGCAGGATCATGCCGAGGTGAACGGTGTCGCCGGGTCGATACACGCCTCGATCGGTGTACAGGCTGGCGGTGTAGGCAGCCCCCGTCCATGGGGCGCCCGCGATGCGGTCCTCGGCGATCGCGGCCTTCAGGTCGGCGAACTTGAGGTAGGTCAGGTCGTCGCCGTGGCGTGCGATCAAGGCCACCGGCGGCTCGGTGTCGACAGCGGAGGGGTCCGCGTCGGGAAGATCGATCACGCAGGATCCATCGCCGCGGGTCTTGCAGGTCCCCATGACAAGGCCGCTCCGGCGGACGGCGTCGACCACGACGCCCGAGACCGGCTTGTTGTCGCGGGCTCGGAGGGCGAAGGCGGTGATCCGCTCGGTCCAGGGCCCGCCCTCGGGGACCTCCTCGGACTTGGCCAGCAGGTGCAGATCGGTGAGCACGATGCGGCTGGTGTCTCCGGTTCCTTGCGCCGCGCTCGAGGCGGTGCGACGTCTTCCGGTGTCCACCAGCTCGGTGTCGTCCTCGTCATCGACGACCGGGCTCACGTGGATCTCGAAGAGACCCTGAGTGTCTTCGCCCACGAGCGCTGCCAGGTCGATCCAGCTGGAGTGCAGGGTGTTGACGGGATTTCGCACCGCCACCTGCGTGCGCGCGATGACATTCGAGGTGTGGGCCGTGGCGCGCTCATTGTCGTGCGACAGCCAGAACACGAGGTTCTCGGGCGGAACGCGGCGCACCGTCACCGCGACGTTGTCGGTGTTCAGGTGGCGGATGGGGAGGTTGTGCCAGGAGCCTCGGGGGACGTACCGTCCCTGCTTGGCGACCAACTCGACCCGCGCTGTCCGCAGCGGGACGTTGAACTCTGCCTCGTACGGCTCCTCGAGCGTACCGCCGTCGGCGGTGTAGGCGCCCGCTCCGAAGGTGACCTTCAGCGGGCCCGACGGGAATGCCCCGAACACCCGGAAGCCGCGCTCCGCCTCTGAGATGTGGCTGACCGTCACCTCAGGGTCGAACGTGACCTCGGCGACCGCGTCGTTGGAGAGCAAGCACCGATCCGAGACATGGTACGAGCGGCGCCACACGTAGCTATACCAGCGGTTCTTCGACCCGGCGCCTTCGTCGTGGCAGACCACGTCGAGGTAGTGGCCGTCCTGCCCCTCCCGGACCGCCGCGCTGAGGATCTGCATGTTCTTGACGGCGGTGTCGATGTGCACGCGCAGGTCCTTCTCGGGCGCGGTCACGTCGCTCATGCCCGCCGCCGCGCTGCGGACGCCGCGGACACGGACCTGCACCGTGTGCTCGCCGGTGCCGAGATCTCGGGTCTGGACGCGGAAGCGGAGCCGGCTGCTGCGCCCCGAGGGGACGACCTCGCGTTTCAGCGTGCGGCCTGCGCTGCTCAGCGTGATCAGGTCGGCGTCTTCAGGCAGAACGGCTCCTGAGAACAACACCTCGACCTCGGTGTGTGCGCGCCGACGCGCGACCGTCTTGGCGGAGAGGACCGTGAGCGCGGGGACCTCGAGTGTGTGCCCGAACGGGGCACCGCCGATGACGCCCCAGCGGGAGCCGAGCTGGGTCAGGGAGACCGTCAGGGCTGCTCCGGGGGTGAACCCGCTGCTCGGTGCGAACTGGAGGCGGTCCGGTGCGCTCCACGTCCATTCGCCGGCGGTGTCCGGCTGCATGGTCAGTACGGTCTGTGGGTCGAGCGTGCCCACGACATCGGCGGTGACGACCCGGCGGTCGAAGCGCACCGTGAGCCGACGCGGCGCCGCGCCGACGTCTCCGGTCGTGCTGAAGCGGGGCGACAGCTCGCTGATGCCGGCGGGCGCGGGTTCGCTGTCCTCTTGAAGTGCCTCATCGTCGGGCACCTCTGCATCGTGCGCATCGACGGTGGCGGCATCTTCACCACGTCCGCACCCGAGGGTGAGGAGCAGGGCCGCGGTGCTGGCGACAATCCAAGGCTTCATTCCGACCTCCGCTTCGAGGAGTACAGTCCCCGCCACGCCCAACGAACGCAAGCTCCGTGCCAGGAAACTCCGGGCTGGGGCCTTGGGATCGCTCAGAATGAGAGATTCTGGATTGCATTCATCGCGGCATGCGTGGTTCCGAGGTGCGTTGTCGTCCTCGATGTGGGAGGGGCTCGTGGCCATCACCGGTGCGCACGTCATCGTCTACTCGTCGGATGCCGATGCCGACCGTGCGTTCTCCGCCACGTCTTCGGCCTGCCACGCGTCGTGTCGCATCGCAGCAACCGAGGTCTTCGTCCGGTGGACCTCACGGTTGACGGACCCCGGGAATGGGTGACCTATGGCTGAGGTGGTTGCACGGCCTTGGAGCTTGGCGGAGGGCGCACCCTACTGCGCCACGTCCAGGCGGAACATCTGCCGCTGCTCGTTCGTGATCAGCAGGGTGGTCTCATCGACCCAGGCGATGCCCTCCGCCTGCTTCACCTGGTTCAACTCCAGCGGGATGGTGCGCGACGCGCTGTGCAGGAACCCGTCGCCTACCGCCGGCGTCTCGAACAGCCACACCGCCGTCTTCGGCGCATAGACCAGCACCGCCAGCGTCCCGCCGCTCGGCGACAGGTCCGCGCCCGTGACCCAGCCGCCGATGTCGTCCATTCGGTCCACCAGCGTCAGCGCGTTCACTCGGTCCGTGTGCCGCGTGTCGAGCCGGTACAGGTTCGTCCCATTCTCCGGCTGCCCGATCTGGCCGGCGACGCGGTGCTTGGTCAGAAAGTACAGCCGGTCGTCGTGGACGAACACCGCCTCGCAGTCGTAGTGCCACTGCCGCGCCGGGAACTGCTGTTGCTCGGGGTAGCCCACCGGCCACCGCGCCAACACCCGCGCGCGGTCCGTCGCGCGCGGGTTGGGCTCGACCAGCACGTACACACCGAGGTCTCTGCGCGCGTTGCCGTTGTTGCCGGTGTCCGCGAGGTAGACGTGCTCTCCGTCGACCGCCACGTCCTCCCAGTCGATGTTGCTCGTGCCCGCGACCTCGACGCCCGACCACAGCGGCGCCTTGTCCCGCTTCGACGCCGGGCCGACCCGGACCCGGTCCGACAGGTACGGCGGCAGGATCACGTTCGCCTCTGCGTCGATCGCGAACAGAGCCGGCGCGCCGTCGTCGTTGTGGACCCAGAACACGCCCGGCCAGCGCCGTGACTGCACGATCCCGCTCTGCTCGTCGATCGGCGCGTGGTCGACCGTGCCCACCAGTTGCGGCACCTGCGCGTGCGCCACCGTCCACAGCCACCACATCGTCGCCTCCTACGCCTCGCGGATTGTCGCACCCAGCTCGGACCGCAGCTTCGCGGTGACCTTGGCGACCGCCTTGTCGACTTCCTTGCCCACCAGCGTCCGGTCGCGCGCCCCGAGCGTGATCCGCAGCGTGATCGACTTGTTGCCCTCGCCCACCTGCGGGCCGGTGTACTCCTCGATGAACCGCACCCGCTGGATGAGCTTGTGCGCCCCGCCCACCAGGGCCTCCACCTCCGACCAGCGCACGGCGCGCTCCACGATCAGCGACAGGTCGAAGTCGACCTCGGGGTGCGCCGGCAGCGCCGCGAACCGATTGGACCGCGACGCGATCGGCTGCAGCGCTGCGACCGAGATCTCGAACAGCGCCACCGCCTTGCCCGCGCGCACGCCCGCCTTCCGCGCCGCCTGCGCCGAGAGCGCCCCGATCACCCCGATGGGAGCACCGTCCAGCTCGATCTGCAGACGGGCTCCGTCGTCGGCCCACGGCGCACTCCCGGACTCCGCCGGTGCGAGCGTGAGCGGCGCCATCTGGACCGCGCGCGACAGCGCCAGCACCAACGCCTTCGCCCTCAGGAACAGCGCGCCCGCCTCGTCGCCCACCAGCGCCCCCGCCAGCGACTTGCGCTGGGTCGGCAGCGCGTCGGTGCCGTGCGCCTGCGCCTGTGACCAGTCGTCCTCGAAGACCCGGTTGAGCTCGAAGACCCCGAACGCGCCGAAGTACCGGAGGTTCTCGGCGGCGACCCGGAGGAGCTGCGGGATGAGCGTGGTCTGCAGCCGCGCCATGTCCGGGGCCGGCGGGTGCGCGAGCTTCAGCGCAGGGCCGTCCATGCCGGCGGCGTCCGCGTACCGATCGGCGACCCACGGGGTACTCCACACCTCCCGCAGCCCGAACCGGGTCGCCAGCGCCTCGCGCAGCCGGCGCTCCAGCCGCAGCCGAGGCTGTAGGATCGGCGCGATCAGCGAGACCACCGGCGGTCGGAACGGCAGGTTCTCGTACCCGTACAGCCGCCCCACCTCCTCCACGAGGTCGACCGGGATCGACACGTCGCCGGTGGCGCGCCACGGAGGCACCGCCACGGTCAGCGTGCCGTCCTGCACCGCGGTCTGGAACCCGAGGCGGCCGAGCAGCCCGACGATGGTGTCCACGTCGAGGTCCTGCCCGAGGCGGCGCTGGACAAACGCCACGTCGACCGTCACCTGGACCGCCTCGGCTGGCGTGGGGTGCGCGTCGCTCAGCGCGTCGAAGGTGGCGCCGGGGCTGACCGCGTCCAGCAGGTGTCCGAACAGCCCGAGGGCCACGTCGACCCGGCTCTGATCGATGCCCTTGTCGAACCGCGACGAGCTCTCGGTGCGCAGCCCGAACCGGCGCGCGGTGCGCCGGACCTGGACCGGCTCGAAGGAAGCGACCTCGAGCAGCACCGCGGTCGTGTCGTCGCGCACCGCGTGCTCGCCGCCCATCACGCCCGCGAGCGCCACGGCGTCCGTTGTGTTGGCGATGACCAGGACCTCAGGGTCGAGCGTGTGCTGCGTCCCGTCGAGCAGCGTCAGCGCCTCGCCGGTGCGCGCCGGGCGGACGACGATGCCCCCACCCACGTCGCGCTGATCGAAGGCGTGGCTGGGCTGACCGACCGCCATCATCACGTAGTTGGTCAGGTCGACCAGGTTGTTGATCGGGCGCTGGCCGACCCGGGCGAGCCGGCTGCGCATCCAGTTGGGCGCGGGCGCGACCCGCACGCCGCCGAGGTGCCCCAGGGTGTAGCGGGTGCAGTGGACCGGGTCCTCGATGCGGATCGGCACGTCCCCGGTCGCGGGGGGCGCCTCCCCGGCGGGGAGCGGCTTGAGCGGCAGCCCGTACAGCGCCGCGAGCTCGCGCGCGATGCCGTAGTGCCCCCACAGGTCGGGGCGGTTCGTCAGGGACTTGTTGTCGATCTCGATCACTTGGTCGTCGAACCCGATGGCCTGCGCCAGCGGCGCGCCGACGATCGCGGGCCAGCCGGCGAGATCGACGATGTGGCCGTCCTCGGCGGGGGGCAGCAGCTGGGTCAGCCCGACCTCGGAGGCGCCGCACAGCATGCCGTCGCTGGCCTCGCCGCGCAGCGTGCCGCGCTTGATCTTCATGGGCTGTCCGTCGCGACCCAGGACGTGGGACCCCGGCAGCGCCAGCGCGACCAGCATGCCCTCGGTGACGTTGGTGCCGCCGCACACGACCTGGACCGGGGCGTCGCCGCCGATGTCGCACTGCGCCAGGCACAGGCGCTCGGCGTTGGGGTGCTGCGCGCGAAAGACCACCCGGGCCACCACGATGCCGTCCAGCGACGCGCCGACGTCGATGACCCGCTCGACCTCGACCGTGGACATCGTCAGGTCGTGCGCGAGCGTGCTGAGCGTGTCAGCGGGGAGGTCGACGTAGTCGCCGAGCCACTCGATCGAGATTCGCACCGTTGCCCTCTAGGAGAACTGTTGGAGAAAGCGGAGGTCGCCGCTGTGGAACAGGCGGACGTCGTCGATGCCGTACCGCATCATCGCGAGCCGATCGAGCCCCACGTTGATGTAGAACCCCTCCCAGCGATCCGGGTCGATCCCGGCCGATCGCAGGACCTCGGGGTGCGGCGGCCCCCCGGGCATCACCTCGAGCCAGCCGACCCGCTTGCACACCGAGCAGCCCGCGCCCTCACACACCAGGCACTGCATGTCGATCTCGAAGCCCGGCTCGACGAACGGGAAGAACCCGGCGCGCATCCGGACCGGCACCTGGCGGCCGAACACGGTGCTCAGGATGGTCTCGACCAGCAGCTTGCCGGCGGAGAACGGCAGGCGCTCCTCGATGATCAACGCCTCGTACTGGAAGAACGCGCGCTCGTGTGACGCGTCGGTGCTCTCGTTGCGGTACACGCGCCCGGGGTAGACAAACCGCATGGGCGGCTGCTGCTGCTGCATGTGGCGCACGCTGCCGCCGGTCAGGTGCGGCCTTAGGCACAAGCGGTCGGCCCCGGCGGCCTCGTCGCGCCCGTCGAGCCAGTAGGTGTCCATCGTCTCGCGCGCCGGGTGGTCCGGCGGGAAGTTGAGGTGGTCGAACGCATACAGCTCGCTGCTGATCTCCGGGCCGTCGTAGATCTCGAAGCCGAGTGAGGCGAACGCGTCGTTGAGGTCGTACATCATCTGGACGATGGGGTGCAGTCCGCCGGTTGGTAGCGCCGGGCCCGGCAGGGTGGCGTCGAACCCGTCGGGGAGCGCGGAGCTGGCGGCGAGCAGCGCTTGGGACCGATCCTCGATCAAGGCGGCGAGGGCGTTCTTGAGCTCGTTGGCCGCTCGGCCCACCGCACCGCGCTCCGCGGGTGCCAGGGTGGGGATCGACCGCAGCACGGCGGTCAGCTTTCCCTTGCGACCCAGGTACGCGGTGCGCACCTGCTGCAGGGTCTCGGTGGTGGTCGCGTCACCGATCTCCCGGCGCCCAGCGTCGCCGAGGTCTTGCAGTTCCTCGAGCACGGCGTCTCCAGCGTGCGGGGGGTTCAGACGGAGGACAGCTTGTGGGCTCGGCCTAATCGACGTCGCGCAGGACGGCGACCCCGCGCGCGTCTCCGTGGTAGGGTTCGCGCCGCGCACGGAGGTTCGCATGTCATGGTTGTTGGTCGCTCTGATGGGCTGCGACGGGGTCGTCGGGGGCGAGGGCGGTGAGGCGCCTGCGTGCGAGCTGGCGCTGGAGGCCCTCGAAGGCAAGACGTTCCTGATGCTCGAGGCGATGCCGGACCAGACAAGCCGAAAGAACGCGCTGGCGAGGGTTCGGTTCGACCGAGAGGGCGAGCAGACGGTCGCGAAGTACACGGTCGCCAGCCTCTCCGACGTCTACGACCTCCCGTGTGAGATGCGGACCAAGGGCGAGGACTCCACGCTGTTCTGCGCCGAGGAGTCGCGACCGCAGGACTGGTGCCAGGCGCTGCTCGTGGCCGATGAGTCGTGCAGCAAGCGGGTCCTCAAGGACCTTGGCGCCACCCAGTCCGACGACGAGCTCAACGAGGCCATCAAGGCCGCGAAGGAGAACGTCAAGAAGTACAAGGCCGATCCGGGGAGCTGGAAGCGCTTCCAGCTCAACAACAACAACCTGGGCAACAAACTGCAGGGCCGGCTGTACGTCGAGCTCGATGAGCGGCGCTGCCGCCTGATAGTCGGCGACTACTACTGGACGCTGTACAACGGCAAGGGCCTCGAAGACACCAACCCGGTGGGCACCAACCCGTTTGTAGAAGACGACGGCGAGTGGCTGTTCGAGCACTGCACTGAAGGCAACATCATGCCGGGCATCGCGACCGAGACGCTGCCGGAGGATCTCTCCACCATCCCTGGGCGCGGGCGCAAGTACGCCAAGGGCACGCCCACGTGGTTCCACTACCTGGGCGACAAGCACATCAAGGCCGAGGAAGGCTGCACCTACGACTACGATCTGTGGTCGCAGTGGAAGCGGGTCTCGAAGGGCAACGTCGTCTCGCCCGATGAGGACGGAGCGCTCGTGTGGAAGGTCCAGCACACGTTCGACGCCGGCGTCACCATGATGGGCGCGCCCACCGAGGTCGGTGTGCTCACCGTGATCCGCAACAAGACCTGCGCGGGCAAGAGAGAGACGCTCGACGTGGTGTGCGAGGCCGGGCTCCTCCACTGACCTGACTCACGGGATGGGCAGGCACGCTTGGGCCGTGGTGCCCGCCGCGCACTGAAAGTCGTCGCTGTGCGCCTGGGTGCGATCGGGCCCAGCGGCGATGTCGTGCGTGGTGTTGCCGCTGAACTCGGTCGACCCGCTCGAGAGGAGGATCGCGGGGTCGCAGGTGGCGGGCTCGAGCCGGATCGCGGCGCCGTCGATCTCGGACGCTTCGTTCTCGACCACACGGGAACCCTCCAGCACCAGCGTCGCGCCGGAGACCTCGCCTGCGGCCCCTCGCGGCGCGGTGTTGTCCGACAGCTCTCCGCCCTGCAGGGTGGTGTGTCCGGCGCAGTCGGCGAACAGCCCGCCGCCCGCGGCGAGCGCGGTGTTGTTGCTGAGCTCCGAGCCCGTCAGCGCGCAGGCGGCCCCGGGCCCGACGAACAGACCTCCGCCTCGGTTCGCGGTGTTGTCCGCTACGCGGCAGTCGGTGAACGCCACGTCGTCTGTGACATAGGCGCCGCCGCCGTCCTGCTCGGCCGCGTTGCCCTCGATCCCGCTGCCGACGATCGTGGTGGGGCCCGCCGCGAAGATCGCGCCGCCCCGTCCGGTGGCGGTGTTGCCGGTCAGGCTGACCCGGTCGAGCAGCAGAGACCCGCTGGCCCAGACGCCGGCGCCGTCCGTGGCGAAGTTGCCCTGCACGATCAGGCCGCTCACCTCGCCGCTGCCCCACACGCCGCCGCCGTCTGTCGCGTTGTTCTCCGCGACCGCGCTGCCGCTCCCGTCGACGCGTCCTCCCGCTACGACCCACAGGCCGCCGCCCTTGGATGCGAAGTTGTCCAACACGTCGGTCTGCCACAGCGTCAGCGCGCCCGATGCCCACGCACCGCCGCCGTGGTCCGCGAGGTTGTCGCGGACTTGGGTGTCGCGAAGCTCGGCGTCCCCCGCCAGGTACAGGCCCCCGCCCTGGCTTGCGCGGTTGTCGTGGATGGTGCTGTCGACCACCAGCAGCGACGCGTCCTGAAGCACGGCGACGCCCCCGCCCTGGCTCGCCTCGTTGTCGACGATCTCGACGCTGTCGAGGGTGGCCAGGCCCTCCCCCTCGACGCGGACGCCTCCGCCCAGGGTCCCGCTGCCGCCGCGGATCGTGATGTCCCGCACCGCGCCGCCGCCGACGATCGTGATCACGGCCGCGTTGCGCCCGCCGCCATCCAGGATCGTGTAGCCGGCGCCCATGCCCGCCAGGGTCACTCCGCGGGACAAGAGCACGGTCTCGTCGATGTTCGAGGCGCACAGCGAGACGACCTCGCCGTAGCCGGCCGCAGCGAGCGCCAGGTTCACCGAGCGGAACGTGGCGCCCACCGCGACGGCGGGACCGTCGGGCGTGGCCGGGTCGCAGTCGTTGTCGACCCCGTCACACCCAACCTCGAGCGCCCCTGGGCGGATGTCCGGGTTCTGATCGTCACAGTCGGTAGCGGCCCGGGTCAGCCAGGTGTTGCCGGGGCAGCCGACCTCGGTCTCCGTCCCGCCGTGGCCGTCGCTGTCGCTGTCGAGAAACAGCGGGAAGGGGAGGCCTTGGGTGGGATCCTGGTCGTTGCAGTCGCTGCGAGCGGGCACGCCATCCCCGTCGCTGTCGACCGCTACACAAGCGGCGAGCAGTGTCAGTCCCAAGATTGGAACGGTGTGTCGCACAAGACCACGTAGCGTTGTCTAGGCTTCTCCGTACTGCAAGCTACCCGGCCAACCCGATGCCCCCTTGCGGACTCGGGCGCCGTGCTTAATCTGGACTCGAGAGTCAGGATTCAACGACGGGGTGAGTGGAGATGGAGATGATGACCGGCCAGCCGCGCTTTCGGGAACTCAGCGCGGAGCAGGAGTTCGCCCTTGGGCGTGCCATCCGCGCTGCAGAAGAGCGTGCACTCGCTGCCTTGTCAGACGTTGCCTGCGTCCGAGAGATCCTCAGCCGGGTTCCTTCGGGTCGGTATCGTACGCGGGCCGGAGTTGTCGAGAACCTCGAAGAGGCGGTCCAGCTGGCCTGGGAGGTCAGCCGGCAAGACCCCGAGATCCGAGACGCCGCCCGCGATGCGCTCGCCCACTGGAACGAGGCGGACGGGCTGCGATGGAAGCTCGCCATGTCGCAGCAGCGGATCGCGTTTCACGAGGCGCGTAGGCTGTCGAGTCGGATGATGGACCGCGCCGATCTGACCCAGGAGGGCTACGTCGGCCTGCTCCGTGCGGCCAAGCGGTTCGATGCCGATCGCGGCCTGCGGTTCAGCACCTACTCCCGGTGGTGGGTCCGCGCGCAGATGACCCGGTCGATCGATCAGAACGGTCGGGTGGTGCGACTGCCGGGCGCCGCGGTCGAGCAGCTCCGCAACCTGCGCAAGGCCCAGCGCGACCACGAGTCTGGCGGCTCGGACTGGACCGTCGCCGAGCTCGCTCGCGAGGCGGGCGTCGAGAAGGAGCGCGCCGAGTTCCTGCTGTCGCGGGGCGATGCGATCTCGCTCGACGAGCCGGTGGAGGACTCCGCCCGGGCCCGCCCGCTGTCGTTGGTGCTCGCCGACGAGCAGGCCATCGACCCGCTGTCCGACAGCATCGAGCGCCAGGAGACCACCAAGGCGCTGCGCGCGGTCCTCGACCTCAACGATCGGCAGCGGTTCGTCGTCACGACCCGGTTCGGCCTCAACGGCGACCAGCCCAAGAGCCTCGCCGAGGTAGGGCGCCTGATGTCGCTGTCCCGCGAGCGGGTGCGCCAGCTCGAGAAGGAGGCGCTCCGCCTCCTGCGCGACCACGCCGGAATCCGGGAGTCTGCGTGAACTCTCCTGGCGCGCGCTCTGCAAGGCGACGTCCTGACGGTCGTGAACGCGCATCGCGGCAGGCCCCAGCTGCGGAGATGCAGAACGTCGCCGGAGGTCACGGACCGTTCAGCGCGCCCAGCAGGGACGCCATCAGCGCCGGCACGTCAGATCGCGCTGGCACGGGTGTGACGGGGGTGGTCCAGGCCTGTCGGGCGCCGGGGGCGACGGCGGCGCCTCCCGCAGTTGTCGCAGCACCCCGATCAGCGAGGCGTGCGCCCGGGCCTCGGCGCCGGGCAGGGTGGTCATCCGCAGGTTGATCTCAGCGGAGGCCGGCCGGCCTGAGCGCAGCGAGAACGCTGTGTGTGGCTGGTAGACAAGCGCGGGTAGATGAGGCCCTGAGCGGTGCGGAGGTGGTCGAGCAGTGCGAGCTGCAGCAGGCGCGTGGCGAACGGCACCAGATCAGCGTCAGCGGAGCGCGACAGCGGGTCGGACCAGCGGGCCCGGACCGCGCCGTCCGAGATGCCCGAGACGCCCGATGCGGGCGCCACCCCGCGCAGCGGCGCATCCGGACCGGGGCCGCGCACACCAGCAATGCTCTGGGTGATTGCACTCTCCAGTGCCGCCGGTGGCAGGTCGCCGACGGTCGCCCAGCGCACGCGGTGCGCACGGATGTACGCGGAGTTGTCGGTCCACAGCGCTGCCCTGCGGGCGAAGGTGGCGCCCACGCGGTCGGGGAGCATCCGCCCGGTGGCCAGCAGCGTGTCGCCCCGGACGGAGACCAGCCACGCGGTCCCCGGGTCGTCGGCCCGAGGCGCTCTCGCCAGTCGCGCTGGAGTCGAAGCGCGACGTGGCCCTCGAGCGGCGCCAGCGGACCTGGAGGAGTGCCTGCACTGGCACACCGGGGAGGTGTCGATGCAGTCCCTCCGCGCCGCTCGCTCGAGGAGGTGCGCCGCGCCCCGGGCCGCCGGGTCCTCGTGGTCCGACCCGGCGCTGACCACCACCGACCAGACCGTGTGATCGGCGGGCGCGTTGGGGAGCAGCCCGATCTGGACGCCGTTGTCGAGCGTGTGCTGGGTGAGGAGCGGCTCGGGGGCCGGGCGGCAGGCGCGGACGAGCCAGATCAGCATCTCGCCCCGTATCATCTACTGGACATACGTTCTGGCACTCGGGTAGGAGAGGCGATGGCGTACACCGAGCTGCTGTCCCGCTCGTGCTTCTCGCTGCTCGACGGTGCGTCGCAGCCCGACGAGCTGGTGCGCGCGGCCGCGGCGTGCGGGATCGCCCACCTGGGGATCGTCGATCGCGACAGCGTCTACGGCGTGGTGCAGGCGCACCGAGCGGCCATCGAGCACGGGGTCCACCTGATCTGCGGTGCGACGGTGACGGTGGCGGACCACCCGGGGGTCGTCCTGCTGGTCCACGACCTGTCGGGGTGGTCGAGCCTGTGTCGACTGCTCACCCGCGCGCGCGCCGAGGAGCCCAAGGGCCGCGCGCGCGCGCCGCTGAGGGAGGTCGCGGGACACGCGCGGGGGCTCTCCTGCGTCCTGCGACCCGGCTGGACCCCGGAAGCTGCAGCGCCGCTTCGCGACGCGTTCGGGTCGCACCTCGCCGTCGCGCTGCACCGCGACCTCACCCCCGCCGATCGAGTCCGGGTCTCCCGAGCGCAGGCGGTCGCTGCGGCGCTCGACGCTCCGCTGGTCGCCACCAACGACGCGCGCGCCCACGCTCGGGAGCGGAAGGTCCTGGCCGATGTGCTCACCTGCATCCGCCGCAAGACAACGCTCTCGGAGGCCGGTCGGTCGCTCGCCCCGAACGCGGAGCGGGTCCTGCTCCCCGAGGCGACGTTTCGTGCCCGGTACGGCGCGTGGCCCGATGCGATCGGTGCGGCCCAGGACATCGCTGAGCGCTGTACATTCTCGCTGTCCGAGCTGCGCTACAGCTACCCGCATGAGGTCGTCCCCGACGGCCACACCCCCATGAGCTGGCTGAACCATCTGACCGCGGCGGGGCTCCTTCGGCGGTACCCCGACGGCACCCCGCCTACGGTGGCGGACAGCATCACGCACGAGCTCGCCGTGATCGAGCAGCTCGACTTCCCCTCCTACTTCCTCACCGTCCACGACATCGTCCGCTTTGCGCGCGAGCGCGGGATCCTGTGCCAGGGGCGGGGGTCGGCGGCCAACTCGGCGGTCTGCTATGCGCTCGGGATCACCGCGGTCGATCCGAGCCGCGCGAAGCTGCTGTTCGAGCGGTTCATCAGCGCTGAGCGCGGTGAGCCGCCCGACATCGACGTCGACTTCGAGCACGAGCGGCGCGAGGAGGTCATCCAGTACGTCTACGCGCGGTACGGGCGCGACCGCGCCGCGATGGTCAACGAGTTCATCTGCTACCGGCAGCGCTCGGCGATCCGCGACGTGGGAAAGGTGTTCGGGCTGTCGCTGGACCAGGCCGACCGGCTCGCCAAGACGCTCGACCGGTGGTCGGCGGGGCTCGAGACAGGGGGGGACACCCTCGATCCACCGCCAGAGGAGGTCGCGATGCTCGTCCGCGAGGCTGGGCTCGACCCTGAAGCGAGCGCGATCAGCGCCACGCTGAACGTCGCAGCACAGCTCGCGGGGTTCCCCCGACATGTGTCCATCCATGTGGGCGGCTTTGTGATCAGCGATGCCTCGCTCGGCGCGCTCGTGCCGATCGAGCCCGCCGCCATGGCGGATCGCACGGTGCTGCAGTGGGACAAGTACGACGTCGAGGCGCTGCAGTTCGTGAAGGTCGATGTGCTCGCGCTGGGCATGCTCACCGCGATTCGCAAGGCGTTCGACTGGGTCGAAGAGGGGTGGGGCGAGCGCTTCGAGCTCGCCACGGTGCCGGCCGAGGATCCCGCGGTCTACGACATGTTCTGTCGTGCCGACACGGTCGGGGTCTTCCAGATCGAGAGCCGCGCCCAGATGTCGATGCTGCCGCGCCTCAAGCCCCGGTGCTTCTACGATCTGGTCATCGAGGTCGCGATCGTGCGACCCGGTCCGATCCAGGGGGGGATGGTCCACCCGTACCTGCGCCGGCGCTGCGGCGACGAGCCGGTCTCCTACGCCCATCCCGATCTGGTTCCGATCCTCGAGCGCACCCTCGGGGTCCCCCTGTTTCAGGAGCAGGTCATGGCGATGGCGGTCGCGGTGGGCGGGTTCACCGGCGGCGAGGCCGATCAGCTCCGGCGCGCCATGGGGGCGTGGCGCAAGCGTGGGAACCTTCGGGAGATGGGCGAGCGTATGGTGCAGGGCATGATGCAGCGCGGGATCTCCCGCCGCTACGCGCAGGCGGTGTTCCAGCAGATCCTGGGCTTTGGCGAGTACGGGTTTCCCGAGTCGCACGCGGCGAGCTTCGCGCTGCTGGTCTACGTCTCTGGGTGGCTCAAGTGCCACTACCCAGCGGCCTTTGCAGCCGCGCTGGTCAACAGCCAGCCCATGGGCTTCTACAGCCCGCGTGCCCTGCTCGCCGATGCGCAGCGCCACGGCGTCGAGGCGCTGGCCCCGTGCGTGCTGTCGTCGGGGTACGACTGCACCCTCGAGTCGTCGACCGCCTCCGCAGGCGGCCAGGCGATCCGAGTCGGGCTGCGGCTTGTTCGCGGGCTTGGGGAGGCTCACGCAGAAGCGATCATCGATGCGCGCGAGGGCGGTCGGTTCCACAGCCTCGCGGATTTCTCCGTGCGCACGGGGCTCGACCGAGGGCGGCTGCAGGCCCTCGCCGAGGCGGGCGCGTTCGCGCAGGTCGCAGGTCCCGATCGGCGCGCGGTTGCCTGGGTCTTGCAGGGCCTGTGGACCGACCTGCCTCTGTTCGCGGCGCTCGAACGCACCGAGCCGAGCCCGGACTTGCCGCAGCAGGGGCCCCTGGAGCGGCTGAAGGCCGACTACCGGTCGACCGGTCTGTCGGTCGATCTGCACCCCATCGCGCTGCTCCGATCGAAGCTCGACGCGCTCGGGGTCCTGCGGTGCGACCGGCTGGCGGTGCATCGTCCAGGGTCCCGGGTCCGGATCGCGGGCATCGTACAGTCCCGCCAGCGCCCCGGCACCGCATCCGGGGTCGTGTTCATGACGTTCGAAGACGAGACCGGGATGGCGAACCTGGTGGTCTGGCCCAAGACGTGGCTGGCGTTTCGTCGCTTGGCGCGCGGGGCATCGCTGCTGGGCGCCGATGGTCGTCTTCAGCGTCAGGACGACGCTGTCAGCGTTCTCGTCGAGCGATTCTGGCGCCTTCCGGAGCCGGAAACCGGCGCCAGTGAGCGACTCTCGGACCTCTCGGTGCGGTCGCGCGACTTCCACTGACGCTGTTTACGTGACGACAACACCTGACACACCGGTCCCCGACCGCTATATTCCCCCCGCCTTGGCCCGCGCGCTCAAGAGAGCACATCGATCCCACCGGGTCTGACAACCATGAGGTCCGACATGTTGTCCCGCTCCGCTGTTCTGCTCCTCGCCGCTTCCTTCCTGGGCGCCTGTAGCGGCGACGACGAGAACCCTGTCTCCGAAGAAGCGCCGCCGATTGTCGACTTCGGTATCCCGGTTCCGGAGGTCCTCGAAGGTTGGCCCTGTCCGCCATTCGACTTCGAGACCACCATCGATCTGGTCGACGATGAGGATGGCGACAGCCTGACGGACTGTCAGGAGCTGGAGATCGGGTCCGACCCGAACAGCGCCGACAGCGACGGCGACGGCGTGGGCGACCTGTTCGAGGTCGGGTCCGTCACCGACCCGAACGACACCGATGGCGACGGCATCATCGACCTCATCGACACGGATGACGACGGCGATCACGTCCTCACCATCGACGAGGACTTCGACGGCGACGGCAACCCGCGCAACGACGACTACGACATCGACGGTACCGCCAACTACCTCGACGATGACGACGACGGCGACTTGGTGCGCGGCGTCGATGAGGATGCCGACGGAAACGGAATCCAAGACGACGACTCCGACGGTGACGGTATCCTCAACTGGCTCGACGACGACGACGACAATGACGGGGCTCGCTGTGAGGACGCCGACGGGAACTTGAACGCCGGCACGGACGACACCGACGGCGACATGATCCCCGACTTCCTCGACACAGATGACGACGGCGATGGCATCCTCACCATCGACGAGGACACCGACGGCGACGGCGACCCCTGCAATGACAACCTCGATTCCGACACGAGGGCTGACTTCCAGGATCTCGACGAAGAGAACGATGGCGTCGACACCATCGACGAGATCCTCAACGGCACGGCCGCCGGCACCGACACCGACGGCGACGGCACGCCGGACTACCGCGATCTCGACGACGACGGCGACACCGTGTTGACGTCCGATGAGCTGTACGTGCCGGAAGATCCGAAAGACAACACTCCGCCGCCTCCCATGCTGCTCGACACCGATGGCGACAACGTCTTCAACTACCTCGACGACGACGACGACGGCGACGGCTGCCCCACGGCTCAGGAAGACGCCGATGACAGTGGATCCGTCTCCGATGACGACAACGATGAGGATGGAATCAGCGACTACCTCGATGCCGACACGGCACTCTGCCTGACGTTCTAGCAGCGCTCGGGGAGAGGCCCCCACCGGGGGCCGGACTTGCCCCGAGCGCTCCTAGCCCCAACGAAGACCCGAGCCGGTGGTGGCATCAAGAGTCCCCGTGCAGCGCGCTGTGCGGGGACTCTGCGTTCAGCGCGCCGGTTGTGTTTTCCACAGCCTCCGGGTTTGGCGCCGCATTTGGCCGAACTCGAAGAAAATGAGTGGGCGGTTTGGGCGCCGTACACAGCCTGATCCCCAGCAGCCAGCGATCCGAAACCGGGGATGTTCCGCGCATCCCGGATCGGGGGGGCCATCTTTCCATAGGCTGTGGAGCATTTGCGCCCTTCGATCGACCTGAAAGCGGGCTTGACCCGTGTGGATCGCGGAGGTAACTAGAGATGCCGGCTCTGCTGGCGGTCGACGCGGGCTCCTCCCCATTTGGCCCAGCGACGATCTCCCTCCCCAAGACCGGGGGGCCTCGGCTCCCCGGTCCCTCCTTCGCCCGCAGTGCGCCGTCTTGGCGGTCGCGTGCTAAGCCCGCGGGATGCGACTCGACACGCTCCTGCCCCGTCTCGGCCTGGGTCTGATCGTCGCCGCGGCACTCGCGGCTGCCGCGGTCGGTGTGCAGCGCACCGTGCGCTGGGCGATGTGGTCGCAGGTCATGCCGCGGCCGCTCGGTCAGGGCCCCACCGCCGATCTCACGGCCTGCGAGCCAGTGGGCTGGTGGACGGCGCTCAAGGTGCTCTCACAGGATCTCGACGTCCCGTGCGGTGATGGCTGGTTGGTCGCGACGCTCGGCGACGAGGTGCGGGGTGCCTTGCGCGCTGAGCGCCTGTGGGACTGGGCCGCAGGCGTCGATCAACCGGTCCGGCTGCGCCTGCGCAGCGCGCTCGGGCTGGTCGCTGCCGGCCGAGGTAGCCCCGTAGAGCCCACCTGGCTGGCCGTAGAGGCCTCTGTGAGCGGCGATGTGGAGACGGACTGGATTCCTGACTCGATCGCAGCAGGAACCGACTGGGCGGCACAGATGGGCCCGCGTTGGCTGTTGATGGGAGAGCTCCGCCGTCGGGTCTCCGAGCTCGACCCCTGCAGTGGGCAGCTCCTCGAGGCCGTCTCCCTCGTCCCCGACCCCGAGCTGACCCGCCAGGCGACGGACGGCGCCGCGGCCGCGCTCGGCATCCCCACCGACTTTCCTGGGGTCGTGCGATCGCGTCGTCAGCGCGGACTGCCGGTCTCCGACGTGCCCGCCAGCTGGGTGCGGGCCATCCTTCGTCATGACTGTGACGGCCCGTGCCTCGCGTTGTGGGCCGAGCTGCTCAACAGCGAGCTCGAACAGTCTGATCAGAGCGGTGCGTGCGCCACCGAGGTCGATCCGGAGCTCGAACGGCTGGCAGACTGGATGGGGTACGACGGGCCGCAGCGGCGGGGGCTCGCGTGGTGGCTCGAGCGCGGCGCAGACTGGGTGTCCGCCTCGCAGGACCCCGCAGCCCGGCTGTCCACGATCGCCATCGGCGGCGCGACCGGTCGCGCCGATCCGGTCGCCGTGCTGTGGGATCGGACGGCCAGCCCCATGACCACCGCCGTCGTGGTCTCGGAGCTCGGGCGACGGACGGGAGTGCCTGTGGTCGTGCGCGTAGACGCTGTCGGCGGGGTCTGGATGGACGTGGGCGGCGTGCAGGTGCACCGCCCCTCCTGCGACGGGGACGGGCCGCAGAAGCCGCCTGCAGACAGTGCATGGTCCCTCGAGGCGCTGGCCGCTGCTGCGTTGGTCGAGCGCGCGCGCGCCGCCGCAGCAGACGGGAACCTGCTGTCGGCCGTGGGCCAGCTGAGCATGGCGCGGCGTCTGGACCCGGATGGCGTGAACGAACAGGCCGAGAAGGCCCTCGACGGTTCTGGCGCGGCCTGGGATGCTCGGGCTGGGCTGCGGGTCGGCGCTGCGCTGGCCGCTGCGGAGCAAGCCAGTCGGGTGATTACCGAGGGCCCGCCGCTGGCGCTGGGGCGGAACTCGGCACCGGGGCCATGCACACCTGAGTCCAGCCCTGGGCGAACCCCGTAGTCTTCCGCGCGACGTCGAAGCTGGTCGAGTCGACCTGCCATCCGCGGGCTTCTTGCTCGAGGACCCAGACTCCTAGCGTGCTGGCGCTGTCGCGCGTGTCGACGTCCGCGTTCAGTGGGGTCTCGAACGCGTGGCAGAGCAGGCGGGTGGGGGCCGTCGCGATGGGGCCGTCGTTCGACCCGGCGGCAGCCAGGCTCATGGCGCCGATCACGATCACGAGCAGCGTACGCACATCAATCTTCATCGGATCCTCCGCGTGCATCCTCCTATGCGTAGGCGTGCGCATCGACATCCGGACAAAAAACGGAAAGAAGACCAAAAAATGGTCGCTATAGAGCCCAGATGTTCAGTATGCTGTCTGTGTCGAACGGAGCAGTCCATGTCCACCCCAACCCTCGCGCCCATCGCCTCCGCCCACGCCAACGGCGTGCAGCTCTTCGTGGTCCGCAGAGAGGGCGAGTTCGGTGGCCAGTCCTACGAGGCTGGTCAGGTCGTCGTGTGCCGCGGAACGCCGCGCTGTGGCGAAGTGGTGGTGCTGGTCGCGCTCGGTCACGGCCGGCCACGCCTGGGTCGCGTCGAGGGGCTCGGCTTCACCGGCGATGCCGGTGAGCCGCGGGACCCGGCGCGGTGGGTCGCAGCGGGCAAGGTCGTGGCGGCCATTCGCAAGCGGCCCCAGGGCTGGGTCGTAGAGCTCTCTTCGTCCGCCGCGCCCACCTGGGCAGGAGAGGCGTGGGAAGCGGTAGCCAGAGCCCCAGCGGTGGCCGATAGGGCGGTGGTCGACGGAGCATTGGAGACTCCGTCGGTCGCCCAGCCCCGCGCGGATGCGCAGCAGCTGTCACTGTTCGCGGCGTAGTGAGACAGCGTCACAGATCCGCGCAGCGGTCAGAATGCGATCAGGGTCAAGACCACGAACACAGGGCCCAGGAACAGCAGGGCGAATGCAGAGTAGCCAAAGAAGCTCGGCATCTTGTAGCCGGACTGTTCGGCGATGGCGCGCACCATGAAGTTGGGTCCGTTGCCGATGTAGGACCCTGCGCCCATGAACACGGCGCCGAGAGAGATCGCGACGAGCACCTCCTTGGACCCTTCGTGCATTGACAGTGGGCCAAGTGCTTCGGCGCTGGTGCAGAACTCGTAGTTGCCGCACGCCATGGCGGCGAACGTCACGTACGTAGGCGCGTTGTCGAGGAAGGCGGACAGCCCACCGGTGGCCCAGAAGTACTGCCACGGCTCGGTGACCCCGAGCGCCGCGCCGTTGGCCTGCAACAGCGAGGTGGCCGGAATCATGGCGATGAAGATGCCGATGAACAGCGCCGCCACCTCGAGGATCGGTGACCAGTTGAATCCGTTTGCCTCTCGCAGCGCGCTGGGTGTGAGGAGCACAGAGAGCCCCGTCAGACCGATCATCGCGACCTCGCGGGCGTAGTAGTGCCGGAAGTCCAGGTGCTCGGCATCGGGCGAGAGCAGCAGGACAGCCGCGATGACTCCGCCGAGCCAGAGGAAGTTCAGGTTGCCGGACAGGCTGAGAGGCTCGATCTCGGCGCGGTCAGCGGCCACCTCGAGGCCCTCCTCGCGTCGGTACAGGATGGTGTCCAGCACGTAGAACATCACGAGCAAGACGAGCACCACAGGCAGCCACAGGTGCCACAGGTTGAACAGCGTCCACCAGAAGTCGACGCCGCGCAGGTAGCCCAGGAACAGCGGAGGATCGCCGATCGGCGTGAGCGCGCCGCCGATGTTCGACACCAGGAAGATGAAGAACAGCGGGATGTGCCACACGTGCTTGCGCTGGCTGTTGGTGCGGAGCATCGGCCGGATGAGGAGCATGGATGCACCCGTCGTGCCGATCACGTTGGAGAGCACCGCGCCGATGGCCAAGAAGGCTGTGTTGACGTGCGGCTTCCCCTGCAGATCACCGCGCAGCAGGATGCCGCCGCTGATGACGTACAGCGAGCCCAGCAGGCAGATGAACGAGACATACTCGGCCACCGCGTGCTTCAGACCGTGGGAGGCGTCGTGACCCAGCGTCCCGTGATCGGTGAACGCCAGGTACAGCAGATAGACCAGCACCGGTGTGGCCCAGCCCATCGCAACCAACAGCTGGTTCTTGTTGGAGTGCCACCAATGGCCGGTGACCATTGGAAGGACAGCGATCGACAACAACAACCCTGCAAACGGCACCACGGACCACAGCGGCAGGAACTCGCCGAGCGTGGGTCCATCGTGGTGCGGATCGGCGCCAGAAGCGGCTAGCGCGAGCTGCGGCAGGATGCAGAGAGCAGCGATCGCCGTGAGATGAACAAGCCAGAATGCCCAGGTCTTCCGGTTCGAGCCCTGCCTGACCACCTTGCCCCCACGGTTGAAGGGCATGCTACCACCGCGCCCGCTGAGCTTCATAGGTCGAGGGCGACCAGCCCGACCACTCGGTACTGCCCGTCGGGCACCGGGCCGGCAGCACCTGCCACCTCGACGCCGAGGAACATCGCTTCTGTCCCGGCGACCCCAACCGCGTACACGACTTCGTCGCCGTCCGGCTGCAGGTACAGTCCGTAGGGCGTCGCCTTCTCCCAGCCGCGCGCGGCCAGTGCCGGGTCCAGCGCCGGGTCGACGAGCCCGAACCCGAGCTGCAGGGTGCCTGCCGTCCAAGAGACACAGTCGTCGGCATCGGTCAGGCCCTCGTCATACTCGACCTGCCACCACCCGACGAGCGGCGGATCGGGCATCGGCTCGGGTGACGGGGACACCTGCAAGATCGGCAGCATCACCGTGCACTGTGGCAACAGCTCGTCGGACAGGACCACGGCGGAAAGCGTGCTGTCCAGCGGGTTGACCTCCCCGGCTTCGACAAAGAGCGTGCCCTGGGGAGCCCAGAACGTCAGGCTGGGCTGCGCATCTACGCTCTCGCTGCCGCCGGTGTCCGGGGCGGAGGCTTCCGTTGAGCTGGCGTCTGTCCCGGGGGCCGAGAGGTTGGGGGGGGCCTGCAGACTGCTCTGGGCACCGCAAGCTGCGAGCGACAGGATCAGGAGGGGAAGCGTGCGGCGCATGGGACCTCGAGGTGGACACTGAGACGCTGCAGCTGCCGTGCCATCCGTACGACCAGCGCCTCGGCGGGATCGTCGGCACACGGATGCCGCGATGTCCGGAACATCGCGGCAGGGGTGTCGCGGCGCGCCACCCTCAGTTCGCCAGCAAGGGGTTCGGCGCGTAGGTGCTGTCTGTCTGGTACAAGCCCGTGGCGAGTCCGGTCTTCGTCGGGATGTCTGCTGCCTCGATGGGCACGAACGACCCGTTTCCGGTCGTCTCGATCTGCATGTTGCCGTCCACCTCCCAGGCGAAGGTGAACCCGCTGGCTTCGTAGCCATTCTTCGACAGGGGGGTGCCGGCGAGCGCATCCGAGAAGACCGCGGCCACGACCAAGTACGGTTCAACAAGCGCCCACTTCTGTTGGCCGAACACGCCGCTTAGGAACTTCGCTTGTTCCTCGGACAGTGGCGCGACACCGATGCCCCAGCTCGTGAAAAGTCCAGCCGTGTCGCCCTTGAGCGGGGCCGGCAGGGTGTAGGTGGCGCAGCCGTCGGTGACCTCGGCGTCGGGCGGGATGGTGAAGCCGGCCCACGCGCCGTTCTCGGCAGCCCACGGAGCGTGCTCCAGCGTGCCGGAGATCGCGATCGTCACTGTGCAGCTGTTGTCGGCATCGAGGATTCCGGTCTCGGTGAACCTCGTGTCGACCAGCGTGAACTGCACCGTCATCGGGACCAGTCCGACCTCGGGGATTCCGTAGTCACTGAACCGGTCGGTCTCGCCGTTGTAGGCGAACTCGGCCCTGACGACGAGGGCGAATGCGTCCAGCGTGGCCCCCGGGGGCGGCGGCGTCCCGGTGTCCGTCACGCTCTCGTCGGGGGTCGTTCGCGGCACGATCTCCGGCGGCTCGCCGTCCGGCTCGATCGTCGTGTTGTCGCAACCCAGCAACGACAGGCACCCGAGTGTGGTCAACCATCTCATCGCAACTCCCCTACAGCCAGGCATACAGTGTCAGAACCCCGATAACGACCGCGGCCGCCAACATCGCGATCGTCGCGGGCGGAATCCACCAGGGGACGTCGTCCGCCTGTGCCCCCGAGTCAGCGCGCCCGACCGCGGCAAGGACCGTCGGCGCCTCGGCAAAGCTCCCCTCGGCAGTGCCCTGCTGCTGGTGGGCCTGGTCCTCGACGGCGGTGTCCAGGAACAGCCCGCGCTCGCCGGTGTCGGGGTCAGTCGGGGGACTCGGATCGTCCCGACGCGTGACGATCACCACGCTCTCGTCCTCCTCCTCGGCTCCCGCCAGGAAGTCCGACACACCCTGCTCTGGCGGCTCGGCGAGGTTCAGCGCGTCCGGATCGCCATCGCCGTCGCGGTGGACGACCCGGAGGATCTGCGTGTCTTCGCTGCCGTCCGAGTCGACCGTGTCGACCTCGGCGATGATCGGCAGAAGGTCCGCCATCGAGGCCACGGCGGTGCGCTCGGTGATGTCAGGGGTCGTCGTCTTGCTGCGACCCCGCTTGCGAAGGTTGCGGAACAGCCCGGAGAAGGCCTGATCGCTCTTGGTCTTGGGTGGCGGCAGCCCCAGGGACTGCACCGACACCGACTCGGTGTGCTCCGGATCGTCGCTGAAGTCGCCCCCGAGCTGGGGCCCGTCGGTGAGCCCACCGCACAGGGCGGCCAGCGTCTGGGGCGTCGTGAACTCGCCGCCGATCGCCCACAGCAGCTCGGAGGCGCGGGGATTGTTGGGCTGCAAGCGCCGCACGCGCTCGAGCAGCGCCTGCGCACGCACGAAGGCGCCGTGCACCATGTGGCCCTCGGCAATCCTAAGGACATCCGCCAGGGGGGCATCGCTGGCCAGCACCTCGTCGTCCGTGGACGTCTCGGGCTCAGCTGTGGCGCACGCCCACAGGGCTTGCAGGCCGGGATGGTCGGGCTGCTCGGCGAGCCCGCGCGCGATCGCCTTGCGCGCCTGGTTTCGCCAGCCGCGGAGCAGGAACATGTTGGCGGCCATCTCGATGGCGTCGAGCGACGGTGGATCCCGCTCCACCGGCTCCTTCAGGCGCACCCAGGCGCGGTCGAGCAGCCGCAGAGCGATGAACGCCTCGGCCTGCGCGATCCGGGCCGATGGGCTCGGCTCGTCGACGGACGCCCACTTCTCCACCAACACCACCAGCCCGCGGTGGTCTTCTCGTTGGGCGAGCTGCGCGACCGCCCCTTCGAGGCGGCTGCGCGTGGGGGTGTGCGGATCCTGCGTGGGGATGGAGCCTCCGGGCGCCACAGTCTACTGCCCCTTGCGGAACTCCTCCGTCAGCGCCGGGACGACGTCGAACAGATCGGCGACGATCCCGTAGGTGGCGTGCTGGAAGATGGGCGCGTCGGGGTCCTTGTTGATCGCGACGATCACCTTGGAAGTCCGCATTCCGGCCAGGTGCTGGATCGCGCCGCTGATCCCCGCAGCGATGTACAGCGACGGGCTCACCGCCTGGCCCGTCTGCCCGATCTGCTCGCTGTGTGCCGCGTAGCCTGCGTCGGTGGCCGCGCGGGACGCGCCCACGCCCGCGCCCATCGCCTCGCCGAGGGCGCGCATGACGCTGTCGAAGTTCTCGGCGCTCTTCAGGGCGCGGCCGCCCGCGACGACGCGATCCGCGGTGGACAGCTCGATGCCGCCCGTCTTGGGGGCGAGGACCTCGACGACCTTCACGCCCGGCGTCGTGGCTTCCCAGGCCACCTGCGTGACCTCGGCGGATTCGCCGTTGCTGTCGGGACGCGGAAAGCTATTGGGGCGCACCGTCGCGAGCGCGGGGCGCGCCTGCAGGGTGACGTCGACCTCGACCCGGCCTGCGAACGTCGGCCGGCGCGCGACGAGCTTGCCGGCGTCCACGCGCAGGTCGCTGCAGTCCGACGCCATGGCGCCGTCGAAGCGCGCGGTCAGCCGCGGAAAGGTGTCGCGCGCGACGTAGGAGGCGGGCGCCAGCACGATGTCCGGGTCCACCTGGCGAATGATGGCCGCGAGGGCGTCGGTGACCGCGGCCCCGTTGTGCGGGGTGAAGTCACCTGCCGCGACGTAGACGTGGGCCGCGCCGAAGCCGCCCAGGGTGGCCGCGGGCGCGTCCCCGAGGACGGCGGCTGACACGGTGCCGCCCAGGGTGGCTGCCTTGCCGAGGAGCTCGGAGGCGGTGGCGGCAAACGCGCCGTTGCTGTGCTCGCACAGGACGAGAATTCCACTCATGACGGACTCCTAAAGAACCTTGGCTTCGTCGCGGAGGAGGCGGATGAGCTCGCGCGCTGCGGTCGCGGCGTCGCCCTCGATGATGCGGCCTGCGGGGCGCGCGGCCGGGGGGGCCATGTTGGCCTGGGACAGGCGCGCATCGCCTGCATCCGCGCCGAGATCGGCGGCGGTCACCTTGTCCATTGGCTTCTTCTTGGCCTTCATGATCGCGGGGAGCTTGGCGTAGCGGACCGTGTTCAGGCCGTCTTCGCAGCTGATGACCGCCGGCAGCGTGCCGGTGACGACCTGCTGCACGCCGGCGTCCATGTTGCGCGTGGCGGTGAAGGCGTTGCCCTCGAACGTCAGCGCGGTCACCTGCGTCACGTGGGCCCAGCCCAGCAGCTCGGCGAGCATGGTGCCCACCTGGAAGTTCTGCTCGTCGATGGTGGACTTGCCGGTGAGCACCACCTCGACCTCCTCCTTGCGCACCGAGGCGGCGAGGAGGGTGGCCACGCCGAGCGGATCGGCTGGCGACTCGGTGATCAGCACAGAGCGGTCGACCCCGAGGGCGAGCACCCCACCACGGAGGAGCTTGTCGTCGCTGGTGGCGCCGACCGTGAACGAGACGATCTCGCCCCCGTGCGCCTCCTTGATGCGGATACTCTCCTCGACGGCGTACTCGTCGTAGTCACTGATGCCCAGCTTCACGCCGTCTAGCGCGATGCCGGTGCCCTGGGGGTTCACCTTGATGCGCGCATCCGCATCGACAGTGACCTTGGCGCAAACTCCGATCTTCACGGAAACCTCCACTGAAAATTCGTCAAGCTATCCGGCGTATGCCACGAATGAAGATGTCAGCCACCTGCTCGGCGGCGCGCTCGAGCGACAAGCGCTCCTGGTTGCGGGACAGCACCCACTGCATCGCGAGCTCGTCGAGCGCTCCGAAGAACGCCCACATCCCGATGAACGGATCGATGTCCTCCCGGAACTGGCCGGCGGCCTGCCCCTCCCGCACGATCTGTCCGAACACCCCGAGGTACGCCCACAGCTTCTCGGGGCGGTACTCCTTGAGGAACTTGTTCGACAGCCGCAGCTCCACCTGGAGCACCGAGGCGGCGTCCCGGTTGTCCTGGACTTGCTGGAAGTGGAACCGGGCGAAGCACCGGATCTTGTCGACCGGGTCTTCGATCGAGGCGAGCGCCGCCCCCAGCCCGGCCAGCAGCCCGTCCATCTTCTCCTCGAAGATGGACAGCAGCAGGTCTTCCTTGTTCTTGAAGTACAGGTAGATCGTGCCGTCGGCGACGCCTGCCCGCTGCGCGATATCGCTGATGCGCGCTGCGTGATAGCCCCGCGCCGCGAACACCTGCACCGCCGCCTCGGTGATCAGGCTGCGTTTGTCGGCGCGCTTGTCTGGGGCAGTCTGCGCCATGGGCTCCGGTCGACTGAATGGCGATTCAGGTTCGACCTTTCGATATCGCGCTACCGGTCGGCCAGCCAGCGCTTCACCAGGGTCGACACGTCCCGATCGGGCACGGTCTCCCAGTCCTGGAGGAATCGCTCGTTTCCGATGTCAGTCAGGGGATGCTTGAGCGAGGCAGCGAGCACTTTGTACGGCACGGTCGCGACGTCAGCGCCGGCCAGCGCGGACTGGACCAGGTGCTGAGGGTGGCGCAGGCTCGCGGCGAGCACCTGGGTGTTGATGTGGGGGCTCTGGGCGTAGACCTCCACGATCTGCTGGATGAGGTCGTTCCCGTCCCAGCTGATGTCGTCGACCCGTCCGATGAATGGCGAGATGTACGTGGCGCCGGCGAGGCCCGCGAGCAGCGCCTGCGAGGCCTGGAAGCAGAGTGTCACGTTGACCTTGATGCCCTCGCTGGACAGGATGTGGCACGCGGCCAGCCCCGCCTTGATCATCGGCACCTTCACCACGACGTGCTCGTGTACCTGGGCCAGCAGGCGCCCCTCCTTGACCATGCCCTCGGTGTCCTGGGCGACCACCTCGGCGGACACGGGGCCCTGGACCAGCGTGGCGATCTCGTGGATCACTTCGATGAAGTCGCGCCCCTCCTTGGCGATCAGCGAGGGGTTTGTGGTCACGCCGGACAGGATTCCCCAGCTGTGGACCTCCCGGATCTCGTCGAGGTTGGCGGTGTCGATGAACAGCTGCATGGCGGATCCGGGTTTGGGGAGAGGCGCTACAGGTACCGGAGCGGGCGGCCCCGGGCAACCACCCCGATCGGGGTCGGCCGGGGTCCGGGAGGCGGTGACATCCGGGCGAATGGTGTGGCCGTGCGCGGGTCGGCCGCATCGGGCCACACCTCTAGCAGAGGCGTCCGAACGAACGGGCGATGTGCGATGGCGGGGTGCGGAAGGACCAGCCGCTCGGTCTGCAGCACGAGCCGGTCCACGAGGAGCAGGTCGAGGTCGAGCGGCCGGTCGCCCCAGAGCCGTGCGCGCCGACGCCCCGCTTCATCCTCGAGCGCCATGCACAGGTCGAGGAGATCGGTGGGCGCGAGCGTGGTCTGCAGGCGTGCGACCCCGTTGAGGAACCAGTTGCGCGCCGTCCCACCTGCCAGCGGCGGCGTGCGGTACCAGCTGCTCACCCGGGCCACGTGCAGGTCCGGACGCGCGCCGAGGCGGCGCAGCGTGGCTTCCAGAATGCCCCTTCGATCGCCGAGCGAGCTCCCGAGCCCCAGTGCGACTTCGTGCACGCGGTTCAGTAGACTCCAGACGCCGTGGTCATCGTCGCCGGCGACTCGCGCGTCGCGGTGAACTCCGCGGGGACGCCGTCTCCGTCGATGTCGCTGCGACCCGTCACGGTGAAGTCCTCGCGGCTGACCGTGACCCGGTAGGTGCCGTAGACCTCCTTGCTCTGGGGGGCCCAAGACAGCTTGCGGAAGCCCTCGCTCGCCTTCCAGGGCACGGGCTCGGGACCGACCCGGTCGAACGCCTGCGGAGAATCCTCGGCGCTGACGAAGCCGCCGAATGCATCGGCGTACTGCAGCTCCGCTTGGCGGATCTCCTCGACGTTGCGCGCGATCTCTTCCCGCTTGTCGCCCTTCCCGTTGGACAGGAGGAACGGGACCACGATCAGCAAGGCGACCGCGAGCACAGCGACCCCGATCAGGATCTCGTTGCGTCCGAACTGCATGCTGGCGTCTCCGGATGTCAGTTTCGCGAGAGGATCAGCAACATGCGGACCCCGTCGCTGTTTACCGTGGCGCCCGCACCCCACCACACGCGGTTCGCGAGCAGCGCGGGACGGGCGGCCGGGTCCCACAGGATTTGGTCGAGACAGGCCTCGACCGTGGCGGCGCGGCAGTCGAGGCGCCACAGGTCGGACGCATCGACCCCGACCCGACGCGCAATCTCAGGCGCGGTCGTCCCGGTCGCGTTGGCCATCGCCCACGGCACGGCGCCCTGGAGCATGGGGTCCTCGCCCGGGGGGTTGAGGTTGTAGGCCTCGCGGACCTGCGTGAGCAGGTCCTTGGCGCGCCGCTCGGCCACAGCTCCGTTCTGGGGCGCCTCGCCGGTGGGTAGCAGCGAGAGCGTGGGGGGCGGAACCCCGACGTACACCGGGAACAGCGCCACGCGGGTGGTGCCCTCGCGGATCTCGATCAGCCACTCGCCCGCGATGTTGGTCTCGGTGGACCATCCGAGCTCGAGGTGGCCCTCGGAGACCTCGCCGGTGGGGCTGGCGGCCGTGAACGTGGTGCCGGGACCGACCGCGGGCAGGCGCATCACGCTGCCGAGCGCGAGCTGACGGGGGATGGACCCCAGGTCGACCTTGGGCTGCGACGTCACCAAGACCCAGACGTCCTGTTGGTCGCCGCGCGCTCGTACAAGGCCGAGGTCCACGTTCGCGGGCACGTTCCGGATGTGCTCCTGCATGGAGGGCGGCGGCGGGGCCATTGTGGGGCCCCAGGCCGAATGAACCGAGCGCAGCGGGAAGGGCCAGCCCGCGCGCCACGCAGCCTCGCGGACCTCCTGGGGCGTGAGCGTGCCAGGCTGGGTCACCAGCGACAGCGCCAGGCCCGCCGCGGTCCCACCGAGCGAGGCGTCCCAGGCACGGCCGCCCAGAGCGTGCTGCACGCCACGATCCGTAGGCTTTGCCTGCACCCGGGAGTAGGTGCCCGCAGAGGGGCTCGGGAGCTGGGGTGTCGCCGCCCAATCGACCGGTGCGGGGGATCCCTTCGGACACCCCAGCAGCAATGTTGAGAGCATCCACACGGCGTTCACAGGGGAGGCAGCGCGTCCTCGGGGACGGCCTTGTTGTCGGTTCGGATGGACCAGTCGCCGTCGGCGACCTCGACGAGCTGTAGCGCGGACAGCCGCTGGCCGGCCCGGACAGGGAGGAACGAGTGGCCCTCTCGGAGCCACTGCAGCGCAGTGTCCCGGTCGATTGTTCGAGTGCCGAGCCCGATCAGCTCGACTGAAAGCGACGAGATGCGCCCGGCCGTCAGGCTGCCGCCGCTCACGAGCACCTCCCCCATGCCGACCTCCAGGGCCGCGGAACTATCCGATCTCTGGGCGCTCTACAACCACAGGACCAGAGCCGCGAGCATCACCATACCGACCGCCATCGCGAAGACGAGGAGCACCAGCAGCACCTCGAGCCACAGTCCGCTGGGCTCGTGTTCGCCCTGGGGCTCGATGTCGCCCGGGAGCGACTCGGCGTCCTCGATGAGATCGGA
>Ga0316189_10000558_pt1 | contig 37542 bp, 24 predicted proteins | sample LowCovwburrow_MG_FD_204930 | JGI IMG/M metagenome (GOLD analysis project Ga0316189, IMG submission 204930) | Coastal sediment microbial communities from Maine, United States - Lowes Cove worm burrow | ecosystem: Environmental > Aquatic > Marine > Coastal > Sediment | place: USA: Maine...
CTCCAGATTGGCGATGTCCGGTCATTTTATGGATGCGAGTCATTTCTTCGTAAGTCAAATTAAGGAGCTTTTGATGAGACGAATTCTTTTTCTTTTTGCGGTCCTGCCCCTCGCGGCCACCGATTCGATAAATTTCCTGAACCTCAAAGTATTGCACGAGGATGGCAAGCTATCAATTACCACAGAGACCGAGTCTCTGCTCCAGTACTCTATGCTCAAAGATGATGAGTACAACCTTGACAAATCCGCTTATGACCACACCATGGACGCTCCTTTTCGGCAAACGGCCTTTTTGATGCGTACCCTGGACAGAAACCGGGGCTCGATTTACAAGAACACAGCTGAACCCTTGTTGATTCTGAAATACCGCTTCGAACTGGCTGTCCGCGAAGTAACCGGCAAGGTGGTGGAGATGAGAGAGTACGACGTCTCTGTCGGTTTGGACAAAGAGGAGGGCGTTGGTCTGATCTCGGTGGACAAAGGCGCCATTACCCACAAGTTTGATATTAGCCAAATCAAAAAGGCCGGGCCCTATGCGGAGTTCCTCAATAACCTGGTCTTCCCCTACACCAAAACAACCATGGCAAGTCCCACAGGCGATGAGTTCCTGGTAGATCTCTACTACAAATGGCCAAAAAACCTGGTCAAGGAAAAGGATTTCAGTGTGATTGATCTGTTCCCCTCTCTGATCCTCTGGGACCAGGGGGACATCCGCAAGATCAAGATCCACATGGGGACCACCTATTGCTACAAAAAGGACGGCGAGTGGGCCCAAGTCAGTTCCGAGCACCCGCGCATCCACAAACGTTCCCTGGAAAAGTACGCCAAGGTCTTGGAGCTGGCCAAACAAGAGGACCTGGACGAAACCATTCCCGAATTAGAAGAGTACGTATCTCTGGTTCCGGGCAACCGCAAAGCGCTTGAAAAGTTGATGACCCTGTACCTCAAGGACCATCGCAACAACGAAGCCTACAGCCTGATCTCCCGGTTCCAGCCCTTCTTTGCCACCATTCGCAAAGGCATGGAGAACCAGGATGATCTGCGTGAAAAGGCCGTGCGCGAACGCAACTGGTTGCTGGGCCGCAAGGCTTCTTTCGAAAAGAACGAGGATGTTACCCTGGCGATCCTTACGCCCGAAGATGGCGATCTGGTTACGGGAACCACCCAATTAAAGTTCACCCTGGCAGGCCACACCAGCAAGATCCTTGAGATCGAGTGTTTCCTTGATGAAGAACGCATCTCCCGCTTGATGGAACCGCCCTTTGAGACCACTTTCACGGTAGACGGTAACTTCGGCCTGCTGAACCTGAGAATCGTTGCCTATTTCGAGGACGAAACCTATCAAGAGACCAGTGTCGCCGTGAGGACCTTTAAGGTTGACGCCCAGGAACAGGTGAACTTGGTGGCTTTGCGCGCCTCGGTTTTTAAACCGGGGCGCGAGTTGAAGAAAGAGGACTTCCGCATCAAGGAGAACAAGGAAGTCAAACAGGTAGAGAACTTCCGCAAGGACAGAGCACCACTTCGCGTGGCTATCCTGCTAGACACTTCTATCTCCATGTTTGGTCCCAAGCTGTACCGATGTCAGTATGCGGTCAAGAGTTTTCTTTCATTGTTGGAGCCGGAAGACCAGGTCTGTCTCTATACCTTCGGCAGCAATGTCATGCAACTGGCAGATTTCACCAACGATTATCCAGGTATCTCTCCGCGGATTATGACCCTGAGTCCCTACCAGTGGGGCACCAAGCTTTACGACTCCATGCTGATCGCCCATGACGCCCTCGTGGGTCAGAATGGGACCAAGGTCATGATTGTAATATCTGATGGTGATGACAGCAGCAGTATGACCAACGACATCCACGTGGCCTCGGTTCTCAAACGGTCATCGGTTATGGTCTACTCGGTCATCTTGCCTGGAGGATTCCTCGGTAACCCCGGTCAGGGCGGGTACTTCCTGTCGGAGATGGCGCGTATGAGTGGCTCTATTTCCACCCGGGTCAGAAGCCTGGATAAGTTGGATGAGACCTTCAGGCAGGTGTATCAAGATCTGAAATCATTCTACTACTTGGACTATTATTCCTTGATGAAACCGGAAGAGCGAGAGATTGAGGTAAAGCTGATAGGTGCCAAAGGCAAACTTCGCGCCCGCGCCATGAATTAGTGTGGTTTATGTTTTGAGGAGCCTCACCGTGAGATGTGGGGCTCCTCCTTCAGTTTTGCAGAGCGCCATTCAACCCAGCATGCCATGACGCGATGATCGGAATGGCATGCCTGTGTTGAGGCAGGGCACGCGTACAATGAGCTATGGAGCCCACATAAGCCCTCAATAGCTCAATTCATCGTGAAGCGGGCCAATCCCAGCCTGCCTGAAAAGACGCCTGTTAAATCAGGATTAAAACTTTTTGACCCAGGGCTTGCCTTCCTGTGCAAGGCCGGCGGGAATGGCTTTAACCTGGCCAGCGGCAGCTTTGTAACTGCTGAAACTCCCCCAAGCGATGGTGTGGCACTTACGGCCTTCATAGTTCCGTGGGAAGATATACAGGTTTTCGTTCGGGTATTTGGCCAGAAAGTCTGTCACGGTTTCGCTCTCGCAAGCCAGCATCAGGGCGATGCTATAGGGCTTCTGCTGCTGTCGAAAACGCGCCACGGAATCAGTCGATAACTGGGCCACATCAACCACGCCAGCGGTGGTAGCAGGACGAGGTCTTGGAGCGGGATCTGTTTTTGGCTCCGGGGGAAGTGCATCAGCCCCTTTCGTGCTGTTGTCGACCACCGGTTCGGTGACCACGGGCTCATCGCCCGTATCCACTTCCGTTGTGGGCAGGGGATCATTTTGGTCGACTGACGCAGCTGGATCGGTCGTGGCAGGGTCCGCTTCGGGCTGCCCCTCGGCCTGGTCCGCAATGGTAGAAAGCGGTTTTGGCTTACTGGATGGGATCAGGGGCGTACCGGGCGTGCCGAAGTACATGTTGTAGCCAATGTAAGCGACCACCGCGAGCAGAACAAGCGGCAGGCCAATAAAAATCACCGGGCTCTTACGCGGGCGGCTCGTGGGAATGCCAGGAAGTGACTCTTCCTGGTTTCCCTCTGGTAAAATGACACCCTGTGTAACCTGTTTGCCGTTGCCGTTATCGTTGACATCGGGAAGCACGACCTGACCCAGGCCACCCGGACCAGTGTGTTCGGCTGCGGGTCTTTCTTTGATCTTCGGAGTACTCACGGGCTCGGGCTCATCATCAAAATAAGAGAGATCAGTTTGTGGCCGTTCGCCACCATCGTCCTCAAAGGGGTTTTCGTCGGAGCTGAGTGAAAAGTCGTCACTCTCCCCGTTCTCATCGAGATAGAAATCATCGCCTTCTGGTTCACCTATCTCTTCAGCGGGACTTTCATCGAAGCCCAGGCCGCCGTCGTAACCAAGAGCGGTCGGTTCTGCCTCGTTTTGGCTTTCAAGGTCCAAATCGGTTGCTTCACCAAAACCGGGTTCTTGCTCTTCACCAAAGGAAAATGCGCCCTCGTCATCTTCAACAAGAGGTAAATCTTCTTCTTTGTGTCCATCAAATGAGAGGTTTTCTGAGAGTTCATCCTCTTCACTCGCACCAAAAGAAAGCTCTTCCTCGTCCGAAAGCTCTTCCTCAGGACCTTCACCAAAAGAAAGCTCTTCCTCGTCGTCCCCTTCAAAAGGCAACGCGTCCTCATCAACGCTTTCATCGTCAAAATCATCGCTCAGGGCGACCTCTTCATCGTACATTCCTTCAGGTTCAGTCAGCACAAAACCCAGTCCAGATTCCGGACCGTCACCAATAAACCCGGGCGACTCGTCCTCTTCGCCGCCTTCATCGGCCATAAGGATGTCCTCTTCATCTTCCTCAAGTTCGTTGGCCACCATGGTTTCATCATCAAAAGAGTTCACCGGCTCGGGCTGTTTGTCGAAAAGGCCGGGTTGGATAGGCATGGGCTTCGTCTCTGCTTTGTCCGGGTCCAAATGAAACAGAGATTCACTGGCGGCTTCTGCCTCCAATTCTTCCGGATGAGAGGAGGGCAACCCGTCTTCCAGGTTCTCCGGGAAAGGCATCAGATCTGCGACAGGTTCACTGTCTTTGAAGTCGATCAGATTCAAATGGTACAGAACGTAAAAAAGTCCTTGAGTAAGACTCTCGTTCCAACCAAAATCATCGCTGACCTGATTGGCGTGAAAAGTTCCTTTTGTGCCAATATGACTAAAAAAATCCGCATAGGAAGCAGGGAAATCAAATAATGCTTGCTTCTCCGAGTAATCGGGAACCACTTCAATATCATTCTCAAAGGGCAAGGATTTTAAAAACAGACGCGATTTTAGGTTATTTATGGTACGAATGATCAGCGCCAATGCTTGTATCTTCAAGGTAGGTACGCGTGCCGGTAGTGGTTCTTCCTGAACAGTACACTCACCACTTTCACGGGCAAAAACGCTATCCACAATTGTGGTTATTTGCTGCTTGAGAGACTGCACCAACTGTTGGGAGGTCGCTAATCCCGACTCCTTGAGCATTTTGCCGAGACTTTGCCCTTTTTGCAGGGAATTCTTGACTTGCAGGAGCGCATCATGGTCCACTACCCCCATCTCGATGAGGATATGTGAAAAATGTTCGTGGGTGTTTTCTGAGTTGGCGAAGACGAGATGGCCGTCCTGAAAGAAAAGCTTGCGACCCTCGGGTTGGAACACGAGTGTGCCCGTCTTACTATTTAGAATAAAATCAAAGATGAGTTTGTGTGATGCAAAATCAGTATAAGATTGATTCGTCATGATGGGACCCCTACCAGTAGTATATAAGCTAACCCAACGAGACATACATTGCAAGTGTATCATATTGATATAGATTACAAAAAGATAGTTTGAGAATACTACCCCTTATAGGAAGAAAGAGGACATAGGCATAGTAACGCAGCCGCCACCCTTTCTGAGCCGGTGCTGGCTGAGTGCCTGCCCCGTGAGGGATAGAGCCCCCTACTACATAAAGGAAGTGCATAAAAAAAAGCGCTGAGACAGGTCAGGTTTTGCTTGACCTTTGGCGTCGCTTCTAAGATAGTGTTGGCGGAACCGAAAAAAGTGGAGGGTGAGAATGACAACTGCAACCACAAAATCTGAGTCTCTGATCGCCATGGAATCAACCTATGGTGCTCACAATTACCACCCGCTCGACGTGGTCCTTTGCAAAGGTGAAGGCACCTACGTCTGGGACGTAGAGGGAAACCGTTATATGGATTTCCTCGCTGCCTATTCGGCAGTGAACCAGGGACACAACCATCCTAAAATTGTTGACGCGTTGGTGAAACAGGCCTCAGAGTTGGCCTTGACCTCGCGTGCCTTCCGCAATGACAAATTCCCGCCGCTTTTGAAAAAAATCAACGGCATGACGGGCTTCGACAAAGCTCTTTTGATGAACAGTGGTGCCGAGGCTGTGGAAACCGCAATCAAGGCTTCCCGCAAGTGGGGCTACGAAAAGAAGGGCATTGCAACCGACAAGGCCGAAATAATTACCTTTGGCGGTAACTTCCATGGTCGCACCACCACCATCGTGGGTTTCTCGGACGACCCGGGTGCCAACGGCGGATTTGGGCCTTTTACACCGGGTTTCGTTCTGGTTCCCTATGGCGACCTGGCCGGCGTTAAAGCTGCTGCCAACGAGAACACCTGTGCCATTCTTGTTGAACCGATTCAGGGTGAAGGTGGCGTCGTTATCCCACCCGAAGGGTTCCTGCAGGGTCTGCGCGCACTGTGTGATGAGCAGAATATCTTGCTCATCGTTGATGAAATTCAATCCGGGCTAGGCCGAACCGGTAAGATGTTCGCTTTCGAGCACGCCGGCATCCGACCCGATGGCGTTACCATCGGCAAGGCACTCTCGGGCGGCCTCTATCCCGTCTCCGCCTTTCTCGCGGACGACGCTCTGATGGATGTTTTCAAGCCTGGTAACCACGGCTCCACCTACGGTGGCAACCCGCTTGCCTGCGCCGTGGCCAGCGCCGCGCTCGATGTTCTGCTCGAAGAGAACCTGATTGAGAAGTCCGCCACCCTGGGCGAGTACCTCATCAAGGGTGTCCGCGCCATCAAATCCAAGCACATCAAAGAGGTTCGCGGCTCGGGTCTGTGGATCGGAATCGAACTGCATGCCGAAGCGGGCGGCGCACGCCGATTCTGCGAACGCTTCCAAGAGGAAGGCATGCTGTGTAAAGAGACACATGAGCACACCATCCGTCTGGCGCCTCCTCTGGTTGTTACCAAAGAACAGCTCGACTGGGCCCTGGAACGCCTCGGCAAGGTGCTCAACGAAGACTAAACCTGGCTTTCGGTTTTTTCTACCCATCAATCAGAGCCCATCTCGTTTCGCGCGGGGTGGGCTTTTTTCTTGTACTCCGCAGCGTTTTACAACTCTGGCTCCTGGGATTTAACTAGCCGCGACACCTTCAAATGACTATGATAGACGTGAACGATTTTATGCCTGAGCCCTACACTATCGAGCTGTTACGGAACAGGAAATCTAACAGTAAATACATTCTCTAGGAAGGTCATGAATTACGCGACCAGTGACGAAACCATCCAGACCATATTAACCGCTGGGCACCGTGACCCCTTCTCTGTTTTAGGCCTCCATGAGGACGGACCTGGCGGCTCCTTGATTGCGCGAGTTTTTTTCCCCGGCGCCAAAGCGGTTACCCTGGTGACCCCCCATACGCTTAAGCCGATTGTCGCCTTGGAACGACTCCATGACGGCGGTTTTTTTGCGGGCCAACCCCGTCGCCGCAAGAAACGTTTTCCCTATCGATTACACATTGATATGGGCGACCGGGTCTTAGAAGTCGACGATCCCTATCGCTTCCCGCCAATCATCCCAGACGAAGACCTGAAACGGCTCGCGACGGGAACACATTGGTCCTCTTTCTCGCTCATGGGTGCCCACTTTATTGAAATGGAGGGCGTCGCGGGTGTCTCTTTTGCCGTTTGGGCGCCCAACGCGACACGTGTTTCAGTGGTTGGCGATTTCAATAACTGGGACGGACGTCGCCACGTGATGCGCCTGCGTCATCAGGCCTATATCTGGGAAATTTTCATTCCTGGCTTAACAGAAGACAATGTCTATATGTACGAACTGGAGAACGGCAAACGCGGCGTGTTGCCGCTTAAAGCCGATCCCTACGGCTTCGCTCATGAGCAACCGCCGAAAACCATGTCGCGTCTCTGCAAAATGGACAAACATGTTTGGACGGATGCGTCCTGGCTGAAGAACCGCGGGGAAAAGGCCGCGAAGAATGCGCCGATTTCGATCTACGAGGTCCACCTGGGCTCCTGGCGCCGCTGCCCTGAAGAGGATAGCCGCTTCCTTACCTATCGCGAATTGGCCGATCAACTCGTGCCCTATCTGACCGACATGGGGTTTACCCACCTGCAGGTGTTACCCATCAACGAACACCCCTTCTACGGTTCCTGGGGTTATCAGACACTTGGCCTCTATGCACCCACACGACGTTATGGTCGACCCGAAGATTTCCAATACCTGGTTTCGTGCTGCCACGAAGCCGGCATCGGCGTTTTCCTGGACTGGGTTCCAGGCCACTTCCCCGTAGACGATCATGGCCTTTCCAGCTTCGACGGCACCCATCTCTACGAACACGCCAACTGGCAGAGAGGCTACCACCCGGATTGGAACACCTTGATTTATAACTATGGCCGCCATGAGGTGACCAACTTCATTATCAGCAGCGCCCTTTTCTGGTTGGAGCATTACCATATCGACGGCCTGCGCGTGGATGCGGTGGCCTCGATGATCTACCTTAACTACAGCCGCCGAGAAGGCGAGTGGCAGCCCAACAAATACGGTGGCAATACCAACCTGGAAGCGCTGGACCTTATTCGACGCCTCAATGAGCAGGTCGCGCTCCATGAAGGCGTGGTCACCATTGCCGAAGAATCCACGGCCTGGCCTGGGGTGACTTGCGCCATTGAGGATGGTGGACTGGGTTTTAACTACAAGTGGAATATGGGCTGGATGAACGATACACTCGCCTATATGAAACACGACCCGGTTCACCGCAAGCACCACCATGGTAAAATGACCTTTGGTCTGGTCTATGGCTTCGATGAGTCATTTGTTTTGCCGCTCAGCCACGATGAAGTGGTTCATATGAAGGGCTCTCTGATTGGGCGAATGCCAGGCGACGAATGGCGACGTTTTGCCAACCTGAGAGCCTACTTCGGCTTTATGTGGACCCACCCGGGTAAGAAAACCCTCTTCATGGGTGGCGAATTTGGGCAATATCGAGAATGGAACCACGACGCCAGCCTGGATTGGCGCCTATTGGAGTACGCCTACCACCGTGGCGTGCAGACCCTTGTCCGCGACCTCAATCATCTCTACCGTGGTACACCGGCCTTGCACCAGCGCGACTGCGACCCCCGCGGCTTCACCTGGATTCGCGTCAATGAACACGAAGAATCGTTTTTTGCCTATCTGAGGCTGGGTGAAGAGGGCACCGCCCCGGTACTTGTGATCTGTAATTTCACACCAGTGCCCCGTCAGGATTATCGCTTCGGCGTACCCGCAGCCGGCTTTTGGGACGAACAGCTAAATACTGACGACGAGATTTACGGCGGCAGCGACATGGGCAACAGGCCCGGCGCCCGTTCGCAAGCAGTCCCCTGCGACAGCCAGCCACATTCGGTGGTCCTGACCCTGCCGCCCCTGGCCACAGTTGTTCTGGTCTTGAGGCAGATGTGAACAGGCCCGCATTCCGGGTCAAACCAGGAAGACCCTACCCTCTCGGCGCCAATTGGGACGGTCGCGGGGTGAACTTTGCCCTGTTTTCCGCCAATGCTGAAAGAGTGGAGTTATGCCTCTTCGAACCCCGAGGCCGTAAAGAAATCGGACGGCTTTTTCTGCCCGAATGCAGCAATGGGGTCTGGCACGGCTACTTGCCAGAGGTAGGCCCGGGCCAACGTTATGGCTACCGGGTCCACGGTCCCTACCAACCAGAACAGGGTCATCGCTTCAATCCCAATAAATTGTTGCTTGACCCCTATGCCAAACAGCTTCACGGTGAGATTCGCTGGACCGATGCCCACTACGGCTACATTGCCGGCAGCAGCCGCGCCGATCTGTCATTTGACCGTCGTGACAACGCTTTTGCCATGCCCAAATGTGTGGTTGTCGACACGGCTTTCACCTGGTCAGGCGATCGTGGGCGTCAGGTCCCCTGGCCCAAGACGGTCATCTACGAGTTACATGTCCGCGGCTTTACCCGCCAGCGCGAACAACTGCCACGAACACTTCGTGGCACCTTCGCCGGGCTGGCCCACGAAGATACCGTTGCCTATCTGAAATCGCTGGGTATTACCACTGTTGAGCTGATGCCGATACAAGCCTTTGCTGATGATCGCTTCCTGGTGCGGCGCGGACTGGTGAATTACTGGGGTTATAGTCCTCTGAACTTCTTTGCCCCACAACAGCGGTACCTCAGCCAGGCAGATATCAAAGAGTTCAAAACTGCCGTATTGCGGCTCCACGACGCCGGGATCGAGGTTTTGCTCGACGTAGTCTACAATCATACCGCCGAGGCAGATGAAATGGGGCCAACCCTGTCTTTCCGCGGCATCGACAATGCCTCCTACTACCGACTGGACCCGGAGAACCCGCGCCGCTACCTGGATTACAGCGGCTGTGGGAACACGCTCGACCTGACCCACCCTCGGGTTTTGCAAATGGTGATGGACAGCCTGCGCTACTGGGTCGCGGAAATGCATGTGGACGGCTTCCGTTTCGACCTGGCCAGCGCGCTGTGTCGCGAGAATGACGCCTTTGACCTGGGCTGCGGCTTCTTGGACACCATCGGTCAGGATCCGGTACTGGCCCGCGCGAAACTCATCGCGGAACCGTGGGACACGGGATACGGTGGTTACCAGCTTGGCAATTACCCCGCTGGCTGGGCAGAATGGAACGACAAGGCCCGCGATATTATTCGACGTTTCTGGCGAGGGGATGCGGGCTCCTTGGGTGAATTGGCAAGGCGGCTGCACGGTTCGGGCGACCTCTTTGAAAAGGGGAATCGGGGGACCTGGGCCTCGATCAACTACGTCACCAGCCATGATGGGTTTACCCTCGCCGATCTGGTCTCTTACGCGCAGCGCTACAACCACGCCAACGGCGACGAGAACCGCGACGGCCACGCCCATACCCTCTCCTGTAATTACGGGATCGAGGGCCAGGCAGACGAACTGAAAGACCTGCGTCGCCGCATGCGGCGCAATATGCTGGCAACACTGCTCCTGGCTCAGGGGACCCCAATGCTGTGCGCGGGCGACGAAATGGGCCGCACACAGCAGGGAAACAACAACGCCTACTGCCAGGACAATAACCTGTCGTGGCTGGACTGGTCTGGGAACGATGAAGCAGCGTTCACTGAATTCGTGCGACGACTGATTAGCTTACGTCGCGACCACCAGCTCCTGCGAAGAACCCGTTTTAAACACGGTGCGTGGATCTCGCCCACAACCGGGTTCCCAGATCTGGCCTGGTTCTCGCCTGAGGGCCTCGCCATGGAACCCAAGGATTGGGAGGACCCCCGTGCGCGTTGCCTGGGCTTGTTGCTGGCCGCCGATGTACCAGCTGGTGAGCACGACGAAACCCTGTTCATGGTTTTCAACGCCGATAGAAACGCCTTGTCCATACGCACGCCCAAAGCGCTAATACCGGCAAGCTGGCAGTGCTTGCTGGATACTTTTGAGCCGAGTCGACCTCGTGGAACCCTGTGTGTTCACGCAGGAGAGGTCTTCCAGGCCGAACCCCGTTCCTTGTATGTTTTCCAATTGACCTGATGGAAGTCTTCGGGCATCGACCTGTTCCACACTTTGAATTACAATTGTTTTCCCTGTAGAATCTGCTAACCTAAAACGGCCCTTTGTTTTGTGTGCGCGAGGTGCGCCCAGACACAAGGACAGACATTGGTATTCTTTGTTTTATGGATGAACCGGGAGCCTATGGTTAAGCGCATTATTCCCATCTCTTCTGGAAAAGGCGGCGTCGGCAAGACTTCTTTTGCTGTGAACCTGGCCCTCCTGTTGTCAAAATTCGGGAAATGTATCCTGGTCGACTTGGACACGGGCACCTCATCCATTCGCAAAACCATCCATGCGCCGGTGCGCCGTGATCTCTACCATTTTTTCAAGAAAAACGAACCGCTCTCCCGCTGTATAACGCCCTTAGACGATCGGCTGGATCCCGCAGGGGTGTTCTCTCGTTTCGGGTTCATTGCATCACCCCGACACATGATCGAGTCGATTGTCAACATGGACCAGGCCGCGCGCAACCACCTGATTGACGCCATCAACGGGCTGGATGCGGACTTCATCATCCTGGATCTGAAGGCAGGCTTGGACCCAGGGGTCATTGATTTCATGCCCCATTCCAATACGGGGATCCTGGTTTTTACCCCACATCACCCCGCCGCGACCCTGGCTGCTTCAGACATCGCCAAGGCTATTTTGTTTCGCGAATTACGCGAGCTGTTCCATGCGGGATCGGCATTGTACCAACACTTCCCCGGTGTGAATCCTTGTGAAATCAACCAACTCATCGACCTTACCGAAGATGTATACGAACCCGAACCAGCCAATCTGGATAACTTTTTGGCCCTGTTAAAAGCTCGCCTGCCCCGTCATCCATTTGTGCAGATTCTGCGTTCCATCGTTCATCGCTTTCGGGTTTATTATGTGCTCAATCGCTTCGACGGCGTCGACGACTCCTACGAGACTGCGGTAAAACCCCTTGTTGACAATATCTCAAGAAACATTTCCGCCGGTCTTAAAATAGGTAATCTGGGCTGGGTGATCGAGTCAGATGCCTATCACAAGACCAACATGAAGCAGGTGCCCTACATCATTGGTGGCGGCGGTCCGGTTAAAGTGAAAAAGAAGGATGTGGTGGCAGGCCACATGGAGGCCTTGTATGAGTTGGCAGGGATTCGCAAAAAACCCGAGACCCCGCAAGCGCCATTGCAGGCCACCGAACCGCCCGCAGTTGAATCTCTGTTAGACGGACAACTACGCGCCATTCAGGGGCTGTACGCAGCGAAAAGCGGTGAGAGCGTTATGCAAAATTTCGACTACATCGTCTCTTCTCTTCGCTACCTTTTCAAAAATAAGCGACTCTCGGAGTTTGGTACAGGACGTTTGCTCAAGAAAGGCGAACTGGTGCCCCGACTTATCGCCCAAAAGCTGCGCCGAGACGCGGCTCTGCGAAATCAATGAGGTGTTCAGTTGAGAAAAACTATATTGCTGTTGTGGCTGGGAGCCAGTGTTGCCATGTCGTCCACTGAAGAAAAAACGGTCGGCGCAGAGGAGGCGAGCCGCTTTGCCGATCTGGCCCTGCAATGTGTGCATCAGGCTTACCCCAACAAGATCGCCCATGTCATGCAAAGCGATGAAGATACGGGAACCCCCAAAGAACTGCACCCGGCTTTCTACGGTTGTTTCGATTGGCATTCCTCTGTCCACGGTCACTGGCTTCTGGTAAGGCTGTTGCGGCTTTATCCCGAGGCGGCCTTCAAGAGCCGAATCGAAGCGAGCCTCAACCAAAGCCTGACAGTCGCCAATATTGCCGGTGAGGTTGCCTATTTCAAGGCCAAGGGCCGGGCCTCCTACGAACGCCCCTACGGGCTGGCCTGGTTGCTGCAGCTGACCGCTGAGTTGCGCGAATGGCAGGACCCACGGGCCAAGGGCTGGCTGGAGGCATTAGAGCCCTTGGAAACCGTGGTTGCGACACGTTTTCGCGAGTGGCTGCCCAAACTGGCCTATGCCATTCGCACCGGGGAACACAGCCAAACAGCTTTTGCTCTGGGTCTTGCCGTGGATTGGGCGCGCATCAAAGGAGATGTGCAACTCGCCGCCTTGATCGAGCAAAAAGCGCTTGAATTTCACTCGGGTGATACGGGCTGCAACCTCGCTTTCGAACCCTCGGGTCAGGACTTTCTCTCCCCTTGTCTGGCCGAGGCAGATCTCATGCGCCGCTTTCTGGAGCCGGAAGCCTTTGCCAAATGGCTGGCGGCGTTCCTTCCGGTTATTCCCAAGCAAGCCGGGGCTGACTGGCTGCCCTTAGGTGTGGTGACAGATCCGAGCGACGGGAAACTGGCCCACTTGGATGGGCTTAATCTGAGTCGAGCCTGGATGCTGGAGGGTATTCTCTCGGGCCTGCCAGATGGTGACCCACGTCGTCAGGCGCTAAAAGACGCTGCGGTTGCCCATCGTCTTTCCGGTTTGGCCTCGGTAACCGGGGCGCACTACGAGGGAGGACATTGGCTCGGCAGCTTCGCGGTGTATCTGGTCACAGGCCGCGGTCTTTAGGCCCCCCGGTATTGGGTCCTGGCGTCGTGGCATTGGTTTTGCTAAAATACTTGGAAAGCAGGGGGAAAGGCTTCCTCTGCACCTGCTAATCACCTATTCCACATGCCAAATAAAACATTTCCAACGCCAAAAAGGCATGGACAAAAAAAAGGGATTGTCGAGGTTGGTCTATGGCCCTTGACGGAACCACCCTGTTTCTGTAGAATTTCTTGCCCCTGACAGGTAGGAGGTTGCGTTTGCATCAGGTAACAATCAATCAATTAGCAGATTATAAGGATCAAGAGGTCGAACTCAAGGCTTGGGTTCGCTTCCATCGCAAAAGTGGCAAGATCCAATTTATCGTGATTCGAGACGGTTCCGGCTTCTGCCAGACCGTTTTGGTAAAGGCTGAAGTGGAAGAATCTGTTTGGGAACAGGCACGCCTACTGACCCTGGAGAGTTCCGTGACGGTTCGCGGTGTGGTCCAACAAAACCCCAAGAACCAAAAGTATGAGATCTTGGTCAAAGACCTGGAGACCATCCATATTTCGGATCCCTTTCCCATCACCAAAAAGGAGCACGGCACCGAGTTCCTCATGGATCATCGCCACCTCTGGTTTCGTTCAAAAAGCCAATGGGCGGTGCTGCGAGTACGACACACCATCGTCAAAGCCATTCGCGACTTCTTCGACTCCCGTGATTTCACACTGATTGACAGCCCAATCCTGACGCCCACTGCTGCGGAAGGCTCCTCCAATCTGTTCGAGGTCGACTATTTCGACGAAAAAGCCTTCTTGTCCCAGACGGGCCAGCTCTACTTGGAGCCCGCCTGTGCCGCCTTCCGCAAGGTCTACTGTTTTGGACCCACCTTTCGCGCCGAAAAGTCCAAAACAAGACGGCACTTAACCGAATTTTGGATGGTTGAACCCGAGATAGCCTTCGCGGGTCTGGCCGATATCATGGACCTTTCTGAAGAATTCATTAAGCATATTGTTCAACGCGTGCTTGAAACCAACCAGGAAGAACTTGAAATTCTGGAACGGGACACGAGTAAATTAGAGGCCGTGCTCGAGCCCTTTGTACGTATGTCTTACAACGATGCGGTTGACAAGCTCAAAGGCATGGGCAGCGATATCAACTGGGGTGAGGACTTTGGCGCCGACGACGAAACCATGCTCACCAAAGAATACGACCAGCCGATCATTGTTCACCGCTACCCCAAGGTCTTTAAGGCCTTTTACATGGAACCCGATCCTGAAGACGACCAATTGGTGCTCGGCATGGATGTGCTGGCCCCGGAAGGTTATGGCGAAGTGATCGGTGGTGGCGAACGCGCCTCCTCAGTCGAATTTCTGCTCGATCAGATCGAGAAAGAAAACCTTAACAAGCAAGACTATGAGTGGTACCTGGATGTGCGCCGCTATGGCTCCTTCCCCCATGCCGGCTTCGGACTCGGCGTGGAACGAACAGTGGCTTGGATGTGCAAGTTGCCTCATGTACGGGAGACCATCCCCTACCCAAGGCTGTTACACCGCTTGAGCCCCTGACCCATATTGAGCGAGCAATTATGAAAAAAGTCGGAATGTTGAGTCTCGGTTGTGCCAAGAACCTGGTGGACTCTGAAGTCATGCTGGGTGAATTGGGCCGTGAAGGTTATAACTTTACTGCAGATGCCAACGAGGCAGATGTGGTGATTGTCAATACCTGCGGGTTCATCGATTCTGCCAAGGAAGAGTCGATAGACGCCATCCTGGAGATGGCTGAACTCAAAAAGCAGGGCAAGATTGAAAAACTGATTGTCTCCGGGTGCCTGTCACAACGGTATCATTCGGAGATGGCGGGCGAAATGCCCGAGGTCGACCTGTTCCTGGGAATTAACCACGTGGGCGGCATTCGCGATTTCATTCAGACGCTGCCCAAGCGAGACGAGCGCGAAGCCAAGGGCACCTGGCAGCCCGATTTTCTCTACGATGCGTCCTTCGAACGCGTTTTGACAACAGCGCCCCACACCGCTTATGTCAAAATCTCGGAGGGCTGCGACCATGTCTGCAGCTTCTGCATTATTCCCGGTCTGCGCGGCAAACACCGCAGCCGAACCATTGACGATATTACCCGCGAAGTAAAGGGTCTGGCCGACAAGGGCGTCAAAGAGATCAACCTTGTGGCCCAAGACTCTACTTATTATGGGCGCGATCTGGATATCAAGGATGGTCTGGCTTCCCTGCTTGAGTCCCTGGCCCAGGTGTCTGGCATTGCTTGGATTCGCGTCCACTACATGTACCCCTACCAGGTCAGCGACCGTCTGCTTGCCGTCATGCGCGAGCACCCTCAGATCGCCAGTTACCTGGACATGCCTCTGCAACATGCTGATCGGACCGTGCTCTCCGCCATGAAACGCGGCAGCGGGCGTGCCCAACTTGAAAAATTCTGTAACCGTATTCGTGTCGGCTTGCCCGGCGCCAATCTGCGTTCTTCCTTCATCGTCGGTTTCCCCAACGAGGACGAACGCGCCTTTGCGCAACTCTGCGAATTTGTCTCTGAGCAGTGCTTCGACTACATCGGTATCTTCACCTACAGCCTGGAGGAAGGGACCAGCGCCTTTCCCCTCGAAGATCCCGTTCCCCAGGAAGTCAAGCAGGAGCGCAAGCAGCACCTTCTGGAGATTCAACGCGAGATTTCGCGAAAGAAACTTGCCGCCAATGTGGGACGCACCTTCGATGTTCTGGTTGAAGGGGTTCATCCCGAAACAGAGCTCTTGCTCCGTGGACGCCACCAGGGTCAAGCCCTGGAAGTGGACGGCGAGGTCTTCATTACCGAAGGAACCTATCGACCTGGGGATATCATTCCTGTAAAAATAGAGGAATCATTTGATTACGATATGGCCGGACGGGTCATAGGAGGAATTGACGTATGAAAAAACTGATTTTATGCATGCTATTGTTGGCCGGCTCTGCCGCCTTTGCTCAAAAGGCAACCGCCTTTGGCACCGTTCTTGACTCCCAAGGCAAACCGGTCAAAGGTGCCACTGTGACTGTGACAGTGGACGGAACCAGCATTACCCTAAACTTGACCACCAATAAGAAAGGTAAGTTCACCGCCCTCAAACTGGCATTTAAACCGATCACCGTGGTGGTCAGTAAAGACGGTTACCAGACCAAGACCTACAAATACGAGCAGAAAGAGGCCCGCGAAACGGTCAAAATCCAGTTGTTGGCAGTGGGCAAGACCCTTGCCGACGTGGCCGATAGACCCGCACTTACGGGAACAGTTGTCGGGTCCAACGGCAAACCCATTGCCGGAGTGAATCTGAAATTTACCATCGAAGGCCTTCCCGAGTACAAGGTTGAAGCCACAACAGACGACCAAGGCAAATTTGTCGGCGACGGTGTGCCCAACAACATTGTCGAAATCTACGCCATCAAGGCAGACTATCGCGATCAGATCTATAAGGTGCGCATGCAGGACGAGCCAGTCGATATCGAAGACTTCACCATGCAGACACTGGATGAAGCCTACGAAGAGCTGGGTCTTGACAAACCTGGCAAACGTACGCCCAAGGAAATGGCCATCGATATCTACAACCAAGCGGTTGCCCCTTACAACCAGCAACAATGGGTGCAGGCCGAACAGCTTGCCAAAAAGGCCTTCGAATTGGATCCCACAGAGCCTAAAACGCTTCAAATTCTGATCTGGTGTAATCAAAAGCAGGAAGACTGGAAAGAGGTTCTTTCCTATGGTGACGTCTACATGAAGCTGGTGCCCGACAACCAGAACATCAACAAGGTGGTCATGTTCGCTGCCGAGGCGCTTGGCGACACGGCAAAACTGACCGAGCTCAAAGCGCAGTTGCGCGCATCGGGTGCCATCAGCGTAACCGACATTTTTAATGAGGCTGTTGCCTCCATCAATGCCGGTGACGATCCCAAGGCTTTCAAGCTGCTTGATGAGGCCGAGACGGTTGATCCGAATTTCGCACGCATCTACCTCGAGAAAGGCAAGATCAAAACTCGCGAGTTTGAGTTTGACGATGCCGTAAAGTACCTCAAGAAGTACCTCAAGCTGGCCGACAAGGACGACAAGTACCGCAAAGAGGCGGAAGACCTGATCGTCATGCTTTTGGAGTAAAAACTTTCCCATTCCTGGGAAGTTCTACCTTCTAGTTACATGGGGCGGGTGAACCGCCCCTTTTTTCTGCCCTTTTTGGAGATGTGCCATGGGTCTAATACCATTTATTCGCAAAGAACTGAAGAGCAAGTGGGAGGGGCGTACACCACTTTCCCCTGATGTCGTACGCCGGTTGGTAGCTAAAGGCATGGAGATTCGTGTGGAACGGTCCCAACGCCGTGTTTACGATGATGAAGCCTATGCTTCGGCTGGTGCGCGGCTGGTCGAGGATGATCGCGACGCCGAACTGGTCTTCGGTATAAAAGAACCGCGCATCGAACGACTCAAGGAAGGCCAGATTCATCTGTGTTTCTCGCATACCATCAAGGGCCAGGCCTACAACATGCCCTTGTTGCGCAGTTTCATGGAGCGGGGCAATACCGTCATCGACTACGAGACCATCAAAGACGAGAACGGCATACGCAGCATCGCCTTTGGCCGCTATGCCGGGATTGCCGGTGCCATCGATACGCTTCATATAGCGGGTCGCAAATGGGCGGCCCGTGGCGTGGACTCTGTTCTGGCCAGGATTGAGCAAACCTGGCGCTACGGTACCATTGAAACCCTGCGCAAAGCCATGAACGCTTTGGATATCAGCAAGGGCGCTTTCAGCCCGCGCATTCTGGTGACGGGTACCGGCAATGTGGGCAAAGGCTGTGTGGAGGTTCTTGAATGGTTGGGACTTCCTCGTATTGAGCCCGCACAGGTCGTGGCGGTCGAGCCTCCAGCCGGACCCTGGTACACCGTTTTAGGGACCAAGGACCTTGTCGCAAGGCGTGATGGTACGCCCTTTGACCGCGACCATTATCGTAAAACAGGGCTCAGCAACTACCGATCCGATTTTGACCGTAACCTGGGCCATTTTGATATCCTATTGCAGACTCCTTATTGGGAAAAAAAGTATCCCAGTGTATTGAGCGTCCAGACCATGCGTCGTTATTCCGATCGTTTGCCACCTGTCATCGGCGATATCAGCTGTGATATCAATGGCAGCGTAGCCGCCACAATGAAGGAGTCCTCAATCGACGAGCCGGCCTTTACCTATTCCGTAGACAAACAGAGTATCTGCGATGGAATAAGCTGGGACGGTCCCACGGTCATGTCTATTGGACACCTGCCCTGCGAGCTCTCTGAAGACGCTTCCAAACATTTTTCGCGTATCCTGGAAAATTACTTGCCCGAACTCGTTGACATGGATTTGAACAAGCCCTTTGCCGAGTGTGGCCTGTCAGCCGAGCTCCTGGCGGCAACAATTCTCTACAAAGGTGAATTAACGCCTCCATATGCCTATCTGCAGAAGTTCCTGGAGGACGCGTAGGAAAGAGAGAACTGAGACGGGTTCATATTTTGAGGAGGTAGTGATCATGAGTGATGAGTTGCCCAGTAGGACACAAAACTTATTGGGTCTGCCTGTTACTGTCCAGGCTTTGTCGCCCGACGTGGACCTGGACGGCGAGCTTTGGACGTTTAATCGCAGCAATGTACGCATTAAGTGGATGTACAACATTTATCTACGTTTCGCCACGGGCATCGCTTATAAATTGGGGGCCAGGGCCCATTTTATGGGGTACGAATCCAAATGCCTGGTCGATCACCCCAAGATGAGGCGCAATATTTGGCTTTTGATTGCCTACCCAACTGCGAGTCATTTCCTTAATCTGTTCACCAGCAAGCGTTTCGAATCCATGAACCTGACCATTGGAACCCTCTCTGTCAAAGAGCGGCTCTTTGCTTTCTCTAAACGCCTTGACAAGGGGCCGGGACCGCCGGAGAAGCGAACCTACTTCACGGGCAAAAGCGCCTACCTGATCCACTATTTCCAAGGTGAACAGAATTTATTGAACCAAAGCAGGCAAGCCCTTGAGGAAGCTGCGGCCGCTTTAGACGCGTCCGTGTATTTTATGGGTTCTCGATGCGCACGACTCAAATTTCGAGCGAACTTCCTACCATCCGAAAGTGATGGCGCGATGATCTTTGAAGGTCCTGACGAAGCGACGTTGGAATCCCTGCTGAAATCAACGGCCTACGAGGACTTTCGAAGCCAGAGTTCTGGCGACTACATTGCCTTGTACGAGCGCAAAATTTGACGATTCTTTTGAGTAGCAATTGGTATTGAAAAAACCATTGTTTCATCGTGGGCAGGGTTGGGCTGTGCCCTCCGTACCGTAATTCTCCAAATTGCGCGTTCGATGCGGCAAGGAAAGAAGTTATCACAATCTACGAACAAACCATGTATCTGCGTCACCGTTCAGGAAGGGCATTGGTAAGTGTCTTAATCTCGGTTACTTGGAGGTCTGACCCGATGCGGCTTTGTTGGGCTGCCAAAGAACCTCTGGTTTTCCCAGGACTTTGTTGATCCAACGGCTCCAGACAAAGAATGCGTCACTGAGCCGATTGAGGTAACGTATCGCCTCGGCGGGAACGCCCTCTGAGGCAGGCATGGAGACCAGTACGCGCTCCGCGCGCCTGCAAACAGTTCGGCAAATATGAAGGTCCGTGTTACAGCGGCTGCCGCCGGGCAAAACGAAGGAGCGCAACGTGTCCAAGTCCATATTACAGAAATCCAGGTTGTGTTCCAGTTCGGCGATATCTGCCTCACGGATACAGGGTTGGCTGGGGTGAACATCACCGGGCAAGGTGGCCAGTATGGAACCCAGGTTGAATAACTCGTGTTGAACGCGTCCGAGAACATCCAGAAACCAACGTTTGTTTTCAGATTCCAGCAGTTCCTGATTCACCGAGCAGACCAGAGAGCCCAAAAAGGCGTTGAGTTCGTCCACGGTGCCATAGGCCTCGATACGTACATGGTCCTTGGTGACCCTTTGACCTCCCACCAGACTTGTCTTTCCCGAATCACCCGTCTTGGTGTAAACCTTGGTGATGGCGAGATTGGGATCATTGAACTTTTCGTCTGACATGGCAGTACACTCCGTTGCGCTTTAGGTAGCGTCTGGTTGAACCGCAGGATCCGCCCGTTGCACGGCCTCTAGTTCCAGAGCGGTCTTGTTGATGCGGTCAATGGTTGGGTAGTTGGCCATGTTAATTGCAAAGCGGTTGGCATTGTAGACCTGGGGGACCAGCAGCAGGTCTGCGGCAGTAACGGTATCACCAATACAATAGCGACCCGCGCTGGTTGCCAGCTCGGTCTCCAAGGCGCGGAAACCGGCATTGAGCCAGTGTCGCGACCAATCGGCCCTGCCCTCTCCATCGAGGTCAAAACGTCTTCCAATCTCTTGTAGCACGCCCAGGTTTTGCAGTGGCTGGATACCGGCATTGATCATTTCGCACAGCTGACGCACCCGAGCCGCCTCATGGGGCTGCTTGGGGAAAAGAGCTGGTTCGGGCTTGATCACATCCAAGTACTCGATGATTGCCATTGACTGGCACAGGGTATGACCCTCGTGCAGCAAACAGGGAACCTGGCCCATGGGATTGCGGGCGCGATAATCGCCGCCGTGTTGTTCTCCGCCGTCGCGAACCAGGTGAATCGACTGATAATCATAAGCCAGACCCTTTAACTCAAGGGCGATACGCACCCGATAGGAACAAGAGCTGCGCCAGTAACTGTAAAGCGTAAAATCCGCCATGTCGGCCCCCTACTTTCACAAGTCGTCCGGATTTTACGCCATCAAAGAACAATCCGCAAGGGGGGGAATTCAAAGTGTCGCTGGGTAGGTCGGGTCACCCATAAAAAAAGGGGCCCCAACCAGGGCCCCTTTTAAGTCGTGCGGAAAAATCGCTTGGGATTTAATTCTTGCGGTCGGCGCGTGCCGCGATAACCTCTTCCTGGATCGAGCCAGGCGTTGGTTCGTACTTGTGGAACTCCATGGTGAAGGCAGCCTTACCAGCCGTTGCACTACGCAGGGTGGTGGAGTAACCGAACATCTCGGCAAGGGGAACCAGGCAGGTGATGATACAGTTGTCATCGGCCTTGGTATCGATTCCGGAGATCACGCCGCGACGGCTGGAAATGCCACCGACAACACCACCCTGATACTCGCTGGGCGTTTCGATTTCCACGGTCATGATCGGCTCCAGCAAGGCCGGCTTGGCCTTGGCGATTGCCTGCTTCATGGCACCGCGCGCGGTTGACCGGAAGGCCATCTCGGAGGAGTCCACGTCGTGCGACTTACCATCCACCAGATTGACGCCAATCTTGATCATGGGGAATCCGGCCAACGGGCCTTCTGCCATAATGTCCTCGAAACCCTTGGCACATGAACTGATGTATTCGGTGGGGATGTTCCCGCCCTTGACTTTGTTGTTGAACTCGTAGTTGTCCTCGTGGTCGGAGGGCAAGGGGAAGATATCGCCAACACAGTTTCCGAACTGACCCGAACCACCCGTCTGCTTCTTGTGGGTGTAGTTGAAATCGGCAGCCTTGCGAATGGTTTCGCGATAGTTGACTTGGGGTGGGCCCACTTCAACTTCGGCCTTGTACTCGCGCTTCATGCGCTCCAGATAAACTTCCAAGTGCAGTTCGCCCATGCCGGCAATGATGGTGTCATTGGACTCGGGATCAACGGAAACTCGGAAAGTGGGATCCTCTTTCATAAAACGGTTGAGCGCCTTTCCCATCTTGGTGGAAGCCGCGTTGTCGACCGGAATCACCGCCAGCGAGATCACTGGCTCGGGTACAAAGATCGATTCACAAGCGTAGTTGATCTCTTCACCACAGAAGGTGTCTCCAGACGCACAGTCCACACCCACCATGGCGATGATGTCACCGGCCTCGGCTGAATCGATGTTCTCTTTGTGATCGGAGTGCATGCGCACCAGGCGGCCAACACGCAACTTCTTGCCCGTTCGGGTATTGATCACTGAATCGCCCTTACGCAGGGTGCCCTGGTAAATGCGGGTATAGGTTACCTGACCAAACTGCTCGTCTGAGATCTTGAAGGCCATGGCGCACACGGGCGCAGAAGGATCGGGCTGCAGCTTGATGGGCTCACCATTGTCCAAGTTAGTTGCCTTGGAAGGTTCCGCGTCAATCGGCGAAGGCAGGTAGGCTTCGATCGCGTCCAGTAGCTTCTGAACACCCTTGTTCTTAAAGGCGGATCCCAGGAAGACGGGGACCATCTCCAGCGATTGAACTCCGTTGGCGACAGCCTGGTGGATTAAGTCCAGAGGCACCTCTTCGCCTTCCATGACAAGTTCCATCAGGTCGTCATTGAAGTTGGCCAGCTCTTCAAGCATGACCTCGCGCTGCTCGGCAGCCTCATTTTCAAGGTCTGCGGGAATTGCTTCTTCGCGAACGGTCTCGCCTCGATCACCATCGAAGAAATAAGCCTTCATGTTGATCAGGTCGACAACCCCTTCAAACTTGTCTTCCGCGCCAATGGGGAGCTGGACCAATACCGGGTTCAGTTTCAATTTTTCCTTGAGTTCGTCGACAGCCTTGTGTGCATCGGCACCGGTGCGGTCCATCTTATTGACAAAAACCAGGCGAGGAACGCCGTAACGCTTCATCTGTCTGTCGACCGTGATGGACTGGGACTGAACCCCGCCAACCGAGCAGATCACCAGGATGGCACCGTCGAGTACACGCAGGGAACGCTCCACTTCAACGGTGAAGTCTACGTGACCCGGTGTGTCGATGATGTTGACCTTCTTGTCATTCCAATAAACTGTAGTGGCAGCCGAGGTAATGGTGATGCCCCTCTCTTTTTCCAGTTCCATGTGGTCCATAGTAGCGCCGGAACCGCCGCCTCTTACCTCTTCGATCTTGTGGATCTTCCCAGCGTAATAAAGTATACGCTCGGTGAGTGTCGTTTTTCCGCTGTCGATGTGAGCGGAGATACCAATGTTCCTCGTAGTTGCGATTGCGTTCATGCCACTATTACCTACACAAAAAAATTTCGTTGGGGATACGCCCCGAATCAGGCCCGTGGGTGATCCAAAAAGATTCTCTGAAATGAGGCCACCCCGGTTGGGCTCTATCGGTCTGCCCAAAAGACCAAGAGACGGACTATACATCGAACTTGCTCAGAAAGCAAGGCCGTATTTATCTCTATCTTTAACTCCGACACGGATTTGAAAAAGCGACTTTCGGGTAAAGCTCGAAACGAATGCAGAGATCTCGCCCCCAGTGAAGGATGGCAGAAAAAACCCTGTAGTTCCCCTCTGTAATAGCCGATAGTAGAAAGAGAAGCTTCCTTTGGGAATAGCTCTAGAGTTCAGGGTGTTGCCCTGACAAGATCGTCGCGCCGCCGCTCGGGTGGCGCCCTCATCAAAGTCACCTCCAAGGGGTTCCCCCCAGATCACCAACATTTATTCCGGATTTCACCTATATAAAGTGTGATCCAGCCCGCATCTCTTCCGGATAGTGGGCCAAATTCATTGACCCCATCGCCAGCGGCGTGTTATCTTTACAACCCCTGTCCATCGAGAAAAAGCCGGACGGTAGTTGACTCTGGTGCAAAAAGAAGAGCAATGGCGTTCAACAAAACCAAAGCCTTAAAAACAGCAGACAAGTTCATCGCAAAGCAAAACTACAACAAAGCACTTAGTGAGTTGTTGAAGGTTGCCAAGGTGACCCCAAACGACGTGAACTTGCTCAACAAGATTGGCGACCTGTACAGTAAAGTCGGGAATACCAAAAACGCCATCGAGTATTTCATCAAAGTGGCGGAGTCTTATCAGGCGGGCGGCTTTAATCTCAAAGCCATCGCATTGTACAAAAAGATAATCCGCATTGATGACAATTACACGGAAGCGCGCCACCGTATGGTGGAACTCTTTATCCAGCAGGGGCACCACAGTGAGGCCAAGGGCGAGCTGCGGCGAATGGCCGAGCGCTTCTACAACGAAAGCCTCTTCGCCAGGGCGCTTGCCTGTTATGAGAAGTTGGTCAGCATCGAGCCCAATAACCTGGACGCCCGCATCAAGATTACCGAGTTATTGATCAAAGAAGGGAAACGAGAAGACGCGACCGAACATTTTATCGCCATGGGTCGGGAACTGCTGGAAAAAACGATGATCAACGAGGCCCGCAAGATCATCGGGGCCGGCATCAAAATAGCACCAGACAGCAAAGTATTGCTCACCCTGTTGTCTCAATGTCTGTTGGCTGAAGGCAAAACAGACGAAGCGCTTGTTTACCTGACCGATATCTGCGAGAAGGACGATACGAATTTGGTGGCGTTGCGTTTGCTCGGCCAAACCTACCTAAGCAAAGGTCAACTTTCGGAGGCCAAGGCCTGTTGTTTGAGAGCCTATGCCCTCAGCGGCGAGGACACGGGGTTGTTGGAGGAAGTGGCCAACCGCTTGATCGAGTCGCGCCTGGTTGGCGAAGCATTCGACTGTGTCAAACCCCTCAGCGAATTCTTTCTGGGTCGGGGTGAGTTCGACGGCGCCATTCGGCTCTTCCGCGGCATTCTTTACGTAGAAGAAAACCATATTCCCTCGCTGGAAGAGCTGGTTCAGATTTACCGTACTTCAAGTCAAACGGCCAATGCCATTCTCACCCTTGAAAAAATTATTCAGTTCTATACAGAGCAGGGGGAAGGTGCGAAGGCGCGCACCAAAATGGAAGAGCTGATTGCTCTGGACCCTAACAACCAGGAATGGCAACAACGACTTTCAGAGCTGGATGGACGCAGCCCGGACAGCGAATTATCCAACCATGAAATCCACGTTTTTGACGACGGTGATCACAGCCACAGCCACCATTCCGACACCGACCTGACTGGTCTGGCAATAGAGGACTCCATCGTAGAGGACGAACTCTCGGTCGGCTTTTCCGGCCCCGATCTCAACATGGGGGACGAAGACGATGACATGCGTATCGCCAACCACCTTACCGAGGCCGAAGTCCTTATGAAGTATGGGGCCATGGATCAGGCGATTCACCATTTGACTGAGGCCCAGAACCTGAGCCCGCTCAACGAGAAGGCTAATGGTTACCTGAAGCAGGCCTATTTCAAGAGGAACGATGTTCAATCCGCCATACTGTGCCTTGTCCGTCTGGTGAATGGTGCCATCGAAACGAAAGATTACCAGAAAGCCGAGCAGCATATTGCTGAAATTGAACAGCATCGGCCCGACATCGCGAACCAGCACCGGGAGCGACTGGCCGGTTTGACCGGCATAGGCAAAGCCCCATCCGATGCTGAAGCGGAAGAGGCCTACTCGCTCGACTTCGGATCAGCTCCAAGCGAACCCGCCGGCCTGCAATTTAATGTGCCGTCCAGCGACGATGTCATGGACTTTCGCGGCAATAAGGGCGCACAGCTCGACCCCGATTTCGGCATGAACCTCAACGCCATTGAAGAAAGCGGCAGCGCCTGGTCACTTGACATGCCCGGTATGGACGAGAGTTTTGGAGAGAACTTCGGCCAGGATCCACTCAAGGCCGAGTTTGACGATCCCTCGTCGGACGATTTCCCCCCAAGCCGTTCAGCCGAAGATTTTGGTGATCTTTACAACCCCGCAGAACACACGCTTTCAGAGGGCGCCGATGAGCTTCCTGGCCTTGAGGCGCTGAGAGCCGGTTTTGCCAAAGATACCGATTCCTCGGATCGCACCGAAGACTTTACCGATGTCTTGGACCCGAGTGAAATTCCAGCGGTGGATGAGGACGACCCTTTCAGCCAGAATCTGCAAGGAACAGAGCCGCTCGGAGGGGACCCCTTTGGTGGTGATTTGGCGGAAGAATCACTGGGTCACAATCCCTTCGCCGAGGACGCGCGTTCGCGTGAAGAGGATCCCCTCGCTCAAGGCCCGTCCACCGAAGATTCACTGGGTCACAATCCTTTTTTCGAGGACGCGTCCATCGAAGGTTCATCCGGTCAAACCCCCGTCGGCCAGGGTCAGAACGACCAACATTTGCCAGACCTCGATCCGCTCGACCATGATCTGATTGGCCATATTCCGCTCGGTGAAGAGCCCTCAGAAGGAAGCTTGGGGGCTATTGCGCGGACGGATGACTCCCTGGATGCGCCGCCGCAGGAGCCGCAAAACGACCCCACGGAACAAACAGGCTTTGGTCTGCTCGACCTGGAAGAAACGGGTTCCCAGTTTGGTGCTGAACCCGTGGAAGACACGCCGTCGGCACCGGCCGAAGAAAGGCCCGCAAATATGGAGCATGCGCCTCTTGAATCAAGTTACGGGTCCCTGGCCGGTGAGCTGGAAGAGATTGATTTCTTTATTTCCGTGGAAGCTTTTGATGATGCGGTCAGCCTTATTGCCGAGGCGCGCAAGCACTTTGGCGAGCACCCCCTCCTCTTGGAACGCGTTCAGGAAGTCACCTCTCGCACGCAGATGGTCCCCAATTCACCCAACTTTTTTGAAGAACCGAACAGGCCCAAAAAGGAAAAATCAGACGCGCCCCAACCCTCCCTGATTTCTGATGACGGCAGCGGCTTTTTCGATCTGGCTGCCGAGCTTAGTGAGGAACTTTTCGAGGAAGAGGAAATCGATGTCAATGACAAGACCTCCCAAGAAGAGATTCAGAGCGTCGAAGAGTTGTTCCAAGAGTTCAAGAAAGGGGTCGATGACCAAATAGACGAGACGGATCACGAGACCCATTACGATTTAGGAATCGCCTACAAGGAAATGGGTTTATTAGATGAGGCCATTGATGAGTTCAACAAGGCCAACCGTTCCAAGGCGCGTTTCCTGGACTGCGCCACCATGATCGGCAATTGCCTGATCGAGTTGGGACGGATGGATGAAACCTTCGCGCACCTCAACAAATGCCTGGAACAGGCCGAGGTAGAGGAGCATCGCATCGCCTTGAGCTATGAGTTGGGTCTGGCCTACCAAGGCTCTGGCGAGCTGGAAAAAGCTCTCGGAATTTTATTGGAAGTACAAAAAACCAGCCCGGACTATCGAGACCTGGAAGAGCTGATTGAAGCGCTCGCGGTCTGAGATTCGTAGGTCGCAAATAGCACCCGAAAAATAGTTGGGGGCCGACGCGCTGGACTGATGCCTGTCTAAAAAATCTTCCAGATGCGAAAATACTCTTTTCGTCTAACCCCAAGGCCGCACAGCGTTGTCGCAGCGATCAACCAGTGCCAAAGTAGTGAAAGACCTTCGGCCTAATGCGAAAAAAAGGTGGCATGAGCCCGCTGGTTTTAAGCCAGACAAAGCCCTTGCCACCTAAATAGGGAGCCTATCGGCTCAAGGAGAATGCAAAAAACTGGAAGTTAGTACGTGATCTGAACGCGCAGGATAGCTACCGGGCCACGCCAATCATAAGTGGCGCTTGCCAGATCACCGACGCCGGAAATACCTTTAGCAAAGCTCACAAAGCCCTCTCCGGCCTGGTCGGGACTCCCACCAGGATTGGCACAGGGTGGGCCTGGGATGTGTGCACAGGATTCGGAGTTGTATTCAGAGCCCGCGTCGTAGGCATTTACATTGGTGCTGACCATTGTACCAGACACGCTATTCTTGAAGCTCAATACACGTGGAGCGGTCACAGTCGTTGAAAAAAAGGTATCGTTGCTCGTCGCCAACATGCCCAGTACGCTGATGTTGTTGATAGAACCTTTCGTGTACAAGGTGTACGTTGCCCGCTGACCCGGTAATATGGGCTCGCTGGCGGCCACCATATCGAGAACGTCGCCAAGAGGGAACAACTCGTCGATCATACCTTCGGTATCACCTTCCTGTGCGAGTGCGGCCAGGCCAGAAGAGGCGGGCTCCCCTACTTCGAAGGGGGTGAAGCTCGGTTTGTGGGAAATCAGCAGAGGCGGCGTGAAGACTTGATTGGTGGTGCCGTTGATGAGGGTGACCTCGTAAGCGTAACCTTCGCGGGGGCGGGGCACAATCACCGAATCGATAACGTGAATGGTGCCATTGGATGCCGCGATATCGGCCGCTATAACCTGAGCATCTTCGATGTAGACGCCGTCTTCACTTTGTGTGATGCCGGCACGACTGCCTTGCAGTGTCAGTAATTGGTTGCGGGAGAGAACATCTGGGGCCATGAAATTGCCTGAGACCACGTGGAAGAGCAAAATGTCGGTTAGGGCAGCGGGGTCGGCAATCAGGTCTGCCAGGTCTTCAGCGGGTAATTTGGCAAAGGCTTCGTCTGTGGGAGCGAAGACTGTGAAGGGGCCTTCGCCTCGCAGGGCTTCATCCAGCCCGGTTAACTGCAGGGCCGTAACCAGTGTCGTGAAACGGCCCGCAGCAATGGCAGTGTCCACAATATCTAGCTGTTCTTCGGTGGGTGGCAATAAGACCTCGTCAATAACATGGATGACACCATTGCTGGTAACGATGTCTGTTGCAATGACGGTCGCATTGTTCACCTTTACCTGGCCATCGACGACGGAGATGGTTACATCTTCACCCAGGAGCGTGGTGGCTGAATCCAAGGTCACAACCGTCTCAGCGAGAACCGCACCGGCAATCGTATGATAGAGCAATACCTTCTGCAGCTCTCCGGGATTGGCCAGGAGAAAATCGAGTGTTTCTGCGGGTACCTTGGCAAAGGCATCATCCGTGGGCGCAAAAACGGTAATTGGACCCCCGCCTCTCAGAGCATCTTCCAGGCCGGCAGCCTGTACTGCCGCGACCAGAGTCGTGAAGTTTCCGGCAGCGATTGCGGTATCCAATAAATCGAGTTCTTTCGCTGGGGGCAGTAAAACCTTGTCAATGACATGGATCACTCCATTGGTCGCCAGAATATCGGTGGCGATTACCTGTGCATTGTTGATGCTGAGCTGTCCATCCACGGTTGAGATGGTTATGTCATCTCCAGAGAGCGTGGTGGCAGAGTCCAGGGTCACCACTGTTTCGGCCAATGCCTGACCGGAAACGACGTGGTAAAGCAGAACCCTCTGGAGTTCATCCGGATTTGCCAACAGGAAAGCAAGTGTTCCTTCCGGCAACTCGGCGAAAGCATCGTCCGTAGGAGCCAGGACCGTAAAGGGCCCCTCCCCTCTTAAAGCATCTTCCAAACCGGCGGCTTGAACTGCGGTAACCAGAGTTGTGAAATTTTCAGCAGCAATCGCTGTATCGACAATATCGTTATCTTGAGCCATGGTTGACAGGCCCGTTGCAATAAAGAGGCAGGCGATCAGGGTTTTCATTGTATCTCCCGTGAGTTGAATATGTGTGGCGCATAGCCCCATCCATGTCTCAATTTACACGCTATACGAACACTTGTCAAGGTTTTGTACATCAAGAGCGCCAATATTTCTCACAAAGCCCTCTAACACTTTTAAAACCAGTAGAGGGCTGGAAATATTTGTAGCACACGAGAGGGTAATCATGTCTCCCTCTGCAATGATCCCTTTTTTTGATACTATGTTGAAGCTTCAGTGGTTTAAATATTCACCCCTTTAAAACAAGGCAGTTATCCATCCCTCCACTTGGTTGGGGCAGCAGTTCAGGTAGGTGCCGATTTGTATTTCACCTTAATGGAGCCAGGCCATTTTTTTCACAAGGTGGACAAAACATGTTCATCTAAGTACAGCCAGGGATAAAACCTTCCTGCACAAGAAAGCCCACGAGCTGGCTTTTATACCGACGACCTGATGATTCGTGGAAGCGAGTCCAGGCGTTTCTCCATCAAAGTCTTGTACATCACAAAGGGCTGCCCCATAATCATGGCCTTGAACGAGGAGGGACCCAACCATGAGTGAGATCCGCGATACAATTTCCCAAGAATTGAAAACGGCCATGAAGAACAAGGACAAGATACGCCTGGGTACAATCAGGCTCATTAAATCGGAAATCTTGAAGAAAGAGACCGCCAAGGGAGCCGAGGATCTGGACGAACAGGGATTGATCCAATTACTGCAAACCATGAAGAAGCAGCGACTCGATTCCATCAAATTTTTTGAGGAAGGGGACCGTCAGGAGCTGGCGGACAAGGAGAAGGCCGAGATCGCGGTGATCGAGACCTTCCTGCCCAAGCAACTGAGCGACGATGACCTGAAGTGCATCGTGGCGGGGATCGTAGCCGAACAGGGCGTCAGCGACATGAAGGGCATGGGCCAGGTCATGAAAGCGGCCCGCGAAAAAATCGCAGGTCAGGCGGACGGCAAACGCATCAGCAGTGCGGTCAAAGCCTGCCTCAGCTAGCCCGCATTTCTCATGGAAAGCTGGTGACGGCTTGCCCGATCCTGTTCACACTACAACGGGTTGACCGCTTGTGCGTTCAGTTGTAGTTACTGAAAACCGCGATGGTCAGAAAGAGCATCGCATTGAACGACAGAATCAGGAACAAAGGCAACATGAAACGCAGCCATTTGGCATAGGGAATACGTGCAAGGGCCAACATGGACATGAGAATCCCCGAGGTAGGAATGAGCGTGTTGGACAAACCATCACCGAACTGGAAGGCCAACACTGCGGTTTGGCGGGTGATGCCCAGTACGTCTGCCAACGGCGCCATCAGGGGCATGGTTACTGCTGCCTGACCCGAACCGGACGGGATGAGGAAATTGAGGCTGGTCTGGAACAAGAACATGCCTTGTACCGCGACAAAACGCGGCACTTCGCTGAGCACGCTAGCCGCGTTGAAAACCAGGGTGTCCAGCACCTGGGCATCGGTGAGTACGACCTCGATTCCTCGGGCGAAGCCCACGACCAGAGCAGCCACTACCATTTCACCCATGCCCTTGACAAAGGCCTGCGAAGCCTGATCTACTTTCAGCCCGCCAATTAAAGCCGCCAACAGACCCATAAGCAGAAAGCCACCTGACATTTCGGTCATCCACCAGCCCATTTTCTGGGTGGCATAGAGAATACCTCCAAACAGGGCGCCACATACCACCACAATGGCCAGATGCCGGCCATTGAAACGGGGAGCCGCAGCGGGCTCTTCTATTTCAAAGTGGTCGCCAGCGACCACGGAACGGTCCGGGTCTGCCTTGACCCGGGCGCCATAGAAAAGGACATAGGCCACCGTGATCGCTAAACTCACGACAAAAAAGATGATACGTAGACCCAAACCGCTGTTTAATTGCAACTCCGAGATGCCCTGAGCCACGCCGATGGTAAAAGGGTTGGTTGTTGCTGCGGCAAAACCCATCTGCGCGGCCAGAATCACCATGGCAAGGCCCACAACCCGGTCGTAGCCCATGCGGTCGGACACTAAAAGGAAAATGGGCACCAGAGGAATGAATTCTTCACCCATTCCCAGGGTGGAACCGCCCACCGCCAGCACCAACATGATCAGCGAAATTAAAAGCAGATTCCTATTGGCAAACAGCTCCATGAGGAGGTTGATTGTGGCCGTAATCACGCCACTTCGTTGCATGACGCTGATCACGCCACCCATCACAAAAATAAAGAAAATAATATCAGCCGATTTTTCCATACCCGCCGGTATGGCCATCATGAGGCCGTGCAGGCTGGTGGGCGTTGCCTTGCCCTCGTCGGCTTCTTTTACGAATATCAGACCCTCGGCCGTGATTTGTTTGGGCTTGGGCTTATAGGTACCAGGGATAACCACATTCCGTTTGGTTTCATTGATCATCAGGGTCTCCCGCTCGTACTTGCCCGAAGGGATAAAGTAAGTGAGCACGGAACAAACGAAAATGACCCCCGCGATCAGAACAAAAACATGGGGTATCTTAAGGGTTTTAAGAAAGGCAAGCATGGTGAACATCCTTATGGACGGAATCTTCCAAGGACAGGTTCCCTGAATATCAAACCTTAATATAAAAGAGGTCAGGGGATCAAGGCTCGCGTACCAGAGTACGGTGGGAGCAGACAATTCCCAAGTCTGCGGGAGTTGGAGCGGTTTAGTGCCCTTTTTTCCTGTAAAAAGCACTCTAGCTTTTTACATACCTGTTCAACCCCGACGGTTTCCTCTAAGATAGAGGGTTTTGACTGCCCGGACCAAATCTTTGGCCGGCTTTTTATACAAGGGAGCTTCCATGATCACCCTGACCAGTCTTTCAAAACGTTACGGCGCCCGAGTTCTTTTCGAAGATGTCAGCGTGCGCCTTGACCCGGGAAAACGCTATGGGGTCGTTGGCGCCAATGGCGTCGGTAAATCGACCCTTTTGCGTATGATCACCGGAGAAGAGAACAGCGATGGCGGTGAGATCAACATACCCGCCAAGCTCAAGTTAGGCACGCTGAACCAGGACCATTTTGCCTTCGAAGACGTGAAGTTGGTTGATGTAGCCATGAAGGGGAAGCCAGATCTGGCCGACGCTTTTGATGAAAAAGAGCGCCTACTCGAAGACCCCGATGCCCCGGCGGACCGGTTTTCTCACCTGGAAGAGGTCATCGCCGATAACCAGGGTTATGTTGCTGAGAGTCGCATAGCCGAGATGCTGGTGGGTCTCGGCATTCCCACGGAAAAGCACTATCAGCAAATGAGCACCCTCTCAGGCGGGTATAAGCTGCGGGTTCTTCTGGCCCAGTGCTTGTTCGGCGACCCCGATGTTCTGCTGCTCGACGAGCCGACCAACCACCTGGATATTTATTCGATCAAGTGGCTGGAAGACTACTTGTGTACATTCCGTGGGGTGGTGGTGGTGATTTCCCACGACCGTGAGTTCCTCAACCATGTCTGTTCCCACATGCTCGACTTGGATTTCGGCACCATGAAACAGTACACGGGCAACTACGATGCCTTTGCTGCGGCCAAAGAAGCCGATATCGAAATGCGCCGCATTGAGGCCGAAAAGGCCGAAAAGAAAATCGGTGAGCTGCAAGCTTTCGTGACCCGGTTCAAGGCCAAGGCCACCAAAGCACGCCAGGCCCAAAGTAAATCCAAGCAGATCGAGCGCATGGAGAAAGATCTCAAGGAGCCGGTTTACACTTCGCGGCGTTACCCGCACATCAAGTTCACCTCCAAGCGTCCTCCTGGCAAAGAGGTACTCATGGTGGAGGGTCTCAGCAAGTCATTTGGCGAGAAACAGGTGCTCAACAATATCAATTTCACGGTGCAGCGCCAGGACAAATTGGCCATCCTGGGCCCCAACGGAGTTGGCAAATCAACCCTGCTCAAGATCGCCATGGGCGAATTGGACGCGGACAAGGGCGAGCTGACCTGGGGCCATGAGACCTACCCGGAATACTTTAGCCAGGACCACCACGAGAATCTGAACGGCAATACCACGGTCCATAATTGGCTGCATAACCACGCGCCAATGGAGAGTATCGGGGCCATCCGCTCCATTCTCGGCAATATGTTGTTCTCCGGTGACGAAGAAGTGCACAAACTGTTGGCCTCCCTGTCAGGTGGTGAGGCGGCCCGTCTGGTTCTGTCTCGAATGGTTTTGATGAAGGGCAATGTCCTGGTCCTTGATGAGCCGACCAACCACCTGGATATGGAATCTATCGAATCTCTGGTCGATGCACTGAATGCCTTTGACGGGACCATTATCCTTGTCAGCCACAACCGCTATGTGGTGGAACGGGTGGCAACCAAGATTCTTGAGATCACACCGGATGGCATTGATCTCCACGACGATAATTTCGAGGAGTACCTTGCCCGTGTCGGCATTGACCACCTCAGCTATCAGGTTGACCTGGGGGCGGAGAAAAAGGAAAAGAAGGGCAAAAAGAAAGACAAGCAGCAACGCAAGGCTGAAGCGGACAGACGCAAGTCCTACAGCGTTGAAGCGCGTGATTTACTGACGCGCAATAGTGAGCTTGAGACCGAAATTGAGAAGTTGGAAACAGGTATCGAGGAAATCAAAGATCTGTTTTACGATCCCACCTACTTCAATAAAGCCAAACCCGAGGAAGTCCGCTCTCAGAATGCCCGCAAGCAGTCATTGGAGGACACTCTCAAAGAAAAATATGCCGCATGGGAAGCCATCAACCTGAAACTCGAGGAACTCAAAGGGAAATATGACTTGGAAAGCTAATGCCATCCGCCGGTAATTCATCACGTTGATACGAATTACAGGCGAACTGGGTCCGGCCACGGCCTCGTGTGCGGCGCATCGCCCTTCCTCCTACGATCACCTGGACCGCTGGCTACCTGTCACCAGGCCCAATAGCCCATTGCGCTAGAACTCTGGCCTTGGTTTATGGCTGCTGGCATAATGTTATGACCCGCTACCGTCAAAATGAGAATTACTGGAGACCCGGCGGCCCTCGAAATACTTGGGCAACAGGAGAAAATATGATACTCTGGTTTGTAACGCGACCCTTCTGCTTGGAAATGGGTATTCTTCTACCGTTAATGAAGGTGGCATGAAGGGTTAAGAATCGCTCCTTCTATCCGTCGATCTGACTGTCTCCTCTGGTTTCTTGAGTATGGCCCTTGCGGTTACCAACAAGGAGCTTCGGGCTCTGTCAGCTGCAACAAGGAACGTTACACATGCTTATCGCATTGGTTTTAGTCACCCTCAACGAAACAGTGTTGGTTTTTCGTCCTTCTTCTCAAGCGTTCCAAGACGCAAGCGAAGGATTGGCGGCTGCGCTAGAAGACGAATTCCAATTTGAGGAATATCTTGTCGTGCGTGGGGAAACAACCCAAACAGACCTGGCGCAAAAAATCGAAGCGACCCACCCCCACCTGATCGTATTGATGGGCATTGACGCGATTGACTTCTACACGAAATATCAGAAGAGTAAGGCCGAAGGAACCGTATTCCCACCCGGCCTCATATTGATGTCCCTGAATGCGGAGAAACAGGGCGAAAAATTGAAGAATATGGCCGTCATCACCTACGAGATTCCCGGTGTCAATAGTTTGAGCCAAATGAGAACATTGCTCGAAATTCCCATTCACAAGGTGGGCGTGCTTTACAGTCCCGCGTTGGAGGGTTTCTTCAAAGCCCAGAGGGAGCTCTGCATCGAGGAAAAGATCGATCTGGTTGGCATATCTATCAAGCCAATGCCAAAAAAGAAACTGAAAGCCAAACACATCAAGGAAGGGCTCCGTGTCCTGGTCCAGGACTTGGAAGTGGATGCAGTGTGGGTGCTCAACGACACCAACCTCTTGGGAATGCGCAGGGGCGAAGCCGACCCCAAAATTATCCGAAAAGGTTGGATGCGTTCCTTGGAAAAAAACAAAATCCCTGTCCTCGTGAGCGTCAGGAGCCTGATGGATCTCGGACATCTGGGTATTTTCCCGGACCATTATCGGATGGGTGAACAGGCGGCCACCCTGATTTACCGAATCCGCGAAAGCGATTGGAAATGGGAAAAAGACGTAGTCCAATATCCGATCAGCACGGTCTCCGTGTTAAACAGAACGCTCGTTAAAGCCCACCAATGAAGGCTGGCTCTCTAGGCGAAAAATTTTGTTCTCTGCTTGTCGGTCAAATGCGCACTCACCCAACGGCCACCACGAAAACTCGCCCAGGATCGGCCACATCCCTTCCTGCCTGAGCTATGCAAGATTCTTTCTTGTAGTGATCAACCCTGCTGATACGATGGTTTGATCCTTCAGGACTGGCAAATGATGCCACCTGTATCTTTTTTTCGACTAGACGCATGCAATGGGCGTCTATGATTGTGGAAACGGAAGAAGGGGATCCATGGAACAACTCCTAGACACAGAGCTCGTCAAATTGGCCCAACGCGGTGAGGGCCGGGCATTTGATATCCTGGTGGGCCGGTACCAAACAAGGGTAACCCATCTGGTCTATCGGTATGTCAAAGACAGTGATTTAGCCTTGGATCTCGTCCAGGATATCTTTGTCAAAATTTTTCGAAATCTGGTCCGTTTCAAAGGAGAATCCAAATTCTCCAGCTGGCTCTTCCGAGTGGCTGTCAACGATTGCATCGACTACCTACGCCGCGCCAAGTTGCGCAAGGAACAATCGCTGGACCGTTATCAGGAGTTTGGGTTCGACGTGGCCGATGAGCATCGCTCCGTACGCGTTGCCGAGAATCTGGAAGATAAAGAAGACCGGGTCCGGGTAAACCGGGCGCTTGCCGGTCTGCCCGATAAACAAAGGTCTGTTGTGGTAATGAAAATTTATGAAGACATGACCTTTGATGACATCGCCGAGATCCTTGAGGAGCCGGTGAGCACTGTCAAATCCCGTCTGTATAAGGCTTTGAATACCCTTGGGGGTATCCTCAGGCGACGGGAATTCATCGAACGAGGTGTACAATGAACCACCTGAATGAAGAACAATTGATCGATGTGTTGATGGAGGAGCCCGATGGGCAGACTTTCAAAAAACACCTGGCGGATTGCGATATTTGCAATGAACGCTACCATACCTTGGAGCTGGGCCTGAATGCGGCCCGCGAGAATAAACCGGCGATTCCACTGATGCCGGTCCCTCGTATCTCCTACGAGAAGTTCCGCAAGAAGTCACTGACGACCCGACTGACCTGGTTGGCCGCTGCAGCCGCTCTGATGTTGTCCTTTTCCGGTTTTCGCATGGAAATGGGCCGTGGCAATGGTGGCGTTGCCATCAGTTTCAGTCTGCCCGGTTTGTCTTCCAATAACGATTCTGGCCGCGTTGCAGAATTGGAACAAAAGCTGGAACAAAAGTTGGAAATGCTTGACAACAAACTGCTTTACAATGATCGCCGCATCGCCGCATGGGCCGAAGATTACGAATTGTTCAAGGAAGAAAGCACCGAGTTCCGCCACAGCGTGGGCTTCACCCATGAAGGAATGGATATGCAATTTCAACAAATCAAGGATCTTGCCTGGAAGACTGACATTGAAAAACAACGTAGCAAAGGTCTTTTGAAAAATGAGAGGCCCATTCAATGATCTACCCTATCCTTTTGAGCTGTCTGTTGTTCTGGCAGGGGCCTGGCGATACGGAAGCCCAGATATGGACGGAAGTATTGAGCCTCGAAACCATGGTCAAGAAGAAGGTTCAGGAAAACGACTCTCAATTCATTGTGCCCAACCACAGTCCTGTCCGTGGTTATTACGTGGAGCGAATCGGCGTGATTCTCACCGTACCGGTACGTTTTCGCAGCCAGGTACTGACCCATATCGATCCCAGAGACAAGAAAAGGGGACTTAGCAACAAGGACAAGGACGAGCAGTTGGCCCTTGCCGAGGTTAATAAACGGCTCTCCGAATGGAAGAAGGAAGTCTTGCGCAAGCGTCAATTGAAGGAAATCAACTTCGAGAAAGTGGTTGGCAATATTCGCGCGGGTATCCCTCAAATTCTGCGCACCCT
>Ga0316189_10000559_pt1 | contig 37348 bp, 26 predicted proteins | sample LowCovwburrow_MG_FD_204930 | JGI IMG/M metagenome (GOLD analysis project Ga0316189, IMG submission 204930) | Coastal sediment microbial communities from Maine, United States - Lowes Cove worm burrow | ecosystem: Environmental > Aquatic > Marine > Coastal > Sediment | place: USA: Maine...
GCATGGGGATAAGTCCAGGTTTGTTTATGTGCTGCCCAAGTTCACTTTGGGGGATAATGAGAAAATATGGGTTAAGTTGAATGAATCGAATGGCGGAAGGTCTATGGAATTGAAATAATACATTATGAGAGGTTGGGTTTGGATAGGTAGTGTTTTGAATTTCATTTGATTTCCAATTTGTTGTTTATTTTTTTTGGGGGTATACATTGAATCGTTTATTGAACTTTTAAGGGAGATACTAAAATTTGTTCGCCCTATTAAACTCTTTACAAAAGGTGCGTTCTGTAAAGAGTACGAAATTATTAACTCGTATTGCAAGGAAATCATAAACCTTAGAAATTCTGATAACGAGGACTGGAAAATATCTTTGTCTAAATTAAGCAAAAGTTAAATTACTATTTTAGTGATTGTAAAACATAATTTATACATTACCAAGAAACATATGAGCTATAAAGAAAAATGGAAATTAATTCTCGACGAAAAGAGGTTTAGAACCAAATCTCACACTATCGAAAGTGATGGTAGAAATACGTTTGAAAATGATTATGGACGATTAATTTCTAGTGCACCGATTAGGCGCCTTCAAGATAAAACACAAGTTTTCCCATTAGAACAAAGTGACTACATAAGAACAAGACTAACACATTCTTTAGAAGTATCATATTTAGCTAGTTCGATAGGTCAAAGCATAGAAAATTATTTACTCAAAGAAAAAGAACTGGATATTGAGTTGAAAGGAAACTTAAGTTCATTATTACGTGTTGCTGGATTAGTTCACGATTTAGGAAATCCGCCATTTGGACATTTTGGAGAAGAAGCAATTAAATCTTTTTTCTCGGATTATTTTTCTAAAAACAGTTCAACTCTTAGTGAATTAGAAAAGGCAGACTTTGAAAACTTTGATGGAAATGTACAAACTTTGAGAATTTTATCTAAACTCTACTATTTCGGTGATGAATTTGGGTATAATCTTAACTATTCTAGTTTGGCATCAATAATAAAGTATCCCTCTAATTCGGTAGATGGAAACAAAAAGCCAACCACGGAAATTGCTAAAAAGAAATTTGGATATTTTGTAACTGAAACAGAAACATATAAAAAAATAAATGACTACCTAAAATTAGGTAATAGACGACATCCAGTTGTTTATCTCCTAGAAGCGGCTGATGATATTGCCTATAGTGCGGCTGACATAGAAGATGGAGTAAAACTGGGAATCATAGGAATTAAAGATATTGAAGATATTTTTAGTACTAACTTGGGTCGAAACAAAAAAGCTGTTTTAGAGAATTTAGATTATTTGAAATCTACCTATTCAAAAGCACGTAATGTAGATACTTCACTAATAATTCAAAAATTCAGGATTTTTACTCAAAAAATTATGCTAGAAAGCATTGTAAAATGCTTTGAAGATAATTATGAAGAGATAATGCAGGGAAAGTTAGAAAATGAAATAATTGATATTTCTGACGCTAAGGACATCAGAAAAGCCTATAAAAAATTACAGTACAAGGTATTTGACGATAAATCAATCCTTAAAAAAGAGATAGCTGGATGGGAAGCTATTTATGGATTACTTGATATTTTTGTAAAAGCTTCAAGAAATGACTCTTTTCAAGATAATGGGAACAATTTAGAAGCCCGCTTATATAAAATCATATCTTCAAGCCATAAAAAAGTTTTCGAAGATATTGAGGGATACCCAAATTCAGAATACAAAAAGCTGCAACTAATAGTTGATTTTATTAGTGGTATGACAGACACTTATGCAATTACATTATTCCAAGAATTAAAAGGCATCAAAATATAGTTAGTGGATTACAGCGAATTCAAAAGAAAATTTAAATTACACTTTGGTTTGGAACTTAATCGTAATCCAAAACTAAAGTTTCTCATTTATGACATTTTCGTTCACGGCAGTGCTTACATCGTTGGAGGCTACCTAAGAGATTTTATTAATTCTAAGACCTCAAGAGATATTGATATAATTGTTGATTTAAATGATGATAAACTTTTAGAAATAATACAAGATTCAGAAGTTGAATTTTCGATAAACAGACACAAAGGCGTAAAACTACATTTTACCAATATTGATGTTGATATGTGGAGTATTGAAAATAATTGGGCTTTTAAAAATCAGCTGGTTAAATTAAATGAAAACGATAAATTAAAAAGTATTGCAAAAGGATGCTTCTATAATTATGACTCTTTGGTTGTAAATCTACATACATTTAATATGAATATTCAATATTATACCAATTTCGTTCTTGAAAAAAAATTAGAAATACTTCAAAAATCACCAGTCTATAAAAACCTAAATCCCACAAGAGAAGCAAATATTTTAAGAGCGTTCTATCTCAAAAAGATTCATCAAATTGAATTTTCTTCTAATACAAAAAAGTACCTAATAGATAAGATTGGAGAAATAAGTGATAACGATATGAGTCCTCTTACTCAATTAGAGATTACTAAATCAAAATATAGAAAATATGAGACCAGTTTAAGTTCGAAGGAAATCGAAAAACATATAAAAGAACTGTACAAGAGTAACGACTTTGATAGACAAATTTATTTAGAACTTTAAAATAATAATACTGCCATAAAAAGCTGCGCGATTACAAATCTTTCATTTGCGACGTTCTTAGACTAGATCTAATAAATATTAGATTTTCTAAAGATTCTTCGTAATCGTAAAAAAGCACAATATTTTTCTTAGATGGATTTTTAGAGGACCAATATACCATGCCCTGAACATCTAAATCCGGATTATATCTTAAATATTCAGTCACAACTTGAGTAGGCAAATATTCGAGAATAGCATTTTCACTTTCAACTGGTTGGCTAATTTCTTCCATAAATGTCTTCATGAAGAATATAATATCCCTAGAACCATTATTTTTCATATCAAAAATTGATGGAACAGAAGGCATTCTTGTAAAATCAACTAATCTTAACTTTTCCTTACTTCTGAAAGCAGCCGTTGTATAATAAGGATTTGAAATACGTCTTTTGCTAACTACCTCTTTGATAGTTAAGTCTTTATCTCGACTACAGTAGAAGAGTGAGATTCCAGCAGCGTTCATTCTACCTGCTGTTTTATTCAAAAAGTTTGGCAACGAAACAATGTGAGCTGCCTCAAATACTTCATTATCTTTTTTATGCTGCCTTGTTCTATATAATTTTGAATTTTGAGGAAGCTCAGTAATCATAGCATTATTCAAAATAGCATTCTGAACCTGATGAAGTATATCGGCAGGATCAAGTAAATTCCAAGTCGTGAACGTATCAGAAAAGTGGAAGGCAAAGCGAGCTTTATGCTTTAGAATCAATTTGAAATGATTCCATAAATCGTGAAGTAAGTCTTCGTGGGAACCAAACTCATCACGTTCACAGTACAATTGATCTGTTTCTAATTGATTTGTAATATCCTCCCAAAGTTGGCTGTCCTCGATTTGCAAATCAAGAGGGTCACCAGACCACATTTCGTGGAACGGCATTACATTCCCATCAAAACCATATTCTGAATCTTTGTTTAAATATCGGCTATCAGCTGGGTCTTCATAAACGGAGCTAAGGCCATCTGCTATTAATTCGAGAACTGATTCTAACTCTATAGCAATTCTATTTTCCTCACAGTAAGAGCAAGAAGCTATATTTCCATTTTCCTTTATATGGTCGATTAGAAAATCATCATTAAAATGGTCTACGCAAACATAAGTTCCAATATCAAAATAATAACCCTCTACAGGATCACCTGGTTTATGAAATCGTTTTGTCCAAGCCATAAATTTTTAAGATGTCATTGTTGAATTCGGAAAAATGAGAGTTAAATAAAGTTCATTCTGCAAAATGTGAATATTTGAATAATATACAATTGTATAGAATAAATCAAATTTTAATCCAAAAATGGTCTAGTTGAACTTTACTAGTACCCCTGTCAGCGATTGATTTGTAATGGTTATAATTTGAAGATGTTTCTTGTAGTACCAACAACTCATCACTGGACCAGATTGGGAACAATTCAATTATCCAAGAATTGACTTTTCCCAGCCAATCCTGATATTCTTCTGACTCTACAAAAGCTAACATTCCACACCGTGTTTGACCAACCCCATGTTTCCCTAGTTTGAATCGCTCAATTCCACCGTTGGGATTTCCCGATGGAGTTAATCCTATGACATATTCTTTTTTTCGTGCAGTTGTTGGTGTAGGCAACCGCTTAGCTTCCATTAAGAATGCAGGTTCATGATCCTTCCCTTCCTCCAAAAGTGAATAATAAATATCAGGTATACCTTTTGATTTATGATACAAATCCCTGTATTGCGCTCCTACCATTAATGGAGCAGAAAGCTTTTGCAATTGCACCGTATTCTGCGCTATAAAAATCTGGGTAAGACCATCCTCATTCCAATCCGTTTTCTTGTGTGTATTTATAGCAGTCACAAACGGTTTTGCAGTATTAGAAATACTCTGCAAAATCTTTTCTCGAAGACTAGTTGCAGATAAATTCATACTAAAAGAAGCTCCGGTGCGTGCTTCTGGAAGATCATCGATCACCATTGCTAATTGCGATTTCTTACTAAATCAAATAGTGTCTTATCTGCATCTCTGTATGCAATATGTGAAAGCCAGTATCTTTTTTGATTTGGTTTTACTAAAACTAAAGTATTGTCAGAATGATAATACCTTAAAATACGTTGCGAATTTAATCTACTGGATATTTGAAAGCTGGAAATGGATTCTATCTCTTCAAGCCCGTCTTTTCTCCAGCGCACCTCGTTTTTAGAAGATGTTGAATCATATTTAAAAATTACGCATATATATGAGCTATCGTACAATTCACAAACTTCAGTGATTTTAAAAATATTTTCTTGGTTGTCTTCCATATTGTTAAGGAGCTTACAAAACTCATTACCATAGAACGTGATTACCTTTTTTATGGCTTTGCTATCAATCTTATTGAGGATTTCAGAACGTTCTCCGTGCCGCAGGAAGTTTTGATAACTCGTATTGACATCTTTAATTATGTTAAGGTCTATATGGTTGAAAAACTTCTTTCTATCCTCGACATATGGTAAGGTCATATAATCCTTTTTCAGTATGGCAGAATTTAAGTTTACTAGTACTTGACTGCTTGTGCAGTATATAAAGAAGCGATAAAAGTCCGAGTTGGATTCGAAATTTTTGACAATATTTCTCAGGATTTCTAAATCATCAGTTTTAGATTTTAAGGAAATAATTTTATCCTTGAATGAAAAAGATTTTTTGGTATTTAAAAAAACCGGCAATTTATCAACACCCATATTTTCCCAAAGAATTACGTTGGGAAATTCAAAAAACATTCTCTCAGGAACTTTTGAAAAAACAGTATTGCTAGGTATTGTATCTAATTGTTCATAATCTATACCATTAGATGTAATGGCAGCTGTTGGTAAACTCTTGAGTTCATACATATATTCAGGTTGCATTTTACCATGAGCCCCTTTTTGATATCCTTCCATAGATACGCATTGCTTTGCTCTCAGATATTCCTCAAACGTACTCAACACCTGAGATTTTGCAATCAGGCTCCCAATCCTACCGCCACCTAATAGGTTGATTTTCCAAATAAATGGATTGTTAATGGCATCATTTCTATTTACAAAATGAAAATCGTATTCATCGACCTCAAAGACTATACGTTCTTTTACAGCCTTTGTTCTTCTAAAAATCAAATGCAAAATATTTTTGCTGAAATCTGGTTTCTCATTACTTAAGAAAATGGCGGCACTAGCTACATCAGCGCCATCCCATAGACTATTATTACGACCTAATGGTGTAAAGTCTAATACTTGAAGGACGTTATAATTTGAAAATAGTTTTTCCTTGTATTCGATTGAGCTTGTATTGTAAAGAAGGCTAGATGATTTAATGATAAGGCATTGGAGACCTCCGGGTTCTAAAAACTCCAAAGCCTCAGATAAAAATTTCAAGGCTATCTGTCCTTGTGGAATTTCTATATCTTCCTTTTTCCACCTCTTATTGTATAGATTTAAGGCACCACGATCGAATGGAGGATTACCTATAATTCTGGAAAACTTCTTATCCCTTATCTTTTGGAAAGCAGACTTTTGTTTAGTGATGTCCAAATTATGGTCCTCACTAGTTAGTAGGTGGTCTATAAAGAAATCGGAATGTAAAATTTGATTTTCAGTGAGGTCACTGAACTTTAATTCATTTATAATCTGTTTTGGGGAAAGTTCGTCGCATAATGCTAGGCAGAGACTAAATGCAGCAAGTTTAGTCGCTTGATATTCCTTGTCAACACCATACAGACAGTCCAGAATAGTTTTCAAAGTACGGATATCCGGTTGTTGGAGGTTGTTTTGCAAACGCCACCATTGTACTAGCCTTTTAAATGCTAAAACAAGGAAAATACCTGATCCACAAGCAGGATCCAAAATCGTAAATGATTTGATATTAATATTGCCATACTGATGTAGTGGCATAATCTCATCAACTAATAACTGAGCAAGATGCGATGGTGTGTAAAAGATACCATCTTTCTGTTTTTTCTCCTTTTGGTTGAATAAGGCGTCATCGCCTCCAGCTAAGAATTCTTCGTAAATACGGCTTATTAGTTCAACGGGGATGTAGCTGAATTCATAGTATCTTATCAATTCCAGAATCTGGTTGTGGCTCTCTTCTGGTCTTTTGTAGGCCTTCAACGCTTCCACTAGACCAGTTAGATTTAAGGTAGGTATTAAGCTCTTTTCTTCAAAATTCCATTCAAATAGATTACCGTTCAAATCTTGTTGAAGATCCTCTAAAAGAGCAACAAAATTGCCGTTAGATAATACGTCCACAAATTCTTGGCAGCTACCATATTTTTGAAAATATTTTTGGTTAAAGGAACTATTGCCATCTAAGTCTTTTCTTTCCTCCAAATACTTAATCATTATCGCTTGGATGATAATTTTTTTTATGATGCGCTCATCTGCATTTGAATTTGACAACGAGATTTGTTTAGCAATTTCCCTTATCCATCTAATAAGGATATCATATGAAGAAGCATTAAACTTAAATTTATTTTTAACGCCAGTTTCCTCCCAAAACGTACCAGTCTTTATCTTAACCGCAAAATTTTTATTATACAGATGGTGGGCTTTAGCAACATTTTTTAGACTCGCCAGATATACGGGCTTGTTATTATCTTTAATATGTTGTGTGCAATCGAGAATTTTTATTTCTGTCCTGTAAAAAACACATACAATTGGAACTGCACCGTTGCTCCATACCATTTTTTGAATGTCGCTAAGATGATTCTCATCAGAATCCGATTGAGTGTGGTCGTAGAGATAAATCTGAGCTTTGAGCTTGTTTATCTCATTCCTAAAAAAAACTGCTGAGGCATTGAATTTTAATGCTTTTTCAAGCTGCAACTTGACGGATAAGTCGTCTATTTGTTTATAATCATCAGTAAGAAAAAGGCACTCATTGGTCTCTTGGTAAAAACCGAGAGTACTAAGTCCGTCCTTAAGAGTCTGAGATAATTGCAAAAAAGTTTGAATTTAATTCAAAGATAAAATTTCAAGTGTCAATTTGGTTATTTGTATAAGTCTATTTCCATTAGAAATTACTTCTTGCATAATTTTTTTATAAACTATGACCTCATAATCGAGTAACTCTTTACATTACACCCTTCGAATATGGCATTAGCGTTTCTGTTTAACTCCCTGATAAAGGCTTCGAAAAAATTATACTCTTTACAAAATCCGCTTTCTGTAAAGAGTATATACATTTCCCAAAATTGGTCGTTTAATATGGCTATTTAAATTCTCGAGAATACTATAGAAAGAAGTCCATATTAACTTCGTGGGAGGTTCTTTAGAATGAATATTAAAAGTAAACGACATAAGGAAATTTCTAATGTCCAAATAGAAGGTGGGATTGTTTTCATTGTATTCAGTTAAAAAAAGTATTTCAATAAAACGAAGGATTTGCGGCCTTCCTCTTTATAGGACACTTCTAAATTCAACAAATTTTCATTATAAGTTCCTCTCAAATTATGTACTGGTCAAAAGTATAGATTCAAGACTTTTTAATTATTTGTCATGTTTGGTTCTGTTAAAATTCAACATCAAGATCTTCCTCTTGATCTACATCTTTTTCAACATCTTCACGCACTTTAGTGCAATCTAATTCAATAGACATGCCACTAGGTTTTGGAAAAGCTTTATCAGAAATATCTAAATCTTCATTTTCATAATTCTTCTTCATATAAAGCCCCCAAATCGGAAGCGCCATTGCAGCACCTTGACCATAGGTAATACTCTTAAAATGGGTTGCTCTTTCTTCTCCACCTACCCAAACACCAGTCACTAAATTAGGCACCATACCCATAAACCAACCGTAACTCTGGTTTTGTGTCGTACCGGTTTTACCCGCAATAGGGTTGGTGAAACCAAAGGGGTAACCCGTAATAATTTTTTTATATACCGTTGATTTTTTTTGATAACTATGTCTTAATCGAGTACCTGAGCCCCCTTCGGTAACCCCTTGCATCAAATCAAGCATTGCATACGAAACTTCTTTGCTCAAAACATCTTTGGTTTTGGGCACATATTCGAATAAAACAGTTCCGTTTTTGTCTTCAATTCGAGTGACCATTACGGGCTTCACATAAACACCCTGATTCACAAAGGCACCATAGGCACCCACCATTTCGTAAACATTGACATCAGATGTTCCTAGCGCTATTGAAGGCACTTCGGGTATTTCTCTAGTCAAACCTAAGTTCCTAACAATCGATATTACCGATTTTGGCCCTACCCGATCAATCAATTGAGCAGTAACCGAATTTACAGAGTTGGCTAACGCATTTTTTAAAGTATAACTCTTTCCAGAATATTTACCATCTGCATTATCCGGACACCAAGACTCGGTATTACCATGCTTTCCTGCCTCAATACAATATTCTGTATCAGGCAGTTCATCACAAGGTGATAAACGCAATTGATCTATAGCTGCAGCATATACAAAAGGTTTAAACGTAGAACCTGCTTGGTGCCCACCTTGAATAACATTGTCATACTGAAAGTGTTTGTAATCAACACCGCCAACCCAAGCTTTGACATGACCCGTTTGCGGCTCCATAGACATCATTGCAGTCCTTAAGAAGGATTTGTAGTAGCGAATGGAATCCATCGGAGTCAGTATCGTGTCTTTTTCACGGGTTTCGCTTTTCCAATCGAAAACGCTCATCTCTCTTTTCTTTGTGAAAGATGCACGAATTACTTTTTCTGATTTGCCTTCCTTTTTCATTCGCCTCCAGCGATCAGATGTTTTTACAGCACTCTCCATTATGGCATCAATCTCACTCTTTTCTAGATCTAAAAAGGGTGCTGTTTTATTTTTGTCAGAAGTGTTTTGGTGGAAGAACTCCGTTTGTAAATTCTTCATGTGCATATCAACTGCTTCCTCAGCATTGGCCTGCATTCTTGAATCTATGGTAGTGTAGATTCTTAATCCATCTAAGTATAAATTCCATTTGTCACGCTCCCCTTCTAGTGCAGGTTTCGGGTTTTTGGCAATCCAACGGTTCATGAACTTTTGCAGGTTCATTCTAAAATAAGTTGCGATACCATCGCTGTGTGATTGAGGGTTAAAGCTAAGCTCAATCTCCAATGCTTGTAATGAATCCTTTTCTGTTTCGGAGATATATTCATTTCGAGCTAATTGTCTTAAAACAAGATTTCTTTTATTTCGCGTTCTTTCAAGGCGTCGTAACGGATTGAATAAAGAAGAATTTTGCAACATGCCTACTAGCATAGCTGATTCTTCAATTTTTAGTTGTTTAGGGTCTTTGCTAAAGTATATGTTCGACGCAGATCGAATTCCATCGGCGTTATTACCAAAATCATAAATGTTGAGATACATTTTAATAATTTCTTCTTTGGTATATCTGCGCTCTAGTTGTATCGAGATTACGTATTCTTTTGCTTTTTGTTTTATTCTATCAAATGGCTTTCTTGATTTAGCACCTACATAAATTTGCCCTGCTAATTGTTGTGTTATAGTACTTCCACCACCGCGACTTCCAAAATAGAAAAGTGCTCGTAAGGTTCCAAACCAATCAATACCTGGATGGTCATAAAAACGAACATCTTCACTAGCCACTAAGGCATCTACTAAGTTCTGAGGGAGATCTTCGTAAGCAACATCAGTTCTATTGTCATCTAAATAGAACTTGCCCAATAACTCATTATCCGAAGATATAATTTGTGAGGCTAGATTGGTCTGCGGATTTTCAAGAGCTTCGTAACTGGGTAGAGGGCCCAACCAACCTTGCGCGGCGGAAAAAAACAAAAGTGCTACGGAAAGAACTCCTATTCCGTATAGAATCCAAAACCATTTGACAAGTCTAATAAAGGATGGTTTCTCTTTTTTCTTGCCTTTTGATGAGGCAACTTTCTCTACGGCTTTTGCCATATGCTTAATTATTACTTTTTATAATTTCAAAATCAACATCAAAAATGCCTTCGATATTTTCAACTCCGTTTACATTACCATTTTTCCCCATTGCATGGGCTAAAGTAAGGTATATACGGCAGATGTTGGAAAAATGATGTTTTCTTTATACCACCGTTTTAGTATCCTAATTTTGGCAGCATTTGAGAATCGTGGAAAGTTCAATTTAAGGTGAGAATTCTTAACCAGACTAGTGAGAAACTTTATCCCTTTTGGTATTCGAGAATATCTGCAGGCTGGCAGTCTAGTGCTGCGCATATAGCTTCTAACGTTGAAAACCTTATTGCCTTCGCCTTGCCAGTTTTCAGAATAGACAAATTGGCCGTTGTAATTCCAATTAACTCGGCCAGTTCATTGCTTTGCATCTTGCGCTTTGCAAGCATTACATCAAGGTTTACGATAATAGGCATAATTATATGGTTAAGTCGTTTTCAGATTGGACTTTAAAACCTTGCCTAAATATGGTTATAACAAAGACCGCAAAAGTTCCAAGAAGTAGATGCAAAATTAAGTTATGAATATCGCGAAAGTTTGTCTTTTGCATTATAATAAAATGGACCAATAAATAAATAATTGTTCCACCAATGAGATTGAGACTAGCAAAATAATTGAGCCTTTTAATTGCAGTTTTTGTAAATAGGATTTCAGCTTTGAATGTTTTAAAAATTAGAGAAAGTAAATAAAAAAATATACTGTAAAAGAGTAGTGTAATTGAGATTGTGATAATAATATTCATCTTATAGTCCCCTTTAATGACCGCCTCTCCCAACAAGGGGATTCCAATAGCAAAGCGTCCCTCGTTTAGAGTAAAATTTCCAGCCAGGAAGGAAAGCAGAATATATATAAGGAGTACTCCAATGCTTATTGCTAGGAATCGAGTAATAAAGAATAGGTACACCGAAAGTGATTTTGGACCAAAAATTTTCATAGCGTTTTCTATAAATGTTTATCGTTAACAAATATAATAAAATAATTGATAAACAATAATTATTTATCAAGTAATAATAATTTTTAGTAATGAATTTTTTATAAAAGAGAATTGGAGTCAAGCAATTGCGCCCTAATTCGATTTTGCTAAACGCTTATCTGCCGGAACGCTATAAAATCGAAACAGGATCCGGCGCAAGGTAAGTTATGGTAAGGATTTGGGGATGGATCTTAAAAAACAGCTTCCCAGAGAAACTACAATCCGAATTTGGAAAGTATAAAAAAAGGTGGGATTAATCACATCAAGACTAAATAGGAATAGTCCAAAAAACGTTTGTTTTACGGGATTGTCAGTACTTATTTCACCTGCTGTACAAAAACAGTGGCCCCAAGACTGTATTTATTGGATTTGTAGTTTTTCTTCTTTTCGAAGTTTACATGTACGATTTCCCCAAAATTACCTTTCTGTTCTATGGTATGAATGACTTTTAGAATATCCGTGTAGTCCCCGTTCAAATTAAAGCTATAGGTGTACAGGCTATTCTCACCTGTTTGATATAAGTGGGGTTGGTTGAAATCCATGACCTTGATATTATTTTTATTCGCTTCTTGGTTAATAGTACGCAATAAATTATTTTGTATGGAAGTGTCCACTAGATCCATTTTACCCAATATGGAATCATAGTACCTATCTTTCTGACCAAGGATAGAAAGCTTTTTGGGAATGTCCTTAAACTGTTCTACTTGTGTCTCAAGACGCTGATATTCACCTCTGAGCCACAGTGTTTTGTTAATGGCCAATTTGTAGCTGGCAAATAACAAAATTGCGATACCAAGGAACAACAGTTTATTTTTAGCATCAATTTTCATCTGCTGAATTCTATATGTTTTTTAGTGGTCTGATGTAATTCGCCGATTTTCATTTTGGTAGATTTAATTTATTTTTATGGCTCATTTCATGAAATCCTATTTCGATTAAAAAGTTTGACGTGTTCTTTGATATATAATCATAATCCAAGGTCTCAACTGAATTTACCCATTCGTATTTTTCCAGTTCCTCGATCCAAAACGAAAATTCGTTTGTATCTTTTGAAATACCGGACACCAATAGAATGCCTTCTTCCAAAAGAATGGGGTTTTTGTCCCGTATGGGCTTGACCAGAGGCCGGTATTTAATTTCATTCAATAAAATGGAGTTGGGTATGTTTTGTGCAAATAGATCAAGATAATACGTAGCCTTTGAATTTGAAGAGGCACTTAAGGTTTCTACCCGCTCCTGTTTTCGTTCAACAGAGGCATCCAATAGGGTCAATTCATCTTTTTGGGAACTCGTAGCGGCCATTGCTGCATTCAGTTTACTTACTTCTTGGTGATAGAAATTATAGACCAAAAAATTGCCCAATAACAGTGTTATAAAAAATGCCAATGAATATTTTAATACCTGATTGAAAATCCGATGGTTTTTAAACTCCCATTTTAGTCTTCCGGATTCCTCTTCAAAATTTGTACTGGTAATATTTTGGTTCAAATGCCCTAGAATATTTGAAAAAGAAAGTAAATTGGTATTGGATATTTCCAACCCGTTTATATGGTAATCCTGTTGAATTTTCCGCTGTAAGGGAACAATATCATTTATTAAATTACCGGCAATACTGATTTGTTGGTTAGAAACAACTACTGGCCCATCTTCCAAATAGGGTATTACATTCTCTATGGGCGAAATACCCAAAGAAAAGGCAGAAATCTTGATATTTAATTTTTTAAATCTTTCTAGCAGGTCATCGATGTATTCTTTTTTGGCTATGCTTACAATGGGTTGTGTATCCTGTTGTACCACCTCATAATAAAAATTACTTAGATCTAGATTCGGGAAGGCCTGATTGACGATTCCTTCAGGACTGGTAGTATTGGTGCTTTCCACTTTTTTGGTCAGTACCTTAGAGGTCGTAATGCATAGGAACAAAAGGTTGTTTTTTGAAAGCGATCCGAATAGTTTGTCCGAATCCTTAATCTCTTTTTTAGAAGAAACCATTAATTCGTTCTTGTTTTTCTTGAGTTCCAAAATATTAAAAATCTCAGCACCGTCAGATTCGGTAATCTCCAAGCCTATATAGTCAAAACCCTCTTTAAAGTATGTTAGCAGATTTTTCAGCATTAGTAAATGACTGTTGGTTTGATCAATATGGTCAGTTTTTGTTTGGTATCCTCCCGTTTTCTTTTGCTAAAAAGCCATTTTATCACTGGGATCCTGGCCAATATCGGAACTCCATTTCCAGAGTCATTTTTGACCTTTTCCTCAAGTCCGCCCAAAATGGCCAGGTCTTGATTCTGCATTCGGATAATGGAACTGAATTCCCTGGATGTTAATCCAGGTGGGGCATCAGCCTCTATACGCTCCCCGCTAAAATCGGATTGGATTACATTGATGTCCAAGGTCACCTGTCCATCTCCGGATACCAACGGCTTTATGCTAACGGCCAATTCGGCATCAATAGGTTGATAATTCCGTATTTGAGAACTTGTAGGTATTTGTGACCCATAAAAGTTCTGATTGGTCACTACGTAGTAAGTAGTCTCCCCAATGGAAAGGTTTGCCCGATGACCATTTAAGGTAGATAGCTTTGGTGTGGAACGTATTTTTATATGGCCACTGGCTTCCATGGCCTTGATGTTGGCAAAGAATTCAGGAATGACCTTTCCAATATTGAAAGAGCCAAAACCATCAAAACCCCCAATGATCTTGTTGACAGTTTTTGCACCCAGCGTTAGATCGGTGTCGGGGAATAATCGGCCCTGGGTTTTCACAGGAGTCTCGCCTATACCCCAACTGATCCCAGTTTCGACAGTGGCGGATTTCCTGACTTCGATGATCATTACCTCGATCAATACCACAGGAACGGGTTTGTCAATTTCCTTTATGAATTTCTTGAAGCGGTTTATATTGGCAGATGGCCCACTGACAAAGAAACTGTTCAATTCATAATCAACACGTATATCCAGTTCGGATTTAATTTCATCAGGTAATATACTTACAATAGCCTCTGCACCATCCTGATAATCCCCAAAGCTATTGGATTGGGTATTGACCGATCTTCTTGCGCTTCCCAAACCTTGCTGGTTTCCCTGTTGGCCACTATTTCCATAATAGTTGATATTGGTATCAGTAGTTCTACCGGATGAGCGGTACCCCTGTTGTTGCGAAGGGTCTCCCAAAAGCTCCACGGATCGGTGCATCATTTGTACCACTTCCACCTTTCGTAAACTCAATTGATCGGCGGTACCAAAAAAGTAAATGTTGTTTTCCTTTTTAAAGGTAAAGTTGGTCGGAGCGGTTGGAGCGGCCTGTACATTATTTTGACGCCCGTTCTGATTGGGGTTTCTGTCTTTGGTATTTTCAATTATTGGTGTACTGGTTTGTTGACCGGCAAAAATGTGTTCAAGTAAATCGTCAAAGTAAATCCCCTTTGCATTGAAAGTGACATTTCCGGCTTCTTCCAGGGGAGTGGCGGTATAAATATCCAGGTCAAGGTCTATGCTCAATTCATTGATAATCGATGTTATGGGCGTATTTTTATAATCAACATCCAATAGCTTATTTATAGTGTCCAATACCTCATGGTTAAGGTTGTTGCCAAAACCTCTTGAATTTCTCCTTGAACCTGTTGTATTTTGTTGAGCATTGGAATTATCGGAACTGAATAAATGGAACCCGTCCCTGGACTTGGAATACATGAGGTGGTTCGTTGAAGCCAGTTTTTGCATGGCGATGTCCAAGGGTACATTATTTAAATAAAGGTTAAGAGGCAAGTTGCCCATATCATTGTTATACAATAGATTCTCCCCTGAAGCATCCATTATTTTTCGAAACACCTTGTTCAAGGGGTCGTCCTTCAAATCCAAACTTATGGTGCCTGTTGAAGAATCCAAGTTTATGGGAATTTCACGCTCCTTGATTTCAGGTATAGGTTGGACAAACCTTTTAATGGATAGGATATTCCCCGTGAATTCAATATCAAGCTTATACTCCTTACAGAGATAAACCAGAAGATCGGCCACCGTGACATTTGAAAAATTATTGACTATGGTGATATTGGAAATATCCGGTGCAATGGAAAGGTTCAATCGGTGTACTTTGGAAACAGCAAGTAGAAAATTCGGGAGCGTTACATTGCTTACATTGATCTCAAGCTTTAGGTTTTCCTTCAATTCGGAATTGTCGACAGCGAGAAGTTCCAAATTATGTTGTATTTGTAGGATCCTATTGGATTCTTGGCCATAGTTGGCCAATGTAACAAGCAATACTAAAAAGAGTACTGCTTTTTTTAATGTTGATCTTTTCAGTATGTTTAGGGTAGGTTGGTTGGTCATGGTTCTTTAAATAATGCCCATTATGGGCTTAGTTGGTCAGGAGCGAATAGACTTCGTCGATCGAAGTGGTTCCGCTTAGAATAAGTTGTAAGGCATTATCTTTTAAAGTAACTATCTGTTTTTCGTCTAAATGAGCGTCGATTTCCAAATGATTCTCCTTGATGGGCACCATGAGGTCATTGGTTATGGGTAATATTTCATAAATGGCCTTACGTCCTAGATAACCAGTATGGTGACAGCTGTTACAGCCGACCGCTTCATAATGTGTTTTTGAGTTTTCTGGAATGACAAAGTTTTCCGGAAAAAGGGTTTCGTTGATCGCTGATTCCTTTTTGCAATCATTGCATAACCTTCTTACCAGGCGTTGTGCCACACTTAGGTTAAGGGTACTAGCGATCAGAAAGGAAGGGACCCCCATATCTATCAATCTGGAAATTGTTGCCCATGCTGAATTGGTATGGATTGTCGACAATACCAAATGACCAGTTAAGGCCGCACGAATGGCCATGTTGGCGGTTTTGACATCACGTATCTCACCGACCATTATAATATCGGGATCTTGTCTTAGGAAAGTCCGTAGGGTACTGGCAAAATCGAGACCAATGTTTTCCTTTAACTGTACCTGATTGATTCCTTCCAAGGTATATTCGATGGGATCCTCGACGGTGAGGATATTTGTTGTATCACTATTCAGATGTTTAAGAGTGGCATAAAGGGTGGTGGTCTTACCCGAACCTGTGGGTCCCGAGATCAATACAATTCCATTGGGGTTTCGAATACCTTCTTTATATCTGTTTAATTCCTTATCAGTAAATCCCAAGGCATCCAAATCCAGGGTGCCTGTGTCCTTGCTCAATATCCGGAGCACTAACTTCTCCCCATGAAGGGTAGGTAAGGACGAGACCCGGATATCGAACTCATTCCCATGGGTATTGATGGAAATACGGCCATCTTGTGGCAAGCGTTTCTCGGCAATATCAAGATCGGCCTTGATCTTTATTTTATTGATGATGGTAGGATATTCTTCCAAAGGGATATTGAACTGTTCAATCAGTTTTCCATCCAACCGAAACCGGACACGGCATCTTTTTTCATAGGGCTCGAAATGAATATCACTGCTTCCCAACTGTTTGGCATCAATCAATATTTTTTCGAGGAAATCGGAAGTATAATGTAATTGTGTATTTGATTTGGGACTTGCCTGTCTATAGTTGGTTGACAAATATTTCCGTAGTTCCTCGCTCCCACATTTTTCGAGAATGACCGGGGTATCCAATACAATCCGTAATTCGGCCAAAAGATTTTTTAATGCACCACTATCAGTCTTCAGAATTATTCCACTTCCCGTAGCTTTAATAGGAACAATGCGGTAATGAAAGGCTTGTTCAGCGGTGATTTTTTGTTGAAGGGCGGTAGGTATATTGTAGGTTTCTGATAGCATGTTCATACGATATATAATGATGGGGTTTGGGGGAAAAAACTTGCCAGGACCACTACCATGAGAAAGAATCCCATAAGTCCGGCCAAGGGTATGGTTCCTTTTTTCCTTTCCTTTTTGGAAAAGAGAAAAAATACCAGTGAAAACAAAATTGCCCCGACAAACAGAACGATAAAGGTCAGTGTGGGGAACCCCAGAGCAAAGGCGTAGAAGAACAAAAGATCTCCCAATCCAAAACTTACATTGAGAAACTTCATTCTAGCTATGTGCTTGGTATATAAGAATAAGATCAACAAAATACCGGAGACCAATAAAACATTGGTCATCACGAATAAAGAATATTGTTCAAAAGAGGTAACGTTCAAAAATAGGAACGCAAGTAATAATCCTATAATCGGGAAGAGCACCCATGAGACTGCGCGTTCCTTAAAATCCTGGAATGCGATCAACGCACAGACCAGTATAACAAGAAATTTTATAAGGATCATTAATCTTTGATGATTTGCTTTGGATTGCCTAGCTGGTCAATTTCCCAAACATTCAATACCCCGTCCCCGTCAAAATCAGTGACCGCTTCCGCACGGGCCTTAAAGGTGCCGGCATCGGCGCTTACGATTTCATAACGGTAATTGGCCGTGCCATTTTCCTTAACGGTCCGTGGCGCCACAAAATCCAGTTCATTAAAATCTACGGAGTATTTGCTATACATATATCTATGGGTAGTCTCTGCATTGTAAATGGCCTTTAATTGTGTCTGGGCCTCGATACTCTTTGCCTTTGTGATCAAGGGCATTAGATTGGGTAGGGCCAATAATAGAAGTATGCCAATGATAGCGAGCACGATAAGGGTTTCCTGTAGGTTCAGTGCTGGGATCTTTCTTTTGAATAAACGCATTTTCATAATTTGAATTCAAAGTGATTGAGTGCTATGATAACTTAAAAAAGAAATCATTAGTATAAAATGTTGTGAATTATTCTTAAATAAATTGTAGGAAATGTAGTTCATCGAAAATAAGATTAAAAATTATATTTAGTAAAAATAAAATTGTTAATTCGTAGGATAATACAAAATGATTAACAAGTAAATAATAGTTAAATGTTCCAAACTACAACCTACCTACTTAAAACAATGATTGGATCCCCGTCCGATCTTAATCTGGCAAAGTCAGGCCATTATCAAAAGAATCTTGAAAAGGGATTAGATACATACGGTTCTTTTTGCCGTGATGTCAGTTCGGCCTAACATTCTTTTCTAGGAACCATAATCATAGAGGATTTCGTTCAGCAAAACTTCGCTATGTTAATGGGACCTATCCAGTAAGTTTCCAACAGACATTCAGTAATTCATTTACCGATGCTACCAATTGTAGGTCGGCATGACCTAGTCTTGGCCCGTTTTACAGGTGGTCATAGGCATCGGGCACCACATGTATGTCACACTAAAAAATAATTATCACTTTAAAATCCAACCTATGTATTTGAAAACTCTAAATAAAACTTGCTTATTACTGTTCTTGTTACTTTTTGGCAAAGCAACTTCACAGCAGGTAGAAAATATCTATCAACAGGAGTTGAACAAAATGGTATCAATACCGAACTCCCCCGAGGCACAGGCATTTATCAGTTATGGGGATATAGATGTCAGCTTGTATACTGGAACCCCGAACATCGTTTTGCCATTACATGTTTTCAGGGGAAGAGAGCTAGATCTGCCTATATCCTTAACCTATGATGCTTCCGGTATAAAGGTAGAACAGCTATCAACTTGGGCGGGCCTCGGATGGAACTTAAATGTAGGGGGTCGTATATCCAGAGTACCAAATGGTCTACCGGATGATTATATCAATGGTAACTATTTATCCACCAATGATGGAAACGTAACCAATAGACAAGACCTGATTACCAAAATTGGTTCCTATTTGGCAAATACACAAAAACAATTTGCAACCGAGCAGGATGTAAGGGATTATTATTTGTTCCTAGATAATGTCAATAAAAACTTTATCGATGCCCAACCTGATATATATAATGTCACGGCGCCGGGGTTGAATACAACTATTGTTTTTGATATCGATGACGGTAACATCCCAAAATCTTTGGAAAACCCTAGAATCAGAGTTGATAATGTTATTAGAGGAACTCGTGGCAATGGAGAAGTAATCGGTTGGGTAATCACTAATGAAGACGGTACGAAATATACTTTTGGCGCTATAAACTCCAGCAGTAGTACCCCTAAAAATTATGAAACGACCAAAAGATATGGAAACGATAACACCTCAAATGGGATAATTAATAACGAATATGTTTCTTCTTGGCTATTGACCAAGATCGAAAGTTCAAATAGAAAGGACATTTTTGAATTTGAATACTTTGATAGTGGATTTTGGGATCAACCTTTATTGGGGTCATCTGCAATAAAGGCAACCGTTCCATTAAGACCATTTGAAAATTATTACACCATTAATGAAGTGACCGAGCAGTTCGGTGGTGGTGCCGGGTATTGGATCAGTCAGCAGTTTGTTTCAAGTATTAAGCATAACAATCATCAAATAACGTCAATGAATAGGGGTATAAGAAATGATATACCGTACCAAGCCAATATAAATTCCAGACTTTCAAGTATCGAAATATTTGATTATTCCGATGTTTTGATTAAAAAAATAGTCCTTCAAAATGAATTCTACTTTAATAATAATGCGAGTAGCTATTTGGATAAAAGGCTCAAGCTGAATGGATTACAAATAAAGGATTCTAACGATCTTGTAATGGAAAATTACCAATTTGACTACGATCGACCAGATTTGCTGCCCTCAAGATCGCACATGGGTCAAGATTTTGCAGGTTTTTATAATGGTGAGAACAATACTGTTTTGTTCGAAAGGTTCGAAATGGACGGTATCGTTTTCGAAGGTGCTGATAGAAATCCGAATGGCAATATGGCAAAAATTGGAATGCTTAAAAAAATTACTTATCCCACCGGGGGATATAAAGAGTTTGAGTTTGAAGGTAACCTAGTGGAAGTCGATGTTAATAATGAAATTGATGTATACGATCTGCAGTTGAGCCTTTATCCGAACTCCCCCCTGAATGAGAGTTTTTATCTTAATAACGATGGTAGTTATCCTGATGACAAATACCTGCCGGACATTCCTAAAACTGTATTTAAAAAATTTAATATAGGGCAAACCGGCTTTCATGAAATTAATTTGTACGGTTCAGCTCCTGATAATGATATTGAAGCCTATATTTTTAAAGTTGATGGAAATTTTACGGGTGGTACATTTTCTGAATATATGACCAATCCAATATTTTGGAATTCTTATATCAAGACTTCCGGAATAAATTTCAACTTTGATTCCGGACTGTATGTGGCGGTGCTGCTTATGGATGAATTGGGAGGTGGGGGCAACCAGTATGGAAATATAACGTTCACCGTTTCACATAAGGAAGATGTTACCACAAGTCAAAATCTTGACAAGGGCGGTTTGAGAATCAATACCATTAAGAGCTATGATTCCGATAATAACTTTTCCAAGGGTAAGAAATATACCTATTTGAACCAAAAGGAAAATTACAGACCGTATCTATCCGAAATAAAGGAATACGCGGGCCATCAGTCTTTGGTAAGGACCGTTTCCTACCCTCAGGGTGACCAACCGGCGGTAGTGTATCCAAAAATAAGGGAACTACAAATAGATGGATCCGGTAATTCCGAAGGTTATGTTGATTATGAATTTTATGACGAAACCAAAGGGCAAAAACCTTTCCATCTGCCTCCATACGAAAACAATTTTTTTCCAAGCATCAAAGGTGGGACCATCAAAAGAAATGAAGCTTATGATGTTACCGGTAATAAAGTTTCATCCATGGACAAGGAATATTTTGAAACATTGGATAGGCCGATAAAGGTAAATGGTATGACCGTATTCTATGATGATGACGATATTGGGGATTATGTCTATATAAAGGCTTTTGACACTTATTTCAAAGCGGAAAATTTAGAGGGAAACTCCTGTGACGAAGGAGTTGAAAGCCCCACATATGGCGTCAAGTTTTGTAATCCTATACCGGCATGTGCCAATAATTTTCCCTGTTCAGGATATGTAGGCATGATGGATGTCAATTTTGGCGGACTCAATTTTAGGGAAACTTTTGTTAATGGTGCATATGGCGGTATATCGGTATCTAAAGACACACTTTTTTTAAAGGACAAAGTAGGAAACCCATCACAAATATCCAATCTGATTGAAACAACTTACGAGGATACCATTGGTGGATTTTACCGCCCCATAGAAACAAAATCCATAGACAGCAAAGGGAACATTTACAAAAGCACCTTTACCTACCCTGGTTCTGAACATCCTGAATTGCTCAATAGAAATAGGTTACTAGAAATAGTTGCTTCAAAAAACGAGAAAGTGGATAACAATGGCAATGTAGAAGAATTTATATCCGCAGCTAAGAATGAATATTATGTATCAGCGGATGCAATTCAAACTTCTAAAGTTTTTACGAGTAAGGAAGGATTGAATTCGTTCGATGAGCGAATCAATTTTTCCTACTATTCAAACGGGAATATAAAGGAATCTCAGTGGGTTAACGGCCCTAAAACGACATATGTCTGGGGCTATGATAATATGTATCCTGTCGCAATAATAGAGAACGCCAGTATAACCGACATTAATGGAATCAATTATGATTCAACGGTACTACAAGATATCACGAGTAGTGATGCGGATAAGCGAATTGAACTGGATAAGATCAGGAACGGACTGTTAAATTCCTTCGTGAAGTCTTACACTTATAACCTGGGCATCGGTCTTACAAGTATGACGGATCCCAGTGGTTATACGATTTACTATGAATATGATGAATTCAATCGTTTAAAGGAGGTCAAAGATGAGAGCAGCAATCTACTTAAAGACTATCAATATCATTACAAAGGTCAAAACTAAACCGATAACCATGAAAAATTTCAAAATAATACATATTGCCATTTTGCTTATTTACGGTCTGTATGGCCATCAAAGCGTACAGGCACAAGGTAATGACGAAACTTCATTGATAATAGGGCAATGGAGATTTATGGAAGGCCCTTCATTTGCAAATATCAGCCCAGAAAATAAGGAAGTACTGGATTCCGACCCTATTCTGAAAACAAAGGTTATGTCCGGATATAAAGATCGGATATTGCTCTTCCATCCTGATGGTAAGTTCAACCAGATGAGTACAACGGGAAGGAATGTGGAAGGAACCTGGCAACTTAATGGCAGCGAGTTAATTATTACCGCACTAAGCGGTAATCAGTGGATCCAACAGGTTGTAGGTCTAGATAAAAATCGAATCACGTTACAACAGATTGCCTCCGGCGAAGGTGAGCCGATGTTTTCAGAAATCTACTTCTTAAGAATCAAATAAGTTACTCTTCTAAAAAAATTCATATGAACAATATTAAAATTAATTTGGCCATACTTTTGGGGGTCCTGTTTACCGTTCCCATGTTTGGCCAGTACACCCTAAGTGGTCCTACAAGTGCACTGACCGGGGAGACTAAGATTTTTTACGTCAATGGCCCAAATATTGCTACCTTAAACTGGTCTGCGACCAATGGAGCAAACATTAGCGGAATAAACCCAGGCCCCAGTGGATATCCGGCCAACGTTACATTCAACAACATTGGGTCAACAATAGTTTCCTGTCAGATTGGGGATGAATTTGGAAATTATTATAATGTCAAAAGACGTGTGAATGTTGCTGCCACCTTAGCACCGGGCAATATTACGGGAGCGCAAACGATATGCTATTCCGGTGATCCATCCCTTTTAAACAGCAATTCGTCGGCTAGTGGAGGTGATGGGAGTTATAACTATCAGTGGCAGATATCCTCGAACAACAGTTCATGGAGCTCTATCAGCGGTGCCACCGCAACATCATACAACCCACCCGGTGGAGCTATTGCCTCAAAATGGTATCGAAGAAAGGTTTCGTCCGGTTCCCAAGTAAAATATACGAATAGTGTAAAGGTAACGGTATATGCCGCATTATCGGCCGGTAGCATCAGCGGTGCCCAGACGGTATGTTACAACGGGGATCCGAGTACACTAAACAACAGCACGTCTCCTTACAACGGGTTAGGAGGTTATAGTTATCAATGGCAATATTCGAACAATGGCACTAGCGGATGGAACAACATCAGTGGAGCTACTTCCATCACTTATAATCCCCCAGGAGGATTAATAGCTAAGAGATATTATCGTAGACGTGTAATCTCCTGTGATCAGACCAAATACACTTCCAGTGTAGAGGTAAAGGTAAAATCTCCTCTATTGGCCGGTAGCATCACCGGCAACCAGACTGTGTGCTACAACGGTGATCCGGTTACGCTCAATAACAACGCCTTACCTTCCAATGGACTCGGCGGTTATACCTACCAATGGCAGGAGTCCGTAACAAGTGGCACATCGGGTTTCTCAAACATCAGCGGTGCCACCTCAACAAGTTATGACCCTCCATCGGGCCTCACGGCCGACCGATGGTACCGAAGAAGGGCCGTCTCCTGTGGGCAGACCAAGTACACAGGATCTGTAAAGGCTACGGTAAACCCAGCTCTTGTTTCGGGAAGTATCGGTGGCACCCAGACTATATGTTACAGCTGTGACCCCGACGCCTTGGGCAGCGCCACTTTGCCATCAGGCGGTAATGGAAATTATACTTACCAATGGCAGGAGTCCGTAACAAGTGGCACATCGGGTTTCTCAAACATTAGCGGAGCAACATCGACCTCCTTCAACCCAGGTGCTTTGACAGCTTCGCGATGGTATCGAAGGAGTGAAAGCTCCTGCGGTCAGACCACTTACACGGGTTCCATAAAAGTATCCGTAAACCCTGTCTTCAGTGCGGGGAGTATCTCCGGGGTGCAGACAATCACCGCTTGCAACGGGAACCCCTCCGTACTTTCAAATGCCACATCGGCCAGTGGTGGCGATGGCAGCTATGTCTATCTATGGCAGTACTCCAACGACGGCAGCAGCGGTTGGACGGACATCAGTGGAGCTTCCTCTACCAGTTACGACCCGCCCAGTGGGCTATCGGTATCGCGATGGTACCGTAGAAAGGCAACTTCTTTCGGGGAAACGAAATACACGTCCAATGTGGAAGTAACGGTAACACCCCCACTTACTTGGTATGCGGATTCGGATGGGGACGGTTTCGGGGACGCTGGTTCGACTACCAGCGATTGCAGCCAACCGTCGGGCTATGTAGCCAATAATGACGACTATGACGATACCACGGCCAACATCACCGATATTGCCCCGCAGACCTATTATAAAGATGTGGATGGCGACGGTTTTGGTGATGCGAGCGATACCGGCTATTTCAGTTTTGCGGTAACGGGCTATGTGACCAACAGTGCGGACGGTTGCCCCACCGCTTATGGGGACAATAATGGTTGCAGCTATACAGCACCGACGCTGAGTGATCAGAACTACGTGTATACCCGTAATTTCCAGGTTCCCGTGACCGATGCAGACAACCCTTTGTTGATCAAAGACAATGGTGACCTTATCGAACAGGTGACCTATTTTGATGGCCTTGGCAGATCCATGCAGAACATCGCGATCCGCGCCGGGGGAACACCAAGGATCAATAACAATGTTACGGAATGGAGTCTGGACTGGACCGCAGGTACAGGTTCTACTACCTTTTTCAACCAGAACGGGAGCACTTCTGAGAACGAACGCTTGATGGGAACAGATCCATTCGGACAGCAGTCCCTGCTTTGGAAGGCCGGTAATGATGTTGACTACAATGGCGACGGGGGCTGGAACACGGATAGTTTCAGTGTGGACAAGAATGCCACCTATAGGTACAGTGCGTGGGTAAAGCGTACGCATTCCCAGGACGGGAAGACCTATCATGGTACCAAATACGTTGACAATTTAAGTGGCAGTTCGAACAGCAATCCTTATTTCTGGTCGGGCGACCTTCCCCAACTGAACACCTGGTACCTGATGGTGGGCGTGGTCCACCCTACGGGTTATTCCGGAGGTGACACTGGAGTAAGTGGGGTATACGACCTTCAGGGGAACAAGGTACTCGACGGTACTGAGTTCATGTGGGGTTCCACGACCACGGTCTCTTATTTTAGGAGCTACCTGTTTTATAGTACGGACATTGATGTACGACAGTACTTCTTTGGTCCTATGTTACAGAAAGTGGATGGAAGCGAGGATTCTGTGGCGGCCCTAGCTGCCCAAGGTAGGCCCAGTGACATCGTTACCCATGTGGGATATGATGAATATGGCCGTCAGAAAAAGGAATGGTTGCCCTACCATGAACCGATAGGGAATCTGGGGAGCTATCGGGGCGATGTGTCCACCAACACCCAACAATATTACCAGAACAACTATGCCGATGATTTTACGGGTATGATATTGGCCAATGTGAACCCTTATTCCGAAAAAGGCTTTGAGGCATCCCCTTTAAGCAAGGTATTGGAACAGGGAGCCCCGGGCAAGGACTGGAAACTCGGTAACAACAATGAGATCGGGTTTGGTTATCAGACCAACGATAGCATTGAAGTAAGGCGTTACGACGTTACTTTGGCTTTTGCCGATAAGACCTTTACACCCACTTTGGTGGCCAACGGACATTATCTCGCTGGAGAATTGTTTAAAAATGAAACCTATGACGAAAACCATGCTACGGGCAAGAACCATAGTGTAGAAGAACTCAAGGACATGCAGGGAAGGGTAGTGCTCAAGCGAACCTATGCGGATACGGATACTGACGGTAATGGTACTCTGGAGACCGAAGTACCTCACGATACCTATTATGTGTACGATGATTATGGCAACCTCACCTATGTGATTCCACCCAAGGTGGACACCTCGGATGGTGTCAATGCCACGGAACTCAGCGAACTCTGTTACCAATACGTTTACGACCATCGTAATCGATTGGTGGAGAAGAAGATACCGGGAAAGGGCTGGGAATACATTGTATATAACAAATTGGACCAGCCGGTCATGATGCAGGACGCCAACCAAAGGGTGGATGATGAGTGGCTCTTTACCAAGTACGATGCCTTTGGAAGGGTGGCCTATACAGGAATTTATGACCACGGTATTACGGCCACGCGCATACAGGTACAGACGGCTTTGGACAGTTATTACACCAATAATCCCACTGTGGCCCAATTTGAGAAAAAGGAGACCAGTGCTGGAAGCTATTTGTACTATAGCGACACCACTTATCCGACTTCTGGGTTGGAGCTTTTTACCGTGAATTATTACGACAGCTATACCTTTGATTTGGACGGGCTCAGTGTACCGGCCACGGTACAAGGGCAGTCCACCATCTCGGGAAGCTCCCTTAAGGGGCTGACAACGGGTAGCAAGGTGCGGGTACTGGGCACCACGGACTGGATCACGACAATCAGCGGTTATGATGGCAAACGTAGACCAGTCTATACGGCCAGTAGGAACGATTACCTGGGCATGACAGACGTTACGGAGACCGAACTGGACTTTGCGGGCAAGATGGTGGATGCCACCACCATCCATACCAAGGATGGTAACAGTGCCATAACCATTGTGGATACCTTCGACTATGACCATATGGGCCGGCTTAAAAAGCAGGAACAGACAATCGGATCACATACGGAGACCATTGTAGAGAATAGTTATGACGACCTGGGACAATTGACAACCAAGGAAACAGGCGGTGGCCTACAGACTGTGGACTATGCCTATAATGTAAGGGGATGGCTCAAGCAGATAAACGACCCTAGCAGTTTGGGTAGCGACCTTTTTGGTTTTAAAATCACCTACAACGATCCCACTAATTTTGGTGGCAGCGAAGACCCGGATGCGTTGTACAATGGGAATATATCGCAGACCTTGTGGAAGACCCTGAGCAGCAATACAACGGGTAACCCGGCGAGTGAGCGTTATTCGTACAATTATGATGCCTTGAACCGTATCACGAATGCAATCGATAATACGGGACATTACGACCTACAGTACATTAGTTATGATAAAAACGGGAATATCTTAAAATTGAAACGTTCTGGACATACCGTAGGGAACCCGGACCAGACTATTGCGGGTAATTTTGATACCATGGACGATTTGGTCTATGGGTACCATGACAATGCGGTGAGCAACAAACTCTACAAGGTACAGGATGATAGTAATGTGGACTTCGGCTTCAAGGACAGTGCGTTAGACAATCAGGACTATTGGTATGATCAGAATGGTAATATGACCCGCGACCTAAATAAAGGTATTGGTACAGCAAGTACTGATGGTATCGGGTACAATCACTTGAATCTGCCAACAGATGTAAATATTGATGATGGTGGTGCAAATGTGGGAGTTATTTCTTACATTTACGGTGCTACTGGGGCGAAGCTTCAGAAGAACGTTCTTATAAATGGAAACACGATTTCTACTGATTATGCAGGGAATTACATTTACGAAGGTGGCAAACTCCAATTTTTTGGACATGACGAAGGATATGTAATGCCAAAGGACGTTGATGACTACTCGCAAGGTTTTGAATATGTCTATAATTACTTAGACCACCTTGGAAATATTAGGTTAAGCTATACCGATGCCGATGGAAATGGCTCCATCGACCCCGCTAATGAGATCGTAAAGGAATCGAACTATTACCCCTTCGGATTGGCCCATAAGGGCTATAACGGGAACGTTTCTTCGTTGGGCAACTCCGTAGCGAAAAAGTACATGTTCGGTGGTAAGGAACTGGATGAATCTCTAGATTTATTCACTTATGATTTTGGGGCGAGGAACTACGATCCAGCACTCGGCAGGTGGATGAACCTTGACCCGTTGGCGGAGGATATGAGGAGACATAGCCCTTACAACTATGCTTTCAATAACCCGCTACGTTTTATCGATCCCGATGGAATGTCTCCCGATGATATTATTATCTTCGGTAATGGAGATAAGGAATTTGAACAACGGGCATTGGCAGATCTTCAAAAACTGACCTCCGAAACTCTTGCTTTGGATGAAAATGGTAAAGTTGTTATAACTGGGTGCGGAGGAACCGACACATGCGGTGTTGGCACAGATCTTGTTTCTGATTTGGTAAATTCGGATAAAGTTGTAACTGTTATTAAATCAACGGATGCGCTTGGCACCGATCCCATATTCGACGACAGGGCAAAAGCAAAAATTAATCCAGATGGCACTCCAAATGAAGGAGCTGATGCCGTTGTAAGGTATAACCCTGACCAAAGGGAATCTGGAATTGATGAGAACGGCAGTACTGATAGGGAACCGTTTATTGGATTGGGACATGAATTGAGCCATGCAAGAGATATTACCGAAGGCATTCAAGATAAATCAGCTACCAATCCCGCAATTACAGACCCTGACGGGAGTGGAACAGTACTTTCCAAAGGAGAGTTAAAAACTAGAAAGTTCGAAAACTTATTACGCAGGGAAAATAACTTTCCATTACGTAGAACAGGTGAAAAAAGATTTCCTAACTTTTTATTCAAGGATTGATTAACCTTGATTATTCAATTGTAACTAGGGAGAATTAAATTGCGAAAATATGAGAAACATTCATCAGATAATTTTGCTAGTTCTATGCACGATATTTTTAAACTGTCGTGATAAAAACACGAATAGGCCTGAATACAAATTAGAGAATTTTAGTGTCGAGAATATTTTAAAATATTCGGACTGCAAAAACAATATGGCTTCTTATGGTCTTATAAAAAGTTCTATGGAAGACTTAATTGTTGAAGCAAAAAAAAGAAAGGCCGAAAACCTAAAAAGAATTTTACTCATTTATTATTCCGAAGATGGTGATGTCATAAGGAATTATAAGACGATTTTGTTAATTTATAACAATAACAAATCTCATGCTATCACTTTCTTAAATAGCGACAAAAAGCCTTTAAAGGAATTGATGATTGATGATTTTCAAATAGACAAGTTTTATGACTACATGTCAAAAATAGAAGTTAAAGGCGACGAAACAGGTTATGACTTAATGACTTTTGCCTTTAGTCCGACTGATATAAAGTGCAACTTCTATTATCTAAAGTATGAGGACGGTGATAAAATCAAATCCCTTTCGTTCATTTTGGACTCTACTAAGTAAGAAAACGGATTGAAAGTACAGTAAGGATTAGGATAAAAGAAAACCGCCCATCGAGGTGGTTTTTTTATGCGATGGATTTAAGCTTTACGTTCTTGATCAGCGCATCGAGGGTGTAAAGAATATGTTCCCTGTCCCGTTCTTCCATCTGCTGAACCTCGATGACCCGTTTCAACAGTTTGCCATCTACTTCAACTTCGGTCTTGCCGATAAGGAAATCCAAAGAAACTTCCAGTTCATCCGCGATCTTGGCGGCCACCTCGATGGAGGGCTTTACTTCATCGCGTTCGTAACGCCCGATAATATCGCCCGAAGTACCTATTTTTTTGCCCAGATCGTTCTGCGAAAGTTTTTTGCGCTTGCGCAGCTGTGATATATGTTCGCCTAAAGTCATACCTAAAAGTCGTTAAAATGCTATATATAATAAGCTATGAACAAATATAAGCGATATAAATAGCACAACAAAGATATATAAGCCTTGCCATTATCTGATAAATGTTTTAGTTTTGTGATAAATAGGTCAGAAAATTAATTTATCAACAAATGCTGAATACGTCCAACCCGAACAACTACGAATACACCAACGAGCATTTTGAGATCCACATCCTTGGAGGTTTAAAGACCAGGTAGTGTAGTAAACCGGGTCATTTGCTAATAATTAATGTTAAGCTATTGAAGGCCAGCGTTTAAATTTGATTTTTGGTGCTGGTTTTCTTTATTGCATCATATTCCGGATACTACGAAAGTTAGTAATAGTCCGTTAAATAGGGTTTCTGTCAACTACCATGTAGTAAATTGGGTCATGAATAAAATTCAATGTCCCCATTGTGAAAACAGAGCGGTAAAAAATGGTTTTCACAGAATCGAACAACGCTACAAATGTACCTCTTGCGGTAAACGATTTCAATTGGAGTATACCTATAGGGCCTACCGTTCAAAAACCAACCAACTGTTAATAAGCTTATTGAAAGAGGGCTGTGGGGTTCGTAGTATTTCCAGGATTATGGGGATTTCCACTAAAACAGTATTGTCCCGGCTACTGAAAGTAGGCAAATCAATAAAAACACCTTATTTCACTAAGCTAGGGTGCAAATTTGAGGTAGATGAATTATTTGTGAAAATATCCAATGGAAAATCCCGGAACTGGATTGCCTATGGTATTGAACGGGAAACTCGAAAAGTAATTAATTTCGTGATTACTTCCAGTAGGTCGAAAGAAGCGATAAAACCGATTATAGATAAAATATTACTAGTACGGCCAACCAAAATTTATACGGACAAATTGAATATTTATCCAAGTTTAATTCCAGTGGCAATTCACAGGAGGTTCCAATATTGCACCAACCAAATTGAACGTAAAAACCTTACTTTAAGAACCCATATCAAAAGGTTGGCAAGGCGAACCATTTGTTTTTCTAAAAAACAGCAATATTTGGACGCCCATTTACGGATTTATTTTTGGGGTTAGTTAACTCGGTATAATCGAAAAGTACTCCTTGAAGCTTTTCTTCGGTCTTGGCTCGGATAGGGTCTCCGCTGAAATTGTCAATCCTGCGAATGCGGGAATCCAACACAAAAATGTCTCAAAAGCATACCCGAATCCATTCGTCGAAAATAGCACCAAAAATGACTTCTAAAATGTACTTAACCCCAATTCTTTACGTTTTGTAGTATAAAGATTATAAAAGTCCTAAAAAAAGCCTATTTTTATTGGCCTTAACCTAACTACACCTTTGCTTTTGAAACGCATTTTTACTCTCTTGTTTTTTATCGGTTTTCTACATATATCCCCAGCCCAAAACAGGGCCAATATTTGGTATTTTGGGTATGGGGCAGGATTGGATTTTAATGGAGGTGTTCCGTTTCCCTTATTGGACGGTCAGTTATCTACCCGGGAGGGGTGTGCCACTATTTCGGACAATAACGGAAATCTGTTGTTTTATTCGGACGGTTCTGTAGTTTATAATAGGGACCATGTCATAATGCAAAATGGAACCGGATTAATGGGTGACGTTTCTAGCACCCATTCCTCCATAATCGTTCCTAAAATAGGCACGCTTAACCAGTATTATATCTTTACCGTAGATGTTGGTGATGGAACCAATGGACTACAGTATTCTGTCGTTGATATGAACTTGGACGGTGGACTGGGTGGTATAACCACTAAAAATATAATGCTTGAGAATCGAGTAACAGAAAAGGTGGTTGCCTATAAAAAAACAGGTTTAGATGAGTATTGGGTGGTTAGCCAAAGGTATGACAGCAATGAGTTTTTGGCCTATGATGTTTCTGCCACTGGGGTAAACCCTGTACCGGTTTTAAGTTCAGTTGGCATAGCCAATAGCCCCGGCAAAAGACAGACGGGCCAAATAAAAATTTCACTGGACGGAAAAGGATTGGCTATTGGAAACGGATGGGAAGCGCAGTTTTTTAATTTCGATGAGGTAACAGGCAAGGTTTCCAATCCCATTACCCTGTTGACTGATGTCCTTGCTTATGGAGTTGAATTTTCTCCGGATAGTAATTTGTTGTATATATCGTATTGGGGCGGGATTGATCAGTTCAATTTAAGTGCTGGATCCCAAGTGGATATCTTGAATTCGAAAGTTAAGATTAAGTCTGCTTCGGAATCAGGCTCCCTACAACTTGGCCCTGATAAGAAGATTTACGCGGTAAAAGTTAATGGTGAGTATTTGGATGTTATTCATAACCCGGATGTACCTGGACTTGGTTGTGATTTTCGATATGAAGACTTGTATCTCGGAGGAAGGCGAAGTTTTTTAGGGCTTCCCACATTCATTTCCAATATAACCACCTTGAAGGGGAATATTTCCACTGAAAATACGTGCTATGGAGATATAACGGCCTTCGCTTTTGAAACCCAGGATACCCTGACCTCCATAACGTGGGATTTTGGGGATGGTACCACAACTACCGTGGAAAACCCGACACATACCTATACTTCTTCTGGAGACTATACCATAACCGTGAACGCTACCTCGGCATCGGGAACAAGCGATGAAAGTATAATAATTACGATTTCTGACGTTCCAGTGGCAAACCCAGTTACTGATATAGAAGTATGTAGCATAGACCCCAATCCCGTTTTTGACCTTTCGACCAAGGACATGGAGGTATTGGGAGGGCAATCACCTTTGGTTTTTGATTTGGAATATTACCCGACTTTGGCCGATGCCGTAAATAGGGCCAACTTGCTCCCGCTCATTTATACGAATACCAATGCGGTGGAGACCCTATATGCGAGGGTTCATAATAAGGACAATAAGGAGTGCTATGACATTACTTCTTTTAATTTGATCGTAAAGGAAGCCCCAACATTGAATGCGGTAACCGATTGGACGGTCTGTGATACCGATGCTGATGGGTTATTTGATTTTGATCTGTCCCAAAAGAACAATGAGATCTACAATGGGCAGGATACAGGTATTATTTCGATAGCCTATTTTGAGACCCAGGCCAATGCCGATGCCAATACCAATCCCATTGGCCCCAATTTTACCAATACGATAGTTGCACAGGATATTTTCTATCGCATACAAAATACGGCTAATCCTGAATGCTATGAAACAGGTAGTTTTAAAATTGAGGTCATTACTGGGGTAACGGCCAATACCCCAAACGACCTTATTGTTTGCGATGACGATAATGATGGGCTTAATGCCTTTGATCTTTCCTTGACGGAAAACGAGGTTTTGGGAACCCAAAATCCGGCCAGTCTGAACATCACTTATCATACTTCGCTGATGGATGCAGAAAATGGAGGCAATCAACTTGCCAATACTTATGAGAATGTCAATCCCTATACCGAAATCGTATATATTAGGGTAGAAAATATAGCTAATACCAGTTGTTACAACACCAGCTCTTTTGAACTTAAGGTTTATGATACTCCCATTTTACAACAAGTGGGTGATTGGCAAATTTGCGATACTGGCAATAACGGGGTGGAGACGTTTGACCTTACCGAAAAAAATATAGAGATTCTGGGAGGGCAGTCCGCCACGAATTTTGATATTTCGTATTATAACTCCCAGGTTGATGCCGATGCAGGCCTTAATGCCATAGTTGGTTCTTTTGATAATATCATAAATCCCCAACAAATCTTTTATAGGGTTGAAAATGTGGCCCAAACCGATTGCTATATAACGGGCAGTTTTGCATTGGAACTGTTTTATATGCCAACGGCCGGTGTTCCCGTTCCGTTGGTTGTTTGCGATACCAATGAAACAGGGGTGCAGACCTTTGACCTTTCAGCAAAAGATACAGAGGTTTTGAATGGCCTGGATGCCAATAGTTTTAGCATTGCCTATTTTGGGAATCTACTGGATGCCCATGCGAATCAGAACCCATTGCCCAAACAATCCTATACCAATTCGGCCTTACAGGAAACCATATATGCGCGAATAGAGAACAACGGCCTGGAAGGTTGTTATGATATTACCCCTTTAGAGCAAATAATCAATCCTTTGCCCCAACCGAGCATTGAAGAAATCTATGTGATATGTCCGGATAGTCCAGACCTGGTTATAGATGGTGGGGCTTTCGGATCTTGGTCCTGGCAAGATGAAAATAAAAATCAAATTTCTACCAACAGAACCATTGATATTACGGCATTGGGGGATTATACCTTGACCGTGACCCAGACACAAAACGGGGTTACCTGCGAAAAAACAGTTCCCTTTGAAGTGGTTTCGTCGGGAGCGCCAGAGGACTTCACCACTGAAATCATTGGGTTTTCAGATACCGTGACCCTTGAGATAGAGGCCACCGGAATCGGGGATTTTGAGTACTCGATTGATGGGATTAATTATCAGGATACTGACCGGTTTGAAGTGTTCCCTGGGGAACATACCATTTATGTAAGGGACCGGTTTTTATGCCGAACCCTGAGTAAGGTAGTTATCGCCTTGGGCTATCAAAAATTCTTTACGCCAAATGGGGACGGTTCCAACGAACATTGGAACATTATCGGGGCCGGAAAATACCCGGGATCCCAATTGTATATTTACGATCGTTATGGGAAGCTGGTCCATCAAGTTTCGGTTACTGGTCCAGGGTGGGACGGTACCTATAACGGCATACAATTGCCATCATCGGACTACTGGTTTCGATATGTTTATGACAACGGAAAGGTCTTTACTGGTCATTTTACGTTAAAACGGTGAAAAAACCTTGATTTTCTTTATTTTTCATACAACACATTACTAAAAATTACGTTTTTATTTGTAAGAAATATTCCATTGAAATATAAGAGGTATATGCTGAAATTTTGAAGGAATTAAAAAATCTGCATTTGTCCGCCCAAATAAAACTTAACCAATGAAACCTACCTACGTAACAATGCTTCTGGCATTTGTACTCTTTTCTTGTGCACCCCTGCGGAACCTACAGGATGCCAAATTGGATGCCCCTATCCTTGGAGCGATTGGGAAAGAGAATAAATCCATTGTAAATAAAAACTTTCAACAAATCGGTCAACCTACAATGGTTAATCCCGTTGCTATATCCGTACAGGAAATACCCTTTAGCAAATCAGCCTTTAAGGAGTACAGGAACCATAAAACCGAAAGAGGGTATAAGGTAGATCTCGTCTATGTAGATTCGCTTCCGGTAAAAACCAAATACTTGCGCTTGGAAATCAAGGATAAAATCGGTCTTATGGCCATGCTTAACAACAGTACGAATGAGGAGGTGCGGTCTTACCTCGAAAAGGATAAGGATTGTAGGATTGTATCGAGTATTTCACTTTATATGCCTTCTATTGAAAGAGATATGCTAGGACATGCACCAGAGGTCTTTTTAAGTACAAATAATAATGGTTCTTTACAAATAGAGCTTGTCAATGGCAGGGAAAGACAGTTGTTGTCTTTGCCTGAAGATGAAATTTTCGACTATGGGGTCATGGGATTTTGTTGGGGTGAGGATATCTATGGCAATGCACGTATAGAAACCTTGAACGACAGGGGAGGCTGTCCGTACAGGACCGAAAAAAGTGCCCAAAAGTTGGGTGATAACAAATCGTATCTAAAACTATGAGTATGAGAATGGCAAAGGCAATAGTCGGCACGCTGATATTGGTTATTAGCATCAGTTGTGAAGATATTCTGGAAGTTACCGATATATCCGATGATACCGTTCAACTTTTGGCTCCGTCGGATAGTAGTATTGTGGCCCAAACCAATGTTACTTTTAGTTGGAGCGAGGTTTTTGAAGCCAATCAATATCATGTCCAAGTAGCTACTCCTAATTTTGAGGACGCTGCCCAGATTGTATTTGATAGCGTTGTTGCGTTGGACAGTACTTTTCTCGGCACCCGAATTACCAAAACTCTAACGGATAGTGAATATGAATGGCGGGTGAAAGCCATGAACAGTGGTTATGAGACCGATTTTTCAGCAAGTTCCTTTAGCGTCAATACTTCTAGTAATTAACGACACCCGCAATTGAAAAAAAACAATAGAACATATCTGTTATTGGCTGTCGTCATTGGTATTTGGGGTATTATTGGATTCAAGATCATAAAAGCCTCGAATCCTTATCCCAAGCTTGTGGTGCAGATGACCTCTAATGAAATATTTGAACCCAAACAGGTAAAGAAACGCGATACTTTCAGTATTGCGGCAAACTATAGAGATCCCTTTTTAGGAACGGTACACGCGCCCAAGAAGATGCGAAAAACTACGTCAAAGGTTGTGAAAAAGCAAGTTCCTGATAAGGTCATCAGCTACACAGGTTTCATTACGGATAAAGCTTCAAAACAAAAGGTATTTTTTGTGACCATTGAGGGCCAACAGCAGATGATGGGCCTCAATGATACGTTCAAAGACGTGAAATTGATCCGTGGCACAAAAGATAAAATCAAGGTACGTTATAATGGAAAAACCCAAAATATAGCCATAAAACAATGATATGGACCAAAAAAATAAAAGCAGGGGCACTGCAATTTGTGCTTTTTATCGGGGCGGCCATAGCGGTCTTATTAATGGCCTTTATGCTATTGTCGCACACCCATACTTTATTTGATAAAAAAACCGATGTGGTGGTCAACGTAATCAAAAGTGCTGATTTTGGGATTAAATCCTCTTTGAACAAACCCATCGCCCTGGGAAATCAAATCACAATAAAAAATGAAAATGATGTTGCCATTGAAATTAAAGTGAAACGCGACTTGTGGGGCATCTTTGAAAAGAGGACGTCAACCGCATCCCATAGGAATACGAGCCTGGTCAAGACAGCCTTGATTGGGGGAAAGGATTTTAACGGGATACCGGCTCTTTATGTCAAGGATAATCAACGCCCGATCATCATTGCGGGGGATTCGAGAATTACCGGCGATGCGTTTCTTCCCCAGCAAGGTATTAAAATGGGGAATATCCAAGGTAATTCATACCATCGTAACCAATTGATCTATGGCAAACAGCAGCAGAGTGATGCTACCTTACCACAATTGGGCAGCGAACTTCGAATTCAGCTGGATCTATTAGCCAGGGAGGATTATATTCCAACGGGTGAGATAGTTTCCATTACTCGGGATATGGAATTGAAAAATTCATTTCAATCACCCACAAAGATTATTCGGGACAGAGTGGTACTACTTAGCGATATAAGTATAACAGGAAATATTATTGTCTCCGCCTCCGACAGAATCATTGTGGAAGCTAGTGCGCAATTAAAAGACGTTGTTTTATTGGCTCCCCATATTATCATCAAAGATCAGGTCAAGGGATATTTTCAGGCTGTTGCAAGCAAAAGCATTTCAGTTGGTAAAAAGTGTAATCTGATATATCCATCTGCTTTGGTTGTCAATAAAAGAGCAGTTGTACAATCCAAGGAAACAAAATCCAATAAGCCTTGTATTTATATAGATTCCCATACCGAAATTGAAGGCGTGGTAATGGCGTTGGATGACACTAAGGAACTACAGTTTATTCCCCAAATCAAGAT